>Ga0210244_100127_pt1 | contig 62637 bp, 37 predicted proteins | sample ChrtobMetaP3_0mM_FD_155473 | JGI IMG/M metagenome (GOLD analysis project Ga0210244, IMG submission 155473) | Chrysochromulina tobin associated microbial communities from unialgal haptophyte culture, Seattle, Washington, United States - P3_0mM | ecosystem: Host-associated > Algae > Haptophytes >...
CCCCCCGCCGCCCTCGCCGCCGCCGCCGTCGTCACCGCCGCCCCCGCCCCCCCCCCCGCCGCCGCCAGCGCCGCCGCCTTCTCCGCCGCCCTCGCCGCCGCCGCCCTCGCCGCCACCCTCACCGCTGCCCTCACTCCCGCCCCCACCGCCTCCACCCTCACCTCTGTTCGCGATTGTCGTTTGGCTCGTTGCGGGCGTGTCGGCCGTCTGTGTGGCTTTCCACGCCCTTCGACCGCTACCGACCAATCGGTCGGCATCGACGCCGAGTCCGAGGGGCTCGCCGAGACGGTCGGAGCGCGGCGAATGGTCGCCGCGTACGACAACTCCCGGTGCGAAGAGGGCCCTCCTTTTGTTGTGACTTGTGAGATGAACTCAGAAAGTAAGAAGTCGTACAGACCTCTACAGGTCCGCTCAGTGATGATATTTATATTTTAAGCCGTTAGGGCGTTCGGAGCCGAGCCGCGCAGTGTTCGAGCCAGATGCGAAACTTAGGGTCAGGCTGAGGGTGAGGCTCCGTTTCAGCAGTGCATGTGAACATGTGAGTCAGATGTGTGTGAGCGGTTAACGACAGCGCCGAAGACGGCGGCGCTCACGTCGTGCCGCGCAATCCCATAGAACCGCGCCCGCGCCCCGCCGAGCTCGCACTGGCGATCTATCCAGGGCCGCGCGGGCAAACATATTCGGACGACGAGACACATCCCTTACATACAGAACAGGCCACATGCGTACGGTAACCAAATGAGAAGACACATTGCCATGCCATGCCACATGCCATGGCACATCACATCGACATGCCAGCGACATCCGACACGGCTGTCTGCACAATGCGGCAAGAGACTGTCGTCTCCTCACATGGCAGATTGGCCACGTTGATCTGGAGCATGCGCACCTCAGCCATGGACTTTGCACTCAACGGATGTTGTACTTGATCGTCACATCCTTGTCCGGCATCTTGGTCACGCAGATCTTTGCTCGTCCACTTCCAACCTGCGCCTCGCAGGTCTTGCAGGTGCCTTCGTTGCAGTCGTATTTGATGGGAATATTGCAGCTGCGCGCGACATCGCGGAGCTTCTGACCCGCAAGAGCCTGTGCCACTTTTTTCTCTCCCTTGGGTCCGACCCACGTCACCGTTCGCTTCGTCTTCTCTTTGGACAGACCAGCATTCTCTCGCTTTCCGAGGGTGTCGTCGTTGGCAAAGGCGCCCTTGAGCCCATCGAACATGCCCATGCGCACGGCTGTGCTCCGTTCGGCGGTGGCGCGTACACCAGCCGAAGGCAGCGCGAATGCAGAAACGACCACCGTGTGAACGAGGAGAAGCAACACGCCGGCGCGCATGGTTCGGAGCTCGACGAAATCTGGTTCGCCTGACGAATTTCCCATGCACTCGAATCGCTGGGAACGAACCTCACGCTGCATGTCACGCGAGTCGATCAGGCGTGAAAACGATGTGATAAAGTGCGACCGACATCAAAATTTTGATTGGATTGGATTTGACTTGACTTGACTTGACTTGTTGCAACTCGAGTGAAACAGCCATAGGGCTATTGGCGTTCTGTACCTAGTTGTTGCAAGCCATACACACCACCAGAGATAGACTGTACGCGAGTACACGTAAGCAAGTTCAGAACGTTGGCGTCATACCGTCCATACCGATCGGGACGTCGTCTTGGGCAATCTCTGAAAATGCTCTCGGCTTGGCGCCGATTGCTCGCTGCCTCGGCGCTGGTGGCCGCGCTCATAGCAGTGCGCCGCATTATCACCGAATATATGGTCGCCAGCAGCAGCAGCAGCAGCAGCAGCAGCAGCAGTATCATCATCAGCAGCAGTATCAGCAGCAGTATCAGCAGCAGCAGCAGCAGCAGCAGCAGCAGCAGCAGCAGCAGCAGCAGCAGCAACAGCAGCAGCAGCAGTGGAATTCTCGCGGTCAGTACTGTCTCTGCGAGCTTTGCACTTGAATCTGAATCACGCCTCCCTCCACCGCCGCCGCCCTTGGATCTCTGGCCTAAGCCTCCGCCGTCGCCGCCGCCCCCAGCGATGCCAGCGCCCATGCCGCATGCAGAAGCAACGGCCAAGCGCAAGCTCCGAAAGCGCAACCGGCACAAGCGGCCGACCAACTCCACGGCAGTGGACCGGCCACGCGGCGGAGGTGGCGCTGGGCGCAGCTGCCAGCCTCGGCGGCTGCTGCACTGGAACATTCTCGATGGTGGCGGGTCGCGCCTAACGGGCATCTGCAACTTTGTGCGCGACGGGCAGTACGACGTGCTCACGCTCAACGAACTCAACGGCTTCGACGAGGCGTCGTTGGAGCGCCTGGGCAAGCGCTGCGGCTTCACGCACTCACTGCTGCTGGCCAAGAGCCCCTACCGTCTGGGCATCCTATCTCGCCATCCGCTCTCGCTCATCGCCGCGGACACGGGGCACACGTTCGCGCACGGGCTGCTCTGCGCGCGCGTGCTCGGCCTCGCCCTCTGCGTGACCCATCTCAATCCCCACGACGTGCGCCGGCGCGCAGACGAGGCGAGGGAGATTGTGCGGCGCGTGGGTACGGACGACCAGCAACCGTTCATGCTGGTGGGTGACCTCAACACGCTCTCGTCCCTCGACCGCGCCGAGCACGCCAAGGCGGACCTCGCGTCGCTCATCCGCAAGGGGCCGTACGCCCCGCAGTTGAGTCGCAAGTTCCTCGACAGCTCCCAGGCGGCGGTGGATTACACGCCGATGCAGGTGCTGCTGGACGCGCCTCTGCGGGACGTGGGCGTTGGCAGCGGCCACTCTGTACCCACCAGCATCAACGCCGACCATATGCACTTTGCGACGCTCCGGCTCGACTACTGCCTTGTCAACGATCAGCTGCTGCGTAGCTGTGGCGGCCAGCGCGATGAGCTGCGCGCCTCGCTGCTGCACGATGAGCGCACCGATTCGCTCTCCGATCACTACCCGCTCGAGGTGCACTTCCACGCGCCGCCCGACCTCACGCGATAGCGCTTAGCGGCTGGGGCGTGGGGGGCGGGGCCGGAATTTAGACTCTCAATTTTGTTTTAATGGCACCGGGTTCAAAGAAGTAAGAACGGCGAACTTAGACAATATAAAATATGTATTCGCCCCGCGTGGCGGCCGCCTTCCCCAGCTATGGCCTACGCAAAGGTATGCACCGCCGTTCGCACCACAATCGACCGCATCGCAACCGGTGCGCATGCCGGTGCGTCCGGCGCGAGCCCCTTGCCACCTTGCCCTGCACCCACCGATTGCGGGTGACCTCACTGGGTGACCTCGCTGACCACCCATTCGCACGCCGATCATTCGGTGGTGGTGCTTTTCGAAGTTCAGTAGGTCGCTATTCCGTTGGCCGCCTGCTGCAGCGCGAGCTGAGCGTTGATCGCAAGGATCTCCTGCTGCGCCATCCATCGCTCGTCGGAGTTAAGGTCGGCGAATTTCTGACCCGTTCGCTTCTCCCATGCCCGGATGTCGGCCACCGACGCGGTCCGTGGCTCGTAGGTCGGGAGTGTGCCTGCGAGTGCCATCTCCTTACGCACGCGCGCATTGTGCGCACGCAGCAGGTCCGTGACTGCATCCGTCGACTCTGGCGCACCGACGGGCAGCGCTGCCGCCGCCACGCCTTTGAGCGCCTTGGCGGCTACCGGCTCACGTAGCGGCTTCTTCTCCTGTGGGCGCGTCCGCTGACTATTGAGGTCCGAGGCAGCGCGCGGCTCGAGGGCGGTGCTGCTCGGTGTGCCCGCCAGAGCGCCCGAACGTGCTGCCAAGGGTGCGGCAGCGGCAGTGGCGGCACCGGCAACAGGAGCAGACGCCGGAGAGGACTTCTGCTTCTGCTTCTGCTCTTTCCACAGTGCAAGCTTCTCTCGTTGCGTCAGTGGCCGCGACGGCGCCTCGTCGCCCTCAGCGACGGTCGACGAGACTGACGAGACTGACGAGACTGACGAAGCCGAGGAGGGCGGCCGCGCGGCGGCGGCCAGGGACGGTGCGGCGAGCAACGAGATCGGCGGGGGCGCGGGTGGCATCGGTGGCGGTGCTGCAGGGGCGTCGAGTGCGCCGCTCTGCCTGATCAGCATGGCGAGCGCCTCATTGGGCACGAGAGTCGATGCGCCAAGTGGCGCACCCGTCAACGGGCTCACCTGCCCATGGGTGCGCAGCCATCGCTCGATGGGGGCGCGCTCGTAGACTTCGCCTCCCACCGTGTACACGGGGTCGCGCATGATCGCAAACGAGATTGGGCAATAGAACGTAGCCGGGAAGGAGCGTGTGGCCTGGGCTGGCGGTAGCGCGGCAGACGCAACAGCTGGTGGCGCGCGCGTTGCCCTGGGCGCGGCAGCACCCTCGTGAGGGGCTGGCGCTGTGGGAGGTGCGACGGGTGGGCGAGAGAGAAACGGCGCCCGTAACGGCGCTCGAATGGTCGCGCCCGGCTCGTCGACGTCGTCCAGGCTCGCAAGCCGTGCTTTCGCCTGCGCCACCCGTGCCTTTGCGTCCTCTCGCTCGTCCACCGTCGCAACGGGCGGAAGCGGCAGCGGTGGCGGCGACGGCGGCGGCGCGTAGGCCGCGAGCGCATCGACCGCCACGGAGGGCGACGTAAGGTCCATCGGGCTGCCCGACACCGGAACTGGTGTGTTGACGGCTGGCGTGGCCGCGCTGGGCGTGATCGCACCGGAGCTCGTTGCGGCGGCCGGGGTGACCGGCATCGGTGCCAACTGGGGAGATGAAGCCACAGCGTCGAGAAGTGAGGCCATTGATCGCGCAGGAGGCGATGAGTCGATCGCACAGGATGAGTCGGCATCGCCGCCGGCGCCAAAGGGCGCGGGCGCCGCAGATGGCGCAGCGACGGGCGTGGCCAGGGCCATCATCATTTGAGGAGACTGGACGGGAGTGGGCGTGGCGGCGACAGGCGTGTCGGCGATGGCATCGGAGGCTGCCTGGGCGGACTGGGCGGAAGTAGCAGCGGCGGCGAAGGTGGGCAGAGTGCAGAGGGAGACCGTAGGGCAGGCAGCACCCGCTCGGGACCTTGCCGCCGTGTCGGCAGCCTTGGGCGGCGCCGGCGCCATCGGAGCCGATGGCTTCGACGGCGCGTCGTTCGTCTTGACGGTTGCCTTCTTGACAGCAGCCACGCGAGCCTTCGCCGCATCAACGGCCGCCAGCGCGACGCGCCGGTTATGCTCTTGCAGCGAAGCCAGCAGCCCGCTCGAGTTCGACTCACCCAGCCACGCCTCGGTCTCTTTGTCTGCTGCGCATCCCAGTCGCGCTCTCGGGCCCACGTCAGCGGAAGGAGTCCTCAGCTGCACACCCGCGCAGGCCATCGAGCGCTTCTTACCGGGACCGAGGCTGCTGCTGCTGCTGCTGCTGCTGCTGCTGTCAGGTTTGGAGGTGGATTCGGACTTTAGTAATGCGGATGCACCGCCGATAACCATTACGCTCTTGCGGTGCGAGTGCGCGCTGGCGCCTGCAATGCGTGCACTCGAGGCCGAGTCGCGGGAGGGCGGTGGCGGTGGCGGCGGCGGCGGCGGCGGCGGCGGCGGCGGCGGCGTCGGCGTCGGCGGTAGATTTGGAGTTGGCTGAGATGTCTCAGGTGCGAACGGCGCGATCACGGTGCTTGGACCTTCGTCGGTGGCCTTGGCAGCAGCCGCGTCCACCTCGAGCAGAGACTTGAGCTTCGGCGGACCATTCGGATGTTCGTGTAGCGGATGCTCACGCTCGAAGAAGTCGTCGTCAATGGAGAAGGCAGGCTCGTCCTTAGTCAGGTCGTACCACTCGTCCGGAGCCTCCAGAGGCGTTTGGAAGAGGACGGGCTCGGAGACGCACTGCTCCATCGTTTTGAAAAAGAAAGGAGCACAAGCTGGTGTGAAGTTGTATGTGTGAATGTGAAGGTGTGTCTGAGTTTTTGTTTCACAGGACCACACAAAAACAGGTCCGTCTCAAAATAACAAGGCCCACAAAGAGCGGGGGGTTCCCAACTTCTTCCGCTCCTCGGGCGACTGCGCCTGCCGCAAGACGACGGAGGCTAGGCTCCTCGCCATGGCGCTAGTGCCGCCAGCGCTCATCCTGCTCGTCTTCGCGGCGAGCGCCGCTCGAGACAACGACGCCAACTGCGCGCACTGGGCCGAAATCGGCGAGTGCGATAAAAATCCCAAGTTCATGCAGAAGGAATGCGCCAAATCGTGCTCGATGAGTGAGAGAGACACCGCCGACCAGGCCGAGTGCAGCCGGCTCGTCAAGGAAGGCCGCTGCCATGCCGACGTCGCGCTCGTGCGCTGCCGCGCCTCGTGCTACACCGCGCTCAAGGCCAACCTCACCGAGGACCTCGAGGGCAACTGCTTCTACTGGGCGACCGACGGCGAGTGCGAGTCCAATCGGGAGTGGATGGCCACCTCGTGCAGGCGTTCGTGCGAGCTGCTGCGCTCGTGCGGCGTGGCGCCTGAATCGAAGCCGTGCGCGCGCTCGTTCGAGTGCCCGCTCGCGCGCGACCGCGACGACGCAGACAAGTGCGCCGCCGCCGCGCGCCGCGGCGAGTGTCGGGCGCGCGACATCTGGACGGGGCAGGTGATGCTCGAGCGCTGCCCATACTCGTGTGCCATTCTCGACCCAGCCTCTGCTTCCAAAACGGTCACCCGCCCAAAGATGAAGCACGCGCCACACATGGATGCGCGCGTGAGGCGCCACCGGCCGAGCCGCTGCCACCACATCGGCCTACGGCACGCGTTACTCGGGGCGCAGTGCCCGAACGTGCCGCCGAGCGCGCTGCCGAACCTGACCTCCCAGCCGCGTCTGGGATCCGCCGAAGGCGTACCGATGCTTCCATACGATGACGCCGTCGACGAGCGCTACACCGGCGCCGACCTTGACCCAGTGCCATGGCGGCGGCGCTGGCGGCGCTGCCCGCGCGTCGCGTCCGCGCACGCGCGGCTCACGCCGCGCGTGCTGCACGACGAGCTCCCGGACGTACCGCTCTCCGCGCTGCCCTCGAAGGCCGCCAAGCTCACCTCCGCGGCTGGACGGCCCTCTGAGGCCGACTTGCGGCCGGTGCGCGTGCAGATGATCTCCGAGTCACCTCGAGTGCGTGTGCTGCACAACTTCGTGACGGAGTACGAGGCGCAGAAGCTCATCGAGCTCGCGGGGCCTCACTTCCATCGCTCCTCGACCGCGCGCGCGGGCGCCGATGACAAGCGCACCTCCAACTCAGCCACTCTCGCCTCGGGCGACCCGGTGGTGAGTGCTGTGCGCCATCGCATCGCTTTCTACTGTGGCTACCCTGAGCCTAACTTGGAGCCGCTTCAGGTGCGCTTGCATGCCGATGGCCTCTGATGGCCTCTGATTGCCTCTGATTGCCACGGATGGCCACTGATTGCATCTGATTGCCTCTGATTGCCTCTGATTGCCTCTGATTGCAGGCGGTGCGCTACCATCCGGGCGAGTTCTACAAGCCGCATCACGACTACTACAACGCGTGCGAGACCTGGATGAATGGCAACCGGCACTTCACCTTCCTCATCTACCTCAACGACGTCGACGAGGGAGGCGAGACCGGCTTCCCGCGCCTGAACATCTCTGTGACGCCCACCGCGTACTCCGCGCTCGTGTTCAATGACGTGCTGGACAATGGCGAGCCCGACGAGCGCACGCTGCACGAGGGCGTGCCGCCCGCGCGCGGCATCAAGTATGCCATCAACGGCTGGGTGCGCTCCAAGCACCTTGGCTTTGGCTATCAGTAGTAGCAGCCTGTGGAGAGTGACAATGAGAGTAGTAAGTGTCTCCCCGATGAGTCTAGACTTGGTGGAACAAAAGTCGCGTTGTGCCAAACCTCCAAAAAAAAGCAACCTACCATCATTGGCAATCTCGCTGTTTGTGATCGGCCTCCCCGCTACTCCGCGTATCCGGATAGGTGTGGCTCGTGTTCGCTTCCCACTAGACCAGGTCAAGTTGATTTGCGGACGATGGCTGGCGTTGCTGGCCCCTCTTGTCTGTGGGCTTCATCAACCGTTCGTGGCTAATGGCAGGATCGATGCCATAACCAGGTCAAGGCATCGTGCTGTCAGGATGGATGGCATGTCAAAAGGGCGTGGCTCGGCTCGCGAAGGCTGGGTTCGTCATCATCAGCAACGGTCTCGAGCAAAGCCCCAGACGGAGAAAGAGGTTCCACCACCTAAGCCCATGAGTGCGGTCACTACCTCACAAGCGATCGAGCTCGCAGAGACAGACGTTGATGCAGCTGAGGCAAGCTTGGCTGAAGCATTGCTGGCGCACTTCGAACAACAAGAGACCTGCTTAGAAGATGCATTGGTGGCGCTTTCGGCCCTGCCGGCTGCGCCTGCGATCGACCACGGCGATCTGGAGCGCGAGAATCGAGAAGCTTCCGGGCGCCGAGCCCAAAGGGCGGCCAAGTTTGGCACAGGGAGCCAGCAGCAGGAAGCTGGGCACCATGGCTCGCCAGCTGGGCACAATGGCTCCCCACAGCTCGATGCCTTCGAAGCTGCCATCCTGCTCTGTGAGGCTCGTGAACTCCTCCCCCCCGACTCGACCGTCGACCTCTCGGACGATGTGCCACGGCTGCTACACCAGGCATTCGATCAGGATTTCGAGCAGCTACTGCTCCGCGAGAAGGTCGTGACCAATGTGACTTGCATGCAGCCTGCTGACGAAGGATGCGGATCCGAGCTGTTCAACGACGAGCTGCTCAAGCTGACCCTCAAGCCTGGCCGCGTGTGCGAGGGAGGGGCCTGCGGCGAGGCTTGCTCCCGCGTCGCCTTCCCTCTCTTTGCCAGCCCCCACGAGTGCGAGGCGTTCCGTGAGCTGCTCGAGAGCTCGATGACACCCCCTCTGCACCACTTTGAGCTCGCCAAGTGCGCCTTTCGCTCCCTTCGCACGACCCTGGTCTTTGTGCGCCTGATCGAGCGGATGCGGCGCGCGATCGCTCATGAGTACGGGCTGCCTCTAGCCACCGTAGTTCCCGCCCAGGCCTTCGTCGCTTGCCTGGCTGGCGCGCAAGAGAAGAAGCAGGGCGGCCTGCATGCGGATGAGTCCTCGTTTGCAGAATTCCACTACTCGTGCGTCCTCTACCTAAGCACCCATTCCGAAGATTTCCACGGCGGCACGTTTGCATTCAATGATCCGCAGAGAACGGGCACCGCCATCACCGGCGCGTCCGAGGACGAGGCGGCGCCAGCAGCAGCCGAGCAGTCCACTCCCGAGGCGACCATTGCCGAGGCGACCATTCCCGAAGAGTCCGATCGCACCCTCCGCCCGATGGCGCCGTCCATCGGAAGCGCGCTCATCTTCTCGTCTGGGTGGGAGAACATGCACGAGGTCTCTCCTCTGCTCTCAGGGACGCGCTTTGCCGTGCCAGCCTTTTTTCGCACGCAGCCTGTAGAGCAGGCATGGCTTCAGACTGGCTTCGAGGCCGTGGACGATGCCGCCATCGCCCGAGAGCTGTGGAGAACGATCCTCTCCCCTCAGTCAGGACGCGACGTGCAGCAGTTTATGCTCAATTGGCACGCACTGCTGGCTCCTGGCTGGCGGGTGCAGTCTGTAGGGTGAGCGCATAGCAGTCGGCCTGTTGCGGGTCCTACGAAGAGGGGGCATTGCGGCTTCTTTGCGAGCGGCATAGTTTCGATATGTTTCGCGTGTTTATTTGGCCTGGACCCGCGGCGCCCGGGCGTGAGTCCTCGTGGGCATCACGACCATGAACGGATTCAAGATTAACGACTGACACACTGTGGCGTCGCGTGGAGCCGTGTACCCGCGTGCCGCGTCCCGCCTCGTCGCTCGTGCGACACCGCAGTAGCCAGTACGCACACCGAAACAAACCGAACGTTAGGCTAGACAGAACCGATCGTCGACGACGCCGGCGCGTGCGGCGAGCGTTGCGCACACATCTCGTCTGAGATCATGTTCTGAATGATTAATTACTATACCGGTACGGCGACTAGGTTATCTGAGCGATTCGACTACGTAGATACCCTTTACCCCGTCGGAGCGTCGGTACTAAGTGCATCGGATATCACAATTACAAGCCGAGAGCGATACACTTGCCGTCGAGTGTGGCCACGCGCGCACGCGGCACTACACGTCCGCCTTGCCGCCCTTGCGAACGTCGTGCGCGTCGCACACGCGCACGAAAACGTGCCTCGGGATCCCTTGGAAGGGTCCGCCTCGTCCATCCCCTTCTTCGCGGCCGAGCTCGCACTCGACGAGAATGTCGAGCGCGCGCCGCTGGTCGAGCGTCGGGTCGTACGACTGGAGCAACGTGGCGAAGGTGTGCGCGTCGAGGCCGCCGCTCACGCGCGTCACCTCGAGATGCTCGTGCAGTGTGGCCAGCCGCGCCGCGTGTGCCATCCGAGCGGCGTCGAAGGCATCGCAGAGCAGCAGCAGCGCCGTGTCGGCGTGGATGATCTGCGTCGGGATTGCAAACGGCGCGTCCTTGTGCCTCGCCGCGAGCAACTGCCTCTCTTTGGGCGTCTCGACGATCTCACGTTCGAGCCTCTGCAGCAGCGCAGTGACTCTCGTGCTGCCACCCAACTCCACCTCGAGGCGCTCGCGGATCAGTTTCGGCAGGTCGCGCGCTTCGTCTCCCCGGGCATCTTCCCTACGCGCCATCGGCAGCCACATCTCGTCCTCAAAAATGGGCTCCGCGCCGAGCAGCTCGACAAGCACACGCATGCACAGCCCGACACGACGCGCGTGGAACGGATGCTTCACCACCCCACAGAGGCGCGCGAGCAGTCGCGCTCTCGGGTGGCTCTTACCGAATTGTCGCGCACCCGTCAACAGCGTCCACAGTGCCTCGCGCGCGCACTGCGTCGACTGGAGCCCGGGCTTGGGCGGCGGGATGTTGCGCCGCAGCAGCACATTGAACACAATCTGTGGAAAGCTGGGGTCGGGCGTCTCGGCGTCCTCGTACTGAGTGCCTCCGACACGCCGTGCCAGCTTGCGCGCAGCATAGGAGGCGGCGACTTCGAAGCACTCGGCGCTCAGTAGGAGGAGCTCCTTCAGAGCGGGCTCGCCGCCCTTTTTGGCATCCTTGGCCCCATCTGAGGTGAGCTCCGTGCCTTCCTTCGGTGGGGGCGGCGGCGGCGGCGGCGAGGGCGCGAACTTGCGCCAATGGTCGAGTTCACTCGGCAGCAGCTCGGTCGGGTCGGCAGCGAGGCTGAGCCGCTTGGCCGCTTCCGTCTCGGCCGCTGAGAGCTTGGCCACGGCTGCGCTGGCCTCCTCGGCCTCACGCGCCGCCTTCTCCTCCAAAATGAGCACCTTCACCAGTTGCGACCTATCGGAAGGTTGGAGCAGAGCGAGCAGCTTGGCCGCGTAGTTGACTGCAAGGCTACCCCACACGTATGGCAGGAACTCGACCAAAGTCAGCGTCTCGAAGGACGAAAAGTTGCGCAGGAGCCCCTCGACGATCCCGAGCCGGCTCTCAAACGGTAGACGATCAGCAACCGCCTGCACGCACGGCGTGGACAACTCGGTCGTCATCTCGGCGTGCAGGCCGCGCAGCAGCTCCGCACGCTTCGGCTCCGCGAAGGACTTGAAGACGAGCTGCAGCAGGGGCGCACGATCCTTGGGCGGGGTAGCGCTGACCATGTCGCGCCAGAACCCTTGCTGCTCCTGCTCGCTGCACGCCTTGTACGCGAGCAGACATGCCTCTGAGGAGGTGCTCAGCTCCCGTGGGACGTTGCTCTCGGCCAGCGCGCCTACCGAGAAACGCTCAGAGCGCTCCTGAGCCACCGCACGCTGGAACCGGCCGAAGACCTTGGAGCGGGTGGCCAAGGTTTTGGTCTCCCCGAGCTTCTCGCGCAGCTCGGCATTCTCGGCCTCGAGCTCCCGGATGGCGACCTCCCGTGCACCCGCCTCCATCGCACGCACTCGCCCGACGAGTTCGCCCAGGTAATGGCGCATCGCGCGCCGCACGCGCCCAAGCAATTCGCCTCGCTCCGAGCAGTGCATGAAGACCTGGCGGGGGAGCCATCCAGAGCGCGGTCATCAGTGGCACTCAGAGGACATCAGTGGCCATCAGCGGTTCCACCTCAGTGCATGCACACCTGACGCACTAACTCGCCAAAGGTGACGTCCCATGCGCACAGCGCGTCCGCGGTGCGCGTGCCCGCCTGGGCGAGCATCGCCTCCAGGCAGCGCGCGAGCAGCACCACCTCCGACCGGTTCGACGGCTTCGTCGTCGGGAAGATCTTCACCTTGGACGAAGCGAGTGGCAGCTGTTGGCCGGTCAACTGGGCGTCGTACACGCAAAACTCCTCAGGGATCTCTGACGGCGGCGGCTCCGGCGGCGGCGGCAACTCCACGGCGAGCGCGCCGCCGAGCTCCTGCTGCCAGCGCTGCTGCCAGCGCAGCAGCTGCTGCTCCTCCTCCTTCTTCGGCTGCTGCTTCTGCTCCTTCTGCTGCTGCCTCTGCTGCTGCTGGTTGGCGCCCATGCGCTCGGCGCGCTCGGCAGCGGCGGCGGCGGCGAGCAGGCGCACAGGTGGGTTCAAAGGCCGATTCTCGTGCGGCCGCGTGTCAGCGAGCGCGGAGACCTCGATGCGCTCCGGAATGGTGGTGCTGCTGCTGCCGCTTCGGGTCGCGAGCAGTCCATCGGCGGAAAGGGAAGGGGCGCTCCGATACGGTGCTAGCCGAGCCTGCAGCGCCGCAGAGATCTCCGGTGGCAGAGCTTTCCAGCGCTCTTCGTGTACACGTACATACGCTGGCATCGTGATGACACTGCGAGTGGCGAGACCAGCGCAACAGAGAGCGGTTTCGCACCGCCCGGCATGGGAAAAAAAGCCCAAGACGGCGTTTCGTCATATTTTTTAGACATTTCTCTCCCGCATCACGGCGACGTCGGCTCGTGCAGCGGAGGCGGCGGACGGAGCGGCGTGGGCGGTGGCTGCCGTGCGCAGGCATCCCTGCGCTCCGGGTGTCCACAAGCAAAACGGGAGGGGAGGCACACATTAGCGGCTTGGTCATCGCAGTGGCGCTTCGGGTCAACAAAAGACGCGTGTGCCGGCACGCGCGAGGCTGGTGCTCGCGCTCGACACTTGTCCGTACCTTACGCATGCCAGCAGAGTGCTGAGTTGTACCTGACAGTCGGCACCGTGTTGAAGAAGGCACGTCTGATGGCGTCGTCTCCATCGTCGACACTCGGACTCGACAAAGAATTTACGCCGCTCAGCTGACTCAACGCACGCATCCATGGCTTCGCGGGTCGCCGTGCAGCGCTGCCAGCCATGATCCTGCACACACTGCAAGAGCCGTGATTCGACCGGACGCACGGTGCTGTGTAAGTTGGGGAATAGTCTTTTACAATTGGCTGATCGAACACGTGGGCCGTGCGCACTGCCGTGTGCGCCTCCTGCAACGTAGCGCAGTCGAATGGGTACGCGAAGATGCGTCGGAACGAGGCGACGGTATCGGCATCTTCCGCCGACGACATGCCGCTAATGCACTTTCTCTTGAGATGGAAACACCGTGGGAGGAATCCGAACAAGGAAGTTCGAAACGTGTCCGATCCAGTGCGAGTTGTGTTGGTCGAGCCCAGAGAACACTCTTTCTGATAAGAGACACTTCCCTGTAGATTCGCTATAATCTCCATTTCGCGATGCTGACTGTCCTGTGCTCGCTCACCGCGCTGCTGTTGCCGACGTCGCCGACTGCGGCGCCGCCGCTTTTTTGCCGCCGCAGCGCTGTGCAGGCTGCGGGAGCCACCGTTGCCGCCGCAGCATTCGGCGGCTTGCACGCTGCCAGCGCCGCGGAGCCCACCTTCAGCAAGGTCCGCGCCTTGCGATCACGCAGCTCACGCGCCGCGAGCAGCCGCCCCCTAAGCTCTTGTCTTACCCATGCCACCATGACTCCCGCCTCCACAGATGGGCGGCCTGCTGGAGCCGTACATCGACACGCAAAAGGGCTACAAGCTCTACTCACCAAAGGGCTGGAACAAGTTCGAGTCCGATCCGGGCGTGTACGACGTCAAGTTCCAGGACGTCATCGAGCCGGAGACGACAGTGCAGGTGAGCACATCGCCCGTGGCCACGGCAACTTCCGTCTCGGCGCTCGGTGACCTGCCGACCGTCGGCGCCAAGTTCGCCAAGAGCCGAAATGCAGAGCTTGTGAAAGCGGAGGAGAGCGATGTAGAGGGGAGCCTCGTGTATACCTTCGAGCTCAAGGGCGAGCTGTACCACGAGCTGCTCGCGCTTTGCATCAACCGGGGCAAGCTGTACCGTGTCACCACGGTCACCTCCAACAAGAAGTGGCCGAAGCGTCAGGAGCTGTACAAGAACATCGTCGCCTCGTTCGTACCCAAAGGATTCTGATCTCCCTGGCGAGGACGCAGCCGGGAAACACGGAGAGCCGAGAGCACAGGAGAGCGACCAGTGCGGCCATGGAAGCGGGCGGCGACAGTTTTACGTGCGAGTCCCGCCGCCAGCTAGAGCTCGAGAGCCCTCCGATTGCCGGCAATATTTCCGAGAGATCTCGACGAGAGAAAACGTCAGTAACGCGCTACCCCCGGTCCGCGCGTACATGATATCCTATGTAAAGTCTAAAGATGAACCAAGAACCGAAAACACCGCCCCCGCGCACGCCTGCAAACGTAGTGTTCATGTCCAAGTGCGAGATCCCGGAAACGGTGGACTCTGCACCCAGCGTGATCTTTATTTCTTCTGAGTCGCGCGCCCGTGCCTCTCGTCGCTCGCGCCGCGAGCGCGACGCTCGGGGGGGTAAGACGAAGCGGGTAACCGAGCCGACTCGCTAACCTCCGCGCCACGCGGGTGCGGCCACCCACCCCCGCCAAATCCCAAAAGGCAGGGAGCAGCGCCAGGGCAGCGCCACTGCCGAGCCCCACCGCGCCGACTCCTGTCCCCGGCGGCGCGCCGTCGAGCGTCGTCCGTAGCTACACTGGTACAGCTCGGTACGACCCGAAGCACGCGACGGCGCGCAGGACCGAGGTCGTGCTGCGATGGTCGTCGACGCGGTCGCCATATTACAGAACTGTCTCTCGGAACCGGTGAGCGAGCGAGCGGGGTCGCCGCCGACACGCCGGCACGCCAGACCGGCGTTCCATGCGGGTTGCGGCGACCGCGGACGCCGCCCCCGCGCTACATGTGAGACTAACGATACGACCACGTCGGTGTCGCCGCCGCACGGCCCAGCGTAAAAACAAAAAAGAGGCTAACAAAAACACGGCGCTCTTCTCACTTCTGTGATGGTACTACTTAGTCTTTCACGCATCCGATCTGAGACGGCGGCCCACCGGCGTTGAGGCCTCTCGCAGGGCCTGGGTGGCCTGGCTCTTGGTCGTGGACTCGTCGTCATTCACAGGCCAAGCCGTCGTCCACTCGGGCGCATGGAGCCAAACGTCTCTAACAAGCTGCACGCTTGGCTCGGTCATGGCGAAGAGGCATCCGGTGCGCCCAGTCTCGCCGTCCGACCACTCGCTTGATGGGCACGCCGTCTCGGCCAACCGGCTCGCTGCATCTGAAATGGCGCGGCGCCATTGGGTGCCTGGGATCGGCGCACTCCAGTTCGGTTTGGGCATCAGGCCCGAACGTTGCAGATAGTGGCGCCGCCATCCGCTCTCAATAGTCTCTCGAGGCACGCCGCGCCCAGCGCCCGCGGCTGCGGCGTCGAATAAGATGGCGTTCGGATCTGAGCATGAGAGGACGCTATTCGGGCAGCAATAGTCGGGGCTCGGGCAGCAGAGGGTCTGACTGATCGGATCGTACACAAACTCGTCCGGCGACTGGCAGATGCCGCTGCGCACGACCCAATCCATCCGCGGCAGGATGTCGTACACTGGGTTGAGCATGCAAGTGGTGCTGCAAGGGTTGGAGTCAAAAGTTCCATTCGGCACGAGGACGCCCATGTGGCCCTGCACCGCGCGCCACAAGTGGTACTGCATCTTGTGCAGCCAGTGGTTGGTCACGGGTGTAGGCCGCCAGGCCACGACATGCATCGGCACCTCGGGCGAGGCGGGGCGAGGGGTGGCGGCCCAGCCCCGTGTCATCTCCATCCGAACGGCCCGGTAGAAGCAGCGGCAGAGGCGGAAGCTGAATGCGTGGAGGGTGTCCGCGGTCCGGTGCGTGCTTCGCCAGTAGGGCGGTGTGAGCACCAGGCTGCGCTCACGCTTCTGCCGCGCCAGGGTGAGATTGAGGTGCGCAATGTCGCTTGATGAGAGGCGGCTTGAAAACGCGCCAAGGTAGGCTGCCGGCCAGAGGAACCGCCATTTGGTGCCGGCCTCGAGCTCCTGCCAGAGGAAGCGAATTCCGCGCAGCTGCGACGGCGGGCCGAGGAGCGCCCTCACATCCATTTTAAAAGAGAGATCCAGCCGCGTGAGGAGGACCGCGTCGAAGGCCTCTCGCTGTTCCTCACAGTGCGCCAGAAAGCTGGCGAGCGCGTTGGCGGTCATAGTCAGCTGCTCAGACTCGCGCGCCGCGATCGTGGTGATCGTGGCCAGGTGCTTGCCAAAAGGCTCGCGCAGCAGTGCCAAGGCCGTCGCATTCAAGTTGTCGTATACGGTCATGAATACTCGCACCCTCACACCGTCATCTACAAGAGGCTGCACGAGCCGGCGCATCGCGGACTGCACGCACCGCAGCTGCGCAGATTCACGCTCGGCAGCTGAGTTGTCCATCGAGCCTCGATACGCGCCACCACGGAGAAGTAGCGCGAGGCCACTCGTCCCGCCTCTGTCCTGAGTGTGTATAGTGAGAGACGGTCTCTGGGACGCCATCGCCGCTGCGATGCTCGCCGTCGCGTTATCGTTCGGCCCAAGGCAATGGCAGTGCCCTTTGGGCTCCTCGCGAGCATAGAAGTCTTCGCATGCGGCGGATATCGCGCTCTCGTTTGCTGCCGCCGCCGCCGCTGTCGTCATCCAAGGTATGGGAGTCGGCATAGCGGTACTTGTAGCGCGGAAAGTGCGGTGCGGTATGTTTCGGAACGGCAGGACGAGAAATGTACATACAGTGGGGAAGGGACGGTGGGACACGCGAAGATCGATGTTGCTTGCTTGCTTTGATGTACTCGTCTACTCTCTCGGACGCAGATCCGGCTTCGAGTTTCGTCTGACACGTTGCGGAATTGGCCCAAAGTTGAACCAATGCCGGTCATGAGCGGCATGCCTTTCCCGTCGACGGTTCGGACGCCTTCAGATATCCTGGGAAGCCTTCATCGGAGCGGCAGGCAGGCGGTCGAGGTCCCTCCTGAGGTCGACAATGAGGAAAGGTGGAAGGTAATCAAAGAGTCGCAAAGGGGCAGCAGCATGGCCGAGATTATGGCCGCAGACGGGCCAGTGCTCACCGCTTGTCGCAGAGTTGCTCCGCCACAAATCCAGACACTGTGCAGAGGAGACCGCGGCGCCGGTAGTTCCAGCAGCAGCAGCTTCGGCGGCGGCATGCCAACAAGGACCGTCCGCGGACGGTCCGGCCGAATCTCGGATGAGGAAATCACCGTGATCGGAGAAGATACAAAACGCTCGCTGCAGCCGTGGCAGCTCGGTCTGATCGGTCGGCAGCAGCAGTGGCAGCAGCAGCAGCAACAGGATCAGGAGCAAGAACGAGAAATTCAGCAGCAACGGCGGCAGCAGCAGCAGCGTCAGCAGCAGCAGCAGCAGCAGTTTCAGCAGCAGCACGCGGCAGCGGCCTTCATGGAGGCGGACGAAGATGGCGATGGCCTGCTGACCTTTGACGAGTTCAACAGATCGATGCAGCGCAACGCCGCTGGTGGAGGACACGCCGCTGGTGGAGGACACGCCGCTGGTGGAGGACACGCCGCTGGTGGAGGACTGACTAATGGCCTGCGGCCGGATCAAATGGCGGACGCGCAAGCAGCTGAGACTCGCCGCCGTGCGCAAGGCACGAGCCATCAGACTCGAGCCTCGATTGCTACTGATGGCCACTGATGGCCACTGAACACCTCTGATCACAGCTCTGATTGCCTCCCTCATCAGGCTCGAATCCGCTGTTTGGTGGCGCCAACCCTCCGGAAAGGACCATGCCACCGGAGCAATACCGCATAGGCTACGCACCCGTCGGCCGAGGCTACCCTGGCGGCGGCGGCCCCGAGCCCGCGTACCTCGACGGCCTCGGCTACGTCAACGTACCACCACCGCCAAATCAAGAGTATGGCTCGCAAGAGGCACTCAGGGCACGGCGGAGAGCAGCGCGCGGAGTGCCGTCGCCGGTGGAGATGATGGCAGCAGGGGCGCCACTGGCACCACCGACGGCGATGAAGGCCGGGAATCACGTGCCGCGTGTGCAGCCGGCGCCCCCACCCAACGACTATGGTAGCCAAGAGGCGCTCAAAGCTCGACGGAGGGCGGCGCGCGGCGTCCCCAATCCGATGGAGATGCTAGCAGCTGGCACGCCGGCGCTTCAGCAGCCGAGGCTTCCGGAGCCACACAACTTGCCGCCGTCGCCGCCACGGTATCATCCCAGTGACGCGTACGAGTATGCGCCGGCGCCGCAGTATCACGGCGTCGCCGCACCAATGCAAGGGCCGGATCCCCTGTATGGCAGCCAGGCGGCACTCAAGGCACGGCGCGCCGCGGCGCGCAGCCCAAGCCCGCCGCCCGGATCCGACGGTGCGGCCGGGAGGCCAAGCGGACCCCTCGCCCAGCCCTCGCTCTGGTGACGACACAGTCAGACGCCAACACAGGTTCCACAGATACGGGAAAGCTCGACTGTGTGTAGACCAGATGTTTAGGAAACACACCCAGGATCTTGTGCATTTATTTGACGCACAAAAAGAGTTTGCGGTTGATGTTGCGGTTATGACACGCGCTTTTTCTCTAATAAGAAAAATTTCTATCGGATCTATCGGCGGGCCCGCGACTGGTCGATCTGGTCGCTCCCCAATCTCCTCGGATATCCCTTGGGTAATCTCCCTTGGGTAATCTCCCTTGGGTAATCTCCCCTTCCCTCAACGCGTGTGCGAACTCTTCTCACGAGGTCCACCACGTCGGCTTCCACCATGGGCGCCGAGCCTCGTCCACCTTGTCCTCGCGCCCCCGCCAATAGTCGGCGCCGTAGTCCCAGCAGAGCTCCTCGCCCACAACGAGGTCGCGTGACGCAAAGAGCATCGCTCGCACATGATCGCTCGTCGGCGGAGTTATCGTCCAGCACTCGCAGTTGCGGGTCGGCGCGTCCTCGGCGTGGTTCATGAACCGGGCGTGCTTGCTGCTGAGTAGGTCCTGTGCGTCGAGGTAAACGTGCACACCGTCGGGCAGCGTGATGCCGATCGCGTAGTCCCCCGATTGCGTGCCCGTCGGGTTTTCATATCGCCGCTCAAACTCGACCTGGTCGATGATAAAGGCTGGGCTGTCCAGGTAGTCGAAGAGGTACGTCTCGGCCGCGATTGGCTTCGCGACGAAAAGCCCACGGCCGCGACCGTCTGTCGTGTCGCGGACGACGAAGAACTCGTCCGACAGCTTCTCGAACCCAGCAATCTCGAGGAGGACGCGACGGGCCACCGGGCCACCGGCAGAGAGGTCCTCCTCCTCCTTCTCCTCCTCGACTTCCTTCTCCTCAACTGCGCCGCCCGACAATTTTCTCATCTGGGCATTGGCGCTGACCCTCATGCCGTCTTCTTTCACATTGGGTTCGTCACCCCTTGAGAACAGAGCGCCCACTGGCATGACCACCACGGGTGGATTCGTGAGCGCGATGCATGTCAGCGCCGCCACAAACTGCACACACAATGCGAGGAATTGAACGACAGAGCGCAGGGGTGATAACCCGTGCCGGTGGGGTGGCAACGAACGGAAAGCTCCACTGCAGTGACCATGCTTTCATGGATTTCACACGGCGTGTGCGAGTGCCCCATTCGCGTCTTCAGGCTGCACCATTCTCGACTCTCGTCCCCTTCGGCCGCGAGGATGTGTGGGAGAGGCGACCTCGCCGCAAAACGCCTCATGAGGGTAGCAAAACACGCGCTGAAATCAATTCAACTTAATTTGGAAATTCAAGTTTGGATGTGTCGGGCGAATCCGAAACCTCCCCTACATCTCCCGCCACGCAAACGTCGTCCGTGGCGACGGAGAGGAAATGTGCAATGGGGTCCGAAGAACGCTCTCTCACATCATCACACGCGGCCTGGATTCCTGGGGATGACCTTCCTCTTTCTCGCTAGTCTCTGCGCGACCAAGGCGCTCTTCAATCCTAGCGTTGGTGCGCTCATTTATCCCATTAGAGCATACCGTCACCCTCCAGCACAGCTCGCCCTCTCACCGGCTGAGCAGTATGCCGCGCAGCAGGCCGAGATGAGAGCGAGGAGACAGCGACGTATCGAGGAGGAGGCAGCAAAGGCCTCGGAGGTTGTCGATGACCGCGCGGAAGCAGAGCTGCGAGCATTCCAGATGTGCTATGCTGAGCCGCTCGCCATCTTCGAGAAGTCGCTCTACCCAGCTCAAGAGTACTCGGATAGGAACGGCATCTCTCGAAAGGATGGTTACTGGAGCTTTGTCCATCGCAATGAGGAGCCCAACCCCGACTTCACGTACGGTGAGTTTCCGCTGCCCTTCTTCCATAGGCTCATCGATCGAGCGTGCGAGTTGCACGGCTGCGGCGACGACCGCCGCAGCTGCAGCTTGATCGACCTGGGGTCTGGCGCAGGCAGGCTGGCGCTGTGGGCCGCGGCGACGAGCGCTTGGCGTCGTGTCGTCGGCGTGGAGTACCTGCGGTCGCTCGCCAGCACGGCGGTCGAGAAGCTCGAGGAGGCGCGTGCAGCAGGCTTGCTGCGCACCGACGAGGTCGTCCTAACCCAGGGCACTTGGGACGAGAAGCTCGACTGCTTTGCAGAGGTCGATGTCGCCTTCGCGTACACGACGGCGATCACGACCAATGACGAGGGCATTCTCGAAGGGCTCTCCAGAGCGCTCGCACAGCGACTGCGCCGAGGCTGTATCGTCGTCACCACCGACTACAAGCTCGACCCGGCGCACTTTGAGGTGCTGGACACCATGACCGGCGAGAACAGCGGCGTAGGCGGCACATCAACGGGCTATCTCCATCGCAAGCGCAGCCGCGGCGAGCGCGATGCGGCCGGCGAGGCTGATGGCAAGGCTGATGGCTCTGTCAAGGACGATGCGAGCTTTGCCGCCATGGAGGCAGCATTCACACAAGATCTGCATGCAAGCTTTGCCGCCATGGAGGCGGCACTGTCACAAGATCTGCATGCAAGCTTTGGCTCAAGACCTGATCTGGGCAACAAGGGCATCGCTGGGCCCTCTCTTGTCGCGCCGCCCGCATCGCCTGTCCCGCCGGTGCCCGTCGCCACCAGCGAGGACGCAGCCAAGGCTGCCAAGGCTGCGTGGCTTTCCAAGCTGGGTACACCGCGATGGGGTCCAGGCGCCGTCGAGCGTTGAAGACCGGATCGCATGATGATGACGTTCGCATGATGCCCCGGTGCGAAAGTGGCCTGCCACAGCACGGGGGCTGAGAAAGCGAGCGGAGAGAATCGTGCCTGATATCCTGTCGACGCGGCGCGTGTGTATTTACTATTATACTGATACACGAAAGTCGAAACGCGCGCTCCGACCTCCGCGGGGGCGGGCGCGCCGATGGTTTGACATGTGGTTTGACCACCGAGCACCGTCATTATATTGTTAGACGTCTGTCCGGCCGCGGTCCTCGGGCGGCGTCGACCGTCGAGCGTCGTCCGCTCGGACGTCGCGTCCGCGCCGGACAGACGGCACGACACCCTATGTCCCTATCGTGCATCGTCCATCGACTGTCGCAGGGGTTAACTTATATATCCTTCTGAGGATCCGATGAAAGACGCACTGTGCGCGCGCGCACGAGCCAAATTGTTAATCAGGTCCCTCGTCTTTGTTTAGCAGATGCATAACAATTCAGTCACGCCACACCAAAGTGGACGTCACCACGCACCAACGCCCTTCGCAACCGCGCACCACGTCAAGTCTTCGCAAGAAGGGCACTGCCTTCGGACGGCACCGCGGCGTCCGGCGGAGAGCATGCAAAGCAGCAGGTGCGGCTGCGATAGCATCGGTAGCAGAAGTACATCGGGATCAAGGTGGCGAGCAAGAACGTGGGGATGAAGATGAGGTAGAAGCGCACTGGGTTGCCACCAGCCTCGAAGCACGCGTTTGACCACGAAATGTGCACCCCTTCGCGCAGGTATGCCTGCTCAAAGGCCTGCTCGCTGCTGTCTGCGTTGGAGCACTCCATCCCCTTCGCGTCGCAACGGTCTACATTTCCCGAGGGGAGCAACCAGTTCTGGTCGAACATGTACGGGACGATCTGGCGGCGCACGATGCCCTTAGCTCGGTCATCTGACTCGAGGAATAGGTCGACATGCTGCGGCTCCGAGGCATTGTCGGCCAGCATCTCGGCGAGTCGCACCTCCAAGATAGGGAGCACCTTGGCGAGGCCGCCGCGCGTATAAACGTTGGCAGTCATCGTCGACCATGCGTGGTCTAGCGTATGCAGCGTTGTGCGATGCCACGGCGGAAAATACGGCAGCAGCTGGAACCACTGGATGGAGTCAAAGTACGCGATGTCGAAGTCGTCGTGGCTGTCAACCAGCTCGGCAATGATGGTCTCCATCACCTCGGGACGATAATACTGCGAGGGCACGATGTCGTCCTCGAAAACAAGGAATAAGGGCGAGCATATCGTTTTAGCTAAGTTGCTCATGTGCCGCAACGCCTTGACGTGCGAGTCGAAGATGCCGATGACGGAGCCGCGTGGGTGCCTCTGCACGACCAAGGCGTCTACCTGTACGCCGAGCTCCGCCATGGTGGCTTTCATTGAGACGGCGCGAAAGGTGCTCGTGTTGGTCATCGTCACGAAAATCATCGGCATCTGCTGCGGTCCGAGCCATTGGACCGGCGACGGCGGCTGCGTATCGCACGAGGACGTCGACGCCATTGTGAAAATGCCTAAAAAGGTTTTCTCTGGATTGCTGACCAAGCAAGCAATGATCAAGCAAGCAAATATATTGCTGACCAATTTTCCTGTGAAAAGCCCAGCGAGTCTCGTGAATTTCACGATGAAAAAAAGGCGTTTTTTCGGCGAGGGGGCGATTCAGGGGGCTGTTCGAGGGGCGAGGCAGCGGGGGCGAGGCGGCAGGGTGCCAGGGTGCCGGGGATTCGCATGGACTGGTCAAATTAGAAATACCAGCTCGAGGTCGAGCTCCGGGGGGAGTTTGGGACTGGTAATACAGCCGAGCACCGACGGGATGACACGAACAGGCGCGGATGTGGGATGACACTTGTGGCTCACAATAAACCAGATCGTCGCTCGAACCGCTACGTGAACCGGGCGCAGCGGTGGCGCATGAAACTTGAAAGCCATGACCCGCGGCGCGCATGCGTCGGACCCACGCGACCACCGGGGTACCGGGCGGGTGGCTCAACAGCCTACACCGGCCGGTGTCGCCGCACTCGAATCGGGGCGAGGTCTCCCGCGAGATCACAGCAAAACGGCAACACTGAGACCCTCATGCACACATCCACATCATAGATGGTATCACCTCGGCGGCTCGGCGGCTCGGGCCAACAACGGGCGCCTCGGCTCTTCATACATCGAATCGAAAGATCGTCCTCATCCATCTGGTCATCACGGGCATCACGGGCATCACCAGCCCACGCTCATCCGGCGACGGGAACCTGCGGCGCGGCACCAATACTCATCGAGCCCATTTGCTCGGCAAGCTCGAGCTGCAGCTTCTGCTGCTGCATCTGCTGCTGCCCCTGCGGAGAGGAGCGGAAGAAGCTGCCCACTCCCTCGCCAGCTTGGGAGCCGGTGAGCACCGGCTTAGGAACTGGGAGGCCGAGCGAGCCCGCGATATGCGCCGCCTCCTCGACGCTGATCTCCTCGACCACCTTGCCGTTCTTGAGCCGCCACGCGTGCTGCCGATCGGGCGACCAGCGCGCGCCCTCGCCCACGTCTGTGCCGCCCTTGTACTGACCTACCTCGGCAGACCCATCGGCGAGCCGGTAGATGCCGCGCCCCTCCATGCGGCCCTGCCTGTACTCGCCCTCGTAGACGTCGCCCGCCGCGTACAAGTACACGCCGCGACCCTCGCGCCGCCCTTGCTTGTACTCGCCCTCGTACACGTCGCCGCTCGCGTAAAGGTAGGTGCCGCGCCCATCATAAGTGCCCACGAGCCATTGGCCCTCGTACACCTCGCCGCTCGCAGCCCAAAAGGTGCCGAAGCCCTGCTTCTTGTCCGACTTCCACTCGCCCTCGTACCGGTCGCGGTTGGCGTACTTGGCGCGGCCGCGCCCTTCGCGCAAGCCGGCTCGCCACTCGCCCTCGTACTTGTCTCCGCTCGAATACCGTGTGCTCCCGAGGCCCTCGCGCCGGTCATTCTTCCAGTCGCCGTCGTAGAACTCGCCCGTCGCGAACGTGCAGCTGCCCTGCCCCTCGCGCTTGTCATTCTTCCAGTCGCCCAGGTACTCATCGCCATTCGGCCAGCGCCCGAAGCCATGCCCGTTGGCGAGTCCTGCGTCGTTGAGCTCACCCTCATACTCGCTGTACTTGGTGAGCGGCTCGAGGACGCCCTCGCGCGCGGGCCCCGGCTCGCTGCTCAGGTAGCGCGCGCTGCGCTTCGCCTTGCCGCGGCCCTCGGCCTCGTCAGCCGCCGAGCTAGAGGCGACCGTCGAGCTGGTCGTCACCGGCAGCTGATGCGGCGGCGCAGCCGCGTCGGAAGACTTGCGCCGCGCCGTCGACGCCACCTTCTCGGGGCTAGGTGGCCGCCGCTTCACTTTGTCGTTCGTGCTCCGGTCGCTCGGCTGGGAGCCATCGCGGGTCGCAGTACTGCTGCTCCGGTCGCTCGGCTGCGCTGGCGATGAGGACACCTTGCCGCTGCGGAGGGTAGCGGGCGTGTCGCCGGTCGGCGCAGGCGGGGGCGGCCTGGGCGGCAGCGGCATGCTCATATGTAATAGCTCGGCCTCGGCGATGGGCACGAGGCCTCTCGAAGTATCCGCTTTGCCCTTTGGAGGCTGCGCCAAGACCAAAGGAGCACCGCCACCGCCGCCGCCGCCGCCGCCGCCGCCGCCGCCGCTGCCGCCGCTGCCGCCGCTGCTGCTACTACTGCTGCCGACGCATTTGCCCTCGGCGCGCTCCTTGGAGCGCGCCAGCCGCCGTGCACTGATGTCGCCGCTCAGCGACGACATGAGCGAGCGAGCGGCCTTCTCCACAGTGGGGCTGGCCGCCAATACATTTGACACTCACGACAAATTGGGTGTGTCATCAAAAGCGCTCGCATCCCCGAACGCCATCCAGCTGCGCCATCGCGGGGTTCGCGCTCGGCGAGACGAGCGCGATACATGAGCCTGATGCGCCACGGTGCGAGCACGGCCGTGTTCGCGCTGCTCACGGCCGTGCTCGCGCTGGTCGCCACCGGCGAGCCGCACGTGCCGCCGCAGCAACAGCCGCTTGCACTCCTGCTGCCCGACAAGGACACTCACACGAAGCTGGTACTGCAGGAAGATGCGCTCGAGCTGCTGCGAGGTCAGCTTCGTGAGACGCCGCTGCCCGTCGTATCAGTCGTCGGCGCCTACCGCACGGGCAAGTCGTTCCTGCTCAACGAGCTCATGGGCGTCGGCTGCTCGGAGGGCTTCGTCGTCGGCCACCAGCGCCACACGCAGACAAAGGGAGTGTGGATCTGGCCGAGAAGGGACTCCAACGGCACAGTTCGGATCTTCATGGACACGGAGGGCTTCGAAGGCACTGGCCAAGCCGACGTGTACGATGACCGCATCTTTGCTTTCGCCGCGCTCATTAGCTCGGTGCTCGTATACAACTTGGCTGAGACGATCAAGCAGGCCGACATCGAGCGACTTGCCTTCGCCTCGCAGCTCTCGCAGGAGTTCTGGCACCGTGCGCAGCACACGGCGCGCGGCGGCGTTTCTAGCCACGGCGCCAGTAGCAGGAGTAGGAGCAGCACTGAGAGCGACACCGACGGCAGCCGTCGCGGCCGGCGCGAGGATAAGGACGGCGGTGGCGACGGCGGCGGCGGCGGTGGCGACGGTCGCGTGCTGCACAGCAAGTGGCGGCCACCCGCACTGCTTTGGCTGGTGCAGCGCGACTTTCTTGAGGGCGGCTCGGTCGAGGCATACCTGCACCAGGCGCTGCAGCCCAGCGAGCACCTGGACGAACATTCCAAACGGCTCAACAAGGTGCGCGACGCGCTCATCTCGTTTGACCGCATGCGTGCCCTTGGCCTGCCGCAGCCGCACGTGCACCGTACGGAGCTGTGCGCGCTGCCGCGCGAGCAGTACGATCCGGGTTACCTACGAGGTGCGGCTGAGGTCAAGGAGTATGTGTACAGGCACGCGGCAAGCCACAGCGACGGCGGCGCCGGCGTGGGCAGCGAAGGCGGCGAGGGCGGCGAAGGCCGCGAAGGCGGCGAAGGCGGCGAAGGCGGCGAAGGCGGCGCTGGTGCGGGCGGCAACCGCGAGGGCAGCCTTCGCGGCGAGGAGCTCGCGTCGCTGATCACGCGGCTCGTGGGCGCGCTCAATGCCCACGATCTGCCTTCGGCCGGCTCCGTCGTCGACGCCTTCAATACAGCGCTCGTCCACAGCAACATCGACCGCCTCGTCGAGTCCCTTCGCGCGCTGCCGCTGCCTCTGAGCGAGGCAGCGCTGCAGGCGGCCTTTGAGCAACGGCTGCGAGCGGCGATGGAGCGGCTGCGGGATGAGAGCTTCGGCGCAACGGACGCGACGGACCTCGAGGTCCGCGCGCGCGACGCCCTGCGCGCCGTCGCCGACTCGAACTTCGTCGCGTCGCAACGCGCGTGCGACGAGCTCTGGGGCCGCTGCGAGGCGATGCTTCGCCGCGGCACGGCCGCGTGGCTGCCGTCCACTGCCCGGTACGACGCGCACGTCCTCGCGTGCAATCGGACCCTCGAGGGATGCGTCGGGCCGGCGGCGGCGCGATTCCACGAGAGCCTACTGCCACAGCTCGCCTCCGAGGGGCGCACCGCGTATCGCGCCGCCTACCGTGAGCGGCTGCACCGCGCGGCCGTGGCGCTGAGCATCGTCGGCGTGCTTGGCGCGCGCTTCTGCGTGCGCTCGTGGCTGCTCGAGCTCGTGTGCGCGCTCGGATTCGTGCTGCTCGAGCTGCTCCCCTCCCTCGACCCTTTGGGGCTGAGCTCCCAGCTCGTGTGGGGCTCGTCGCGCGTCGAGCACGCCGTGGATACCTACGAGAGACTCGTGTTCAACGAGTATTGGGACCTCGGCGAGCTGCTACCTATCGGTGTCATCGCGAGCTTCGCGCTCTACGTGCTGCGCAGGCTCGTCCTGTCGCGCGTGCGAAGGGGAAAGCACAAGCCCGAGGCACGCGAGCAGGGCGGCGGCGCCGACCTCGCCCAGGTCGTCATCAAGGGCGAATGATCAATGAGCCGACTTCAGCTTGTGGTGAACATTTCTGTGAATTCCAGTGCCACCCGCTAGTAGCTAGTCCTAGTTATAATCTCATACTTCTAGTTCCGTCAACACGGTCTTTACACGAACACTTGTAGTTGAGCGGAAAGTGAAGCAACGTGTGTCGCACCGAGAACCGCGAAGCGAAGAGTGCCGTGACGGTGCGCGAAACAGGAGCCGAGCTCGTCCGCTCTTGCTCTCGCCCCGGGCGGGCCTTCGTTTTGTGCCGTTCCCTTGAAGTCGCGCGTTGGCCGGAACACGCCCGGCCGTTCGTCTGCTGCCAGGGCCAAGAAGAAGATCAAGATGAAGAAGATCCGGTAACAAAAGGGCGTCCGGTAACAAAAGGGCGTCCGACCACAAGATGCATGGCGGCACGCACGCCGCTCGACACGGCGCTCGTCTGGCGCACCTCCCACGCCATGTGCAAGCCCGCCGTGAAAGCGAGCGCCCACCGACGTGTGTCAAAGAGTGGCGCGCTCGCCCGAGAGCTCCGTGCGCGCGCCTGTGCCGCAGCACGCGTCGAGGGCCGTTGCACGATCCCCAGCCCAAGTTCCTCGTAGCCCGAGCGCGTGTGCGCCTGCAGGTAGGGTTGCGCGGCCGCCGCGACGAGCGAGATGGCGTTGCGCTGGAAGATGTTCGTCGAGGCCCTGTGGGAAGCTGCGTGCGCGCCCGCGTTGGCGCCGGTCGCCGCGGGCGTGCGCATGCCGCCAGCCAACGCGAGCATCGGCACACCGCTCCATAGCACGTCGACCCCCGTGGCGCCACTGCTATAGAGCGGCGAATCGAGGGCGAGGTCCGCGAGGGCAAAGGCGCACAGGTGCTCTCCTTGTGCAAGCCGCTCGGTAAACACGAGGCGATCCACTCGCACGCCAGCCGCGGCCGCTTGCTGCTGCAGCCTCGAGGTGGAGGCAGGCCATCGTACCATCCAAAGCCGAGACCTCGGCTGGCGCTGCAGCATCGAGAGCCACTGCCCGAACGTGCTCTCGTCAATCTTCAGATGCTGCCCAAAGTAGCCGAGCACCGCCCCGCGACGCGAGCCACTCCGCGGCGGCAGACCGTATCGAGCACGCTCGTGGCTCGTACACGCGTCTTGTCGGCCGCCAGCGCGGCCGGCGGCGGCGGCGCCAGCGCTGCTCATCGTGTCGGCTTCGCGACGGCCGCGCGTGCGCGGATCGGCGCTCGGTCGCAGCAGGTGTGGATAGAGCTCCGCGTGGCCTGCAGGTAGGTGCGAGGGCGGCATCAGCAGCATCTTCTCGGTATGCAGCGCCGCGTGCTCCGGGGTCGGTGGCAACGCTATCGGGTCAGCCAAGACCCAATCTACGAAACGGGCGCCCGTCGAGGCACCGTAGCCTAGATGGGTTGCTTGCACCGGCGCCGGGCGGCGCGCGAGGATGCCCGGCCGCGCGCCGCGTGAGTACAGCCCGTTGAAGTCGAGAAGCACGTGCACGCCGTATGCACGGATCTGGGCTGCCGCCTTGGCGTCGCTCACATTATGCAGTGGCACTGTCGCATGCACAGCCGCGCGAAGCCGCGCTGCCCATACCGTCTCATCGGCCTCCGACGCCAGTGAGCTCGCGGCCGCATCCCCTTCGGCATCGAGCGCGGGGGACGTCTCGGCGACCGCCCGCGACGGCGCCATCGGATTGAGGGCAAAGAGAGTCAGCGTCACCCCTGGGCAGTGGCGGCGCACAGCGGCAAGTGCTCGAGCGAGCAGGATGGCGACCGGATGGCGCTTGAAATCGAAGCTCAGCAGTCCGATATGCAGCGTGCCGTGGCGCACGTGCGAGGACCCCGTGAAAACGCCCGAGGCAGCGCCTACGGCGCCCGCGGCCGCAGAGGCGGCAGTCTCTGGACGGTCCGCCGCGCGCATCGCGGACGTGGTGGGCGGCAGCAAGCCCGCCGACGGCGCCTCTGGGGGTTCACCAAGAAGAGAGTGCGCCGTAGCGGCCTCGGCCTCGATGGCAGCGCTGTGCGCCTGCGCAAGCGCGAGCAGCTCGCTGGCTGAGAGTGGCAATGTTAGCGCATGCATCGGCGAGATTGCCGGCCGCTGCGCTTGCTGCTGGCCGCGGCGACGCAGCTTCGTGAGCAAGTGGCGCACGTGAGGCCAGAGGCGATCGACCGCACGCCAGTCGCACACGCGCTGGCTCAGATGCACGAGCCGGCCGAGCGTGTCCTCGGCCTGTGGCTCGTACCGCAATCCGCGGCCGTAGTGCCAGATGGCCTCATCGTAGCGCGCTGCATCAACGAGGACGCTCGCGAGGTTGAGGTGCATCTGCGGATAGCGCTCGTACTGCTCAGGCTGCAGCGAGTGCGCGATGAGGTACATGCTCAGAGCTTTGGAACGCTGTGGCGGCGAGGCGGTGAGCAGCAACGCGGCAAGGTTGTTGTAGGCCACGCTATGCACTGGCGCAATCTGAATGGCCTGCACGTAGGCGGCCGCCGCCTCTCGCTGACGACCGCGCTGCGAAGCAAGCGCCGCCCCCAAATCGTTGTACAGGTCCGCCGAAAGTTTCGAGTCGCGGGCCAGCGCGTTCCTTAAGAATTCAGCCCCCATTCGCGTCCATCGAAGGCAAGTTTGGAAGCCCCCTAAAAATTCGACGAAACTACCCCTATGAGCGGACAGTAGCGACTGGGTACATGTATTGCTAATGTTGCCACTAGCAACGGGATGAAACGACGAAAGGTGAGGTCGAATCTCTCACACGAAATTTCCTGTTTTCCTCCCCGGGCCTCTCCCGGACGATCGCATCACCACACACAGCACCGCGACCGCACCCACGATGCTTGTGCTTATCGCATCGCTGACGCTATCATCTTGGTTAGGGACCGTTGCGAACGTGCCTCGTCGTGCGGCCTGCCATATTTCGATGGCATCGCAAGCTGAGCCGTCGGTGGAGGAACTGCAAGCCGAAATTAGGGACATGCGTTCCAACCTCCGGGCTGCCATGGCTGCCGGTGGTGCTGCGGAGCTGCGGGCAAACCTGCTGCAGCAGGAGCTATCACAGCTCAAGTCGAAGGCCAATTCGGAGTTCGCGGGAGGCGAAGCAAAGTCCACCTCTGATGACTCTCGAGTGTCGATGGTGTTTGACGCAGTTGATGAAGATGGAAACGGAGTGCTCGATATTGCCGAGTTTCGGAAGGGCTATGCGATGCTCACAGGGGACGTAGTGCAGGCAGCATTTAAAGCCATTGACAACAACAACGATGGCGTCCTGACGAAAGAAGAATTCTCCAAGGGGTTCGCACTGCTCACGTCCGACTCCGCCCGAGCAGCTGCCGAGCGCACGAGAACACAGAGCGCAGTCGAGGCCGAGCGCGTGCGTGCCGTCAAAGAGGCTGCCAAGAATCTCGCCGAGGCACAGCTCATGGACACTCTCTACAGACCGTCGGGAAAGAAGCTCTTTCCCGCACAGTATAAGCCCGTCCCAGGACGCAAGCCGCTGCCAAAGCCCGGGTTACGAGCCATGACGAGCGTACCGTTGTCGAACCCGGCGCCCGGCAAGGCGCCTGGGCTTGAGTGAGTGGATCCGGCAAATGCGCTCGATCTGCTCGTGGCATTCAACATAATAGAGGAGTGTATTCTTACAGTAAACTTGATCGACGATTTGTATGGGCGCTAAGACCGTCGAACCGGGGGCGAAACCGCGCGGCTCGCTCCCGCCGACCCGTACGTCGCGCCTGTGCCGTGCGGCCTGGGACCATGTGGCGCGGGACCGCGGGTTCGTCGCGCCCCCGCTCCTCCTCCCCCTGGGTCCTGCCGAAGAGCGAAGGGCCGATTCGCATCTAGCATGCGTTGTTTCTTGGCTTTTCAACTGGAACGCAAACGGCGAGGTCTTGGTCATTCCCCAACCCCATGCATGTAAACGCGCATGCCCAAGCTGAGCCTCGCACCTTCAGTGCAGGCGCGGTCTCCTTTGCAATGGCAGCTTTAGGCACATCAACTGGCGCGGCACTGGCAGCCTCCACGGTTTCGTGACAAGGGCATGCCCTGATGGCCTCCATATGGATCGAAGTCGCCAATGCAGCCTCGAGGATTGCATGCGTACTCATGATGGCCTCCATTTGGATCGGAGTCGCCAATGCAGCCTCGAGGATTGCATGCGTACTCATGATCGATGTGGGACTACTGCGCACGTATGGCTCCGCCTCCGCCTCCCAAAGCTCTGCTTTGCTCCACAGCAGCGCTTCCGCCCCGTCCGTTACAGAACTGTCCGTGCTGGCTGGCCCTGGCGCTGGCCGATGGGCGCCAAAAAGATTCCTACACGCCTCGAACGTCTTCCTGCTGCTGACGATGCTCTCGAAAGCGGGCGTCTCCGGCACCTTCGAGGGCGTCTTGGGCACCTTCGATACTTTAAGGTCATCCTTCGAGCGCAAAGGGCGACTCGGCCGGCTAGCAATCGTCTGCAGACAGAGATGGAGGGATCCAGGCGCGTGCACGGAGGGCCGCCTGCGGATCGCTCCATATGGAAGCTCAGCGCCCGGGATCCCTCCGTATGGAAGCTCGGCCTCTGCCGCCTTCTCGTAGTCGTGTGTCCTCGGCCCCTCTTCGAGTGCCAACTCTTGATCTCGGCGCATCTCCCTGTCCAGCCAATCCATTTGGCACAGGCGCGCGTCGCCGGGGTTCAGGCGCCAGCCGAGCGGGCTTGTGGGGCTTGTGAGCCTCCCCACGTCGAGAAGCGGAGGAGCGGACGCCCGCTCGCCACGGGTCTCGTCGGAGCATGTGCTCGTGGCCTCCGTTTGGATCGGGATCGCCATTGGCTGCTGCTCCACGACGTGCCCCAAGTAGCGTTTCAGCCGTGAGGCACGAGCCCGCACGTGCTCAAGTGCCGCGTTGAGGTCAGCCTCGCACTTGAGCACTTTGGCAAGCTGTTCGTCAAGCGGAGCAGCACCCAAGGATGAGTGCACCATGGCGGTGTCAACCTTGGAATCACAGCATTCTGAGTTAACAGAGTTGTCGTCGCCGGCTTCCGATGATCCGCTCTCATCCACATCACTTTCGGTTTCGCCCTCCTCCTGCAGGGGTGGCAACTTATCGCAAAGTGCGTAGCGTGTGTGCGGCCACTCGTCAAGATGATGTGGCCACAAGCTACTGTTGTCATCCTCGCAATCCAAGTCGTTGTTCAAGTGTTCAGACGCCGTAGGCTCCTCGGCATGCAGTGCTGTGCTGTCAGATATTTGGTCCGTCACGTCCACATCGGTCTTGCCGTCGCCGTGCAGGCAGCGACGCACGCGATACGATACGGCACTAGCTGCAATAGCTAACGGCACGGCTGCGGCGAGCATTGGGTTGAAGGCGCGTGTTGACGGATAATTAAAAGATCTGGCAACTCGGTTACGCGCAACTCTGTTTCGTCAAGATCGATGGTTGCCAACTAAAATGTGCATGCAGAATCTTGTTATTCGGGGGGGTGATTATAAAAAATAACACGCTTCATCAACGGATTGGATACGATGAGGGTTGCTGGGCGCTTGCCACGGCGCCATTTTCCTCCCACTGTAGCGCGTAAGACCTAACCCCTGCCACGTGTACACGTGGTCCACCAAAGTCTCGAGTACGCAGTCGCTCCTGCGCCTAGACGCGATCTATATAACGGCCGTAGGGCGCCAAGGGAAATTCCAATGCCTCGTTGTGCGTGCGAGTGCCTTGTGCGGCGACAAGAGCTGAAGAGCGGTCCGGCTGAAGCGGATCTCCAGCAGCAGCACGCTGTGAAGCGAGTAGCGAGATCGGAGATGAACGAAGAAATTAATCTCCCGGCGTCCACACTTTTGATAGTAATTCACCACCCACATTCTCAGAGACCGATACGGTTGAGCCTTCATCGTAATCATAACGTTAAACGTAATCAATTCTTCTTGATCTAGCGTCAACATGGACATAACATCGGGACGCCTAGCAAGTCCAGTCGGTTAGGTGTGTGGGCGCGGCAAACGCAACCGGGGCAACTCCTCGCACGGACGGGTCGTCCCAACCGCAACCGGCAGCACCACATGTAGGTGCGTCATTCATTGGCCATGCGACCCGCCGCGGCCAGGCCCTATTCCGTTTCCACCGCGCCCGCCACGCCCCTGCGAGTAGCCTCGCCCACGGGCCAAGGGGGCCGTCCCGTGGGTGGCACCTCTACCGCCGCCACGGCCTCTGCCTCTGCCGTCGCTGCCACCTGTACCTCTGCCACCTCCGCCTGCCCCCCCGACGCCTGCACCGCCTGCACCGCCTGCACCGCCTGCACCGCCTGCGCCTCTGCTACCTCCGCCGGCTGGCCCCTTGGCCACGTTGAGACCAGGTGTGCCTTTGAGGCCCATCATTCCAACCGTCTTCGCTTCGAGCGTCGGCACCTCGGGCAATGCCAGTGCGCCGAGGGCAAACTCATTGGCGGTGGCGACCAACGCCGCCTTGTCCCAACCAAAGATGCGCATCTTCTGGTTGTAATAGCCGAGCCACGCCTGGTACGCCTTCGCTCGGCAGTCCTCATCGACCCGCCCGGCCGCCTCACACGCCTCCTGCTGCGCCGCCGCATCCGCGCCACTCGTTCGTCGCTTTTCGATAGGCAGCCCGGCGAGCATCTTCATCGTGGCGCGCTCCTCCCAGTCGTTCAGGAGCAGAAGGGCCTTGCCCGTCTTGCCCGCGCGCCCCGTGCGCCCCGTGCGATGCACGTACTGCTCGCGCGTGTCCGGCGCGCCCATCTGCACCACCAGCGACACGTCGGGGTAGTCCACTCCCCGCGCGGCCACGTCCGACGCGACGAGGACTCCTTGCTTCTGGTCACGGAATTCGTTCGAGACACGAGTGCGATAGGCTTGGCTCTTGCGCGAGTGGAGGGGCGCGTTGCGCACGCCCATCGTGTCGAAGAGCTCCGAGACAAACTGCGCCTGGTTCGCTGTCGGGCAGAAGACCACCACTTTGCCCCGGCCGGCCGCAGCCTTGAGCTCTTCGCGCACCACGACCGCCGCAATCCCAGGCACCGCGCTCATCTCCGCACAGAAGACCTGCTGCGAGACCAGTGATGCTGTCTCCGACTGGGCCGCGCTGCCCACGCAGTCGATCACGCGGTGGCCGGGGCGCAGCGCCCTGCCGAGCACGCTCGAGAGCTCGGGCGGCATCGTCGCCGAGAAGCAGAGCGACTGCCGCTTCGGAGGCAAGCAGCGCACGATGTCGCCGATTTGCTTGCTGAACCCTTGGTCGAGTAGCCGGTCGCCTTCGTCGAGAATGAGCGTCTGCAGCGTGCGCAGGCGCGGTGTGAGCCGTTCGTTCTCCATGTGGTCCCACAGCCGTCCCGGCGTCGCCACCAAGAGGTCAACACGACCCGCGAGCAGACGACGGTCCTTGGTCATCGATGTGCCACCGAAGACGCAGACCACGCGGATCGGGCTGCCAGCCACGAGGCTCTCAGCTGCCTCGGCGATCTGAGCGGCAAGCTCACGGGTCGGAGAGAGCACCAGCGCACGAATCTGGTCGGGGGACGCCGCCTCCGAGATCATCAATCTCTCGATCGTCGGGATCAGGAAGGCCAGAGTCTTGCCCGTGCCTGTACGAGCCTTCGCCACTACATCTTCGCCCGCAAGCAGGGCAGGCAGCGACGCTGTTTGCACTAGTGTCGCAGTGCGATGGCCCAGCGCTGCAATGTTCTGCCGCAGGCCAGCGCTGATATCCAGATCTGCGAATGTAAGCAGTTGCTGGTCTGGCTCCACCAATAGCATCCTTGCGGAGTAACGAACGGCCTTCAGTGCGTACGGCGAGCCGAGCGATGACATACGATTTGAGTAGAAGCAGGCGCTGCTGGCGAGCAGCCACATGCGGCTGTGCTTTTCGTGTCGCGCGAAGACGTCGCTATCTCGGTTCACCGGGCGCTCGGTTTTTCTGTCAAGTTCCACTCTGTACATGTACAGCCCCCCCCCCCCCGAACAGTTGGCAAGCGAGGTCCTTTAAGGTCTCCTCTACTTACCTTTGTGCAAGGCCGTTCTCTACTTACAATCTGGTTCGAAAGCATGCTCTGTTTTCATAATTACCTTCTTGATACCCCAAACCGAGGAAGACCAGCGAAGACCTTCATTTGAGGAGGCTACCATGCCCGTGGCGGTCGTGTCTTTCGCTCTCGCAGTTGATGCGCTTTACGTATCTTTTTTACGCGGCATGGTCATACTCGCGGTGGCAGCCGTGCCGATGGCTATCGTAGCTGGTGCAATATACGCATTTGCAACCACTGAACCCAACGTGCACCGCTACGGTATCAAGCTCACAAGTCCTGAGACTGAATTCACCTCCACCCCGGGGAACTCAGTAAAGAGGGGCAACTCAGATCAACCATATTGTTCTCGTTCAAACGTCGACACCGCCACGCCATTGGGCAAGCCTTCGGCCGTGGTGAACTCCTCCTTACGTGGTGCTCCGCTTGACGAACAGCTTGCCAAAGTGCTCAAGTGCGAGGCTGACCTCAACGCGACACTCGGACATGTGCGGACTCATGCCTCACGGCTGAAGCGCTTCTTGGGGCGCGTCGAAGAGTACGACCTCGAGCTCCAGGTCGTGGCGCGCGCGACGTCATGGCTGCGGGCTGCGTACGGGGGGTTGGGGCACGATTCCCGTAACGATTCCACGGAGGTCGCGCCCGACATCTCCGCGACACCTGCAGAACGGCAGCAGGCGACCGCACGGCAAGCCACCCTACTGCACGCGGCATCGCTGCAAGCGCTTGCGAGCGGGACCGCATCGATGGCATCGATGGCGAGCGCTGGCCGCGCCATGCATGTAGCCATGGAGCTCCAAGCAGCGGCCGACGCGGTTACGGCGCGTGAGGCGGCCCGACAAGCTGCCGCAGCCGAGTCAGCGAAGGCAGTGCTGGACGAGATGGACGGCCGGAAGGATTGCTCGACTTCCGCTGGACGAGACGGAGGCGAGGTACCCTCTAGACGCCTCCTCGCCACTCCGCTCGCCGCCCACATTGACGCCGACACCCTGCATGAGTTCACGGATGTGCACGCGGATTCGCCGCCGCGATCACCCCCACTCACGAGCATCGCCGATGCCGCTCCCACCGCCTGCTGGACCGTCTCCGCCGCTACTGCTCTCGCCATCGCCGCCGCCGCTCCCGCTAAGCCGACAATGCTCACAGCGCACGAGTTGCGAGTGCTCGCGCGCGCCCAAGGAGCGAGGCCAGTCTCTCCGCGCAAGGGGAGAGCACTGGGGCCGACCTGCAGCACGCCGCTGGGGACGACCTGCACCAAAACTCCTATGCCGCGCAGCTCCCCCTCCGATGAGCGTGCTGTGCGGGCCCAGGAAGTGCTTGAGGCGCTTCCGGCGCTTCCGGTGCTTGTACGCAAAGCAACACCCGGCGTCAAACACAAAATCAAGAGCACAGACATCAAGTTCGTGCATGATCCTGACCTCGACTCCGACGTCCCCCTTAGCATCATCGCGCATGCAACAGGCGCGAGATGGAGGCTACCTAATGGACCTGCACAGCAAGACCCGAGTGAAGCTGAGCCCATAAGAGCACGCATCACCGGACGCATCACCCCCACCAGCGCCAGCACTAGCGCCAGCACCAGCGCCAGCGCCAGCACCAGCGCCAGCAACAGTGGTAGTCCAGAGTGCTCCATGTGCACCCCCCTTCATTCCAGTCAACCATCGTACGATCAGGCAGGCATCCCGCCACCACCTCCGCCTCGCCGCAACCGCAACCGCCAGATCATCATGTTGAAGCTCGAACCGCACCAGTACAGCATCATCGACGACAGCGCCCCCGCCGGTTTCGGACTCGAGAACGACGCCGGAGGACCATCTTTGGTAGATAGGTCTCCTGGGCAAGCATGGGATGGGCTCTTGCCCCGGGACGAGATCCCTTGCGAACAGAGGCTCGCTTCGCCCGTCGATGATGTGGGAGCGCTCGCCGTCGATGTGGGGAGGCTCAAGATCCCACAGTCCCACTCGGCGCCTGAGCTCGGATGGCGCCTGCGCCCCGGCGACCCCCGGCGACGCCAGATGCATTGGCTAGACAGGCAGATACGCCACGACCAAGCGATGGCGCTCGAAGAGGGTACAACACCACCGAGGAAAGCCGTTTCGAAAGTGGAGCCTACGGAGGTCGGAGGTCGTGAGCTGCAGCCTTGGGATCGAGGGTGGAGCCTATCTGCATACCTTGGTGTTCTGGCTCCACAGCGCCGTGCATCTCACGATGGATCGTTCAGCCGGAGCCGGAGCTTTACGAAGCACAAAGCACTCGCACCGGCAATGGCGACTAGTCAGCTCGCCAAACCAGCTGAAACTGCAGTTCGGAAAATGCGGCTTTCGTTTGGAAGACAGAGGTCAATTCGACAGGGGATTCATTTGGATCGGCCGACAGTTGGACCGCGTAGGGGCATGTCCTGGGGCAGGTGATCACTTGATATCGTTGGGCAGGTAAACGTCGCCTAGAGGTGGGAGGAGTGAAACTTGACTGACCTCTCCATCTTGACTCACCTCTCATTCTCAATCTTGACTCACCTCACAAACTTATTTGCATCCCCCGAGACGAAGTACGGTGGGCGGGCGCGCGTGTGTGTCTGACCGACCGACCGACTCTCAAACTTACCAAACAAGGCATCCGCAACTGTTTGCTGTCTCATGTCTTTGCCATCCCCGCGACACTTCTCCGTCTTTGCCTCCCCAGCCTACCTTCCCGATGTTTGCGGCTCACTTAGACTCGAATCCTATGCGCCACCATCATCTGCGCGCCACGCGTCACTCCAGCTTCTCAATTGGACTCACTGGCCGCTGGATTGCAGCTACAAGAGCATTGAAGGCACGCCATTGTGTTACCACGTGGATCCAGATGTGCACAACGACGCGGAGCCATGGCAAGAGATTGAGCGCGTCATGTTCGAGCGCTGGCTTGCCCTGCCGCAAAATTGCTACCGTGACGGCATACCATGCGAGATTCGCGCCGCGGTGATCGTCGTGCCGAGCCTGATAGCCCATTGCGCTGCCTACGATGGAGTTCATCTGGATGGTTGGAAGCCAGGCATGATTGAGGGTCGTATTGACGCGCACCAGCGGTATTGGAATGCGTTGAGGCTCCGTGACGAGATGCGTTCGAGACAGCGCTCGGCACTTGGCAGCAAGCGGCGACACCGCCCGCAGCTGCTGCTGATGCATTATGACGGCACATTCGAGATGCCGTTTGCAAGCGCGATGCTGCGCGCCTTGGCCGAGCAGCCGGCGAGCTTCGTGCGGCGCGTCGTGATCGCCTCGATTGACACGGCCTTGCAAGTGCAGCAATTCGTCGACCTCTTCGGGGGCGCAAGCCCAAGTTTTGTCTCCGTGCCGTTCACCGTGCTCACCGAGGGCACGATCGACGCCTCTGCCGAGACGACGCGTCGGCCGATCTCGGTGCTGTTCACTGGGCGCGCGCACGCGAGCTTCGACGACAGCCGCCGCCGCGTGCACCAGCAGCTCCAGCGCCTCGGTGCCGCCTGCCGCGACGGCCTCGACCGTCGCTCGAGCTGTGCGCTGTGCACCGATGCGCGCGCGTGCGAGCGCACGTTCGGCTCGCTTGGCTTGCAACCGTACCAGGACCAGGCGGGCTTCGGCGCGCTCCAGGTACTTGCGCTGGCCTCGCGCGCAACCTTCTGCCTCGAACCCACGAGCGACACACTCGTGCGCTCGCACTTTTATGTGGCTGTCCTGATGGGTTGTATCCCCGTCATCTTCGACCCCACGACGCCGATGCCTGCGCCCTTCCGCTCGGACCCCGCGCCCTTTGAGACCGCGTGGGCGTGGCGCCATCTGCCCGGCGCCGCCGCCGCGCTCCCCGGCTCTGCTGCCGCCCTGGCGCGCAGCCGCCTGGTCAATTTCTCGGCCTTCGCTCGGGTGGAGAAGGTGAGTCACCTCCTGCGTGGCGAGCGAGAGCAGCTTGTCGAAGAGCTGCGGGACTTGGCTACCAATGTGGCACGCGCGCCCGAGCTGCGACGAATGCAGGCTGCTCTCGCCGCTGCCGCGCAGCTGATGCACTACTCGGCTGCGGCTCCAGCGGGTAGTGCAACCTGGGACGCGTTCGCCATGCTCTTGCTCACCATGCGAGCGCTCTCTTTGGAGGCAGCGCGCGAGCATGGCCTGGACATGGGCGCCTAGCCCTAGACGACATCAAGAAGCCCATGGCGCCTGGTCGATGGTGTGCGTACTCGCTGAGCCGACTCTCCTGAGAGCTGCTGCACTAGGTGGTGTGAATGGGGTATCATTTCTCTCAAAAACCCATCGGCTGTAGAAGAGTGCGTTTGTAGAAAGAGGCCGTATCTAACACGACCTTTGCCAAATGCGACATGCACGGGCTGCGGCCTGCGGCTGCGCCCACGCCTCTGCTACTGCTGCTGCTGCTGCTGCTGCTGCTGCTGCTGCTGCTGCTGCTGCTGCTGCTGCTGCTGCGCTGCTGCTGCTGCTGCTGCGCTGCTGCTGCTGCTGCTGCGCTGCTGTGCTCTACCATTGTATTTTAACGTACAGGTCGCCAAATGGCGCTCCCCGAGCTCAGTTGCGGGCGACGGCGATGCCCATGCCCGCTCCACCCGCGTGCTGCTCGCGACGGTCCTCGGAGGCGATGATGCGCAGCGCCTCATCTCGGTCGATCTCCTTGATCGTGCTCATCTTGGCCGCGTGCGTGACGCCAAAGTGCTTGTCGGCGGTGCGGATCTGGTCCTGCTGGAAGGTGGTCGTCACGAACTGCGTGGGCGCCTCATGTCCCTTGTCGTCTGTGGCGTGCGCCTGCTGCTGAATCATCTTGGCGAGCGCCGCGCGGTACGTGGCGTCGAGGTTGGCGTCGATCTCGTCAAAGATGTAAAAGGGCGCCGGGTCACACTTCTGAATGGCAAAGATGAAGCACAGAGCGACCATTGTCTTCTGGCCGCCCGAGAGCTGCTTCATCGAGGTCGCGTCGCCCTTTTTGGGGAAGCTCACCTTGATCTTGACGCCCACGTAGTGCTGCACCTTGGCCGCCGCGTCCGCGTTCGCCGGCAGCAGCTCCGAGTGCACCATGATCAGCGAGCCCTCGCCTCCGATGAGCTGGCGGTAGACCTCTTTGAAGTTCTTGGCGACGCCTTTGAAGGTGCGCTCGATCGCGGCGTCCTTCATGTTGTCCAGGTGCCTGATGAGCCGCTCGATCGCCACCTTGCCCTTCTCGAGCTCATGGTACTTGGAGCTGAGCTTCTCGCGCTCGTCGGCGAAGGCCGTGTACTGGTCGAGCGCCTTCTTGTTGATACCCTTCTCGTTAAGCGCGTTGAGCTCCTTGGCGCACTGCTGGATCTCCGCCTGCAGCTGCTTGGAGGACATGCTCGTGTGCGCACCGGTGGCTGCGTACGCTTGCTGCGGCAGCGTGCCAAGCTTGCGGATGTGCTGCTCAAACTCCTCCGCCTTCTGCTGGAGCAGCGCCTTTTTCTGCAAGAGCATGTCCACCTGCTTGGCCGCGTCTGCGCGCACCTTGGCCGCGTCAGCTGCCTTGGAGCGCATCTCGTCGAGCCGCTTCTGCGAGGCTTCTGCCCTCGCGCGCTGCTCGTCCGCGAGCTTCCGACTCGCGTCGAGCGCCTCAGCCGCGGCCGCGAGTCGCTCCTTGGACACGCGCAGCTCCTCGGCCGCTGCGCCACCCGGCTGCCACTCGCCGCCCGCCGCGTCGGCGTCGGTGATGCGCTCGAGCGCCTCCTTGAGCTCGTCCTGCCGCTTGCGCAGGTCCTCCGAGAGAGAAGCGCGCAGCGACGACACGCCCGCGTGCGCTCGGGCGGCCGCGGACGCAGCGGCATCGCGCTCCTTGCGCTTCTCGCGCAGCTGCTCCTGCTTCTCGGTGAGCTCGCGCCGCTCCGCTTCCGTTAGCTTCCCGTCGGACTCGAAGTTCGCTTTGAGCTCCTGCTGCACGGCGCGCAGCCGCTCCTGGTCCGACTCAATCGCGGCCTGCAGCGCCTTGTGCGCGCTCCTCTTCTGCGCATTGGCTGCCTTGTGCGCGTCGCGCGACGTGCCGCCGCCGCCGCCAGTGATGCCGCTCGACGACGAGCCAGCGCCACCGCGGCCGGTGCCGCCGCCGCCCGTCGTCCCCGTGTCGATGGCCTCGAGCTCAGCCTCGAGATCGGCCTCGCGCAGCAGCTTCTTGTGGGCGACGGTGTGCTTGTCGAGCTCGCCCTGCGTCTCGAGCGCCCTCGCCTCGTGCTGCTCCTTGTCCCGCTCCAGCTGCGTGAGGCTCGCGTCGAGCGCCTTGAGCCGCCCGCGCAGCTGCGCGAGGTCTGCCTGCGCGCCCATACGCGACTTGCGCGCCTCGAGCCAGCCGCCCGACATGGAGCCCTTACGGTTCACCTGGTCGCCGTCGAGCGTGATGCAGTCGACGTCGTGCTCTCGCGACTTGGCCGCACCCGACTGGAGCGTCTGCACGAGCACCGTCTTGTGGAAGACGTGCGACACCGCCGGCCGGAAGCGCTCCTCGAACTGGAGCACCATGTACACTGGCTTGAAGTAGAACACCTTGCCACCCGGCCCGGCGGCCTTGACGTACGAGTCGAGCGACAGCCTGCCCTCCGCAACGCCGAGCGCGCGCAGCTCCGCCTCTGTAAAGTCATGCTTCGGGTTCGCGCTCTTGAGCTGCTTCTCGAGCGCCGCCGTGAGCGGCGCGTTCTCGAACTCGACGCCGTCCTTGGGTACGCCCTCGCCCTTGTTCTTCCACTTGAGGCCGAGCGTCGCGCGCCCCTTGGGCACAAAGGGCATCACGCCCTCGCCAGGGTCGGGCTCGGGCTCGACGCGCAGCCGGTTGAGAGGCATGAACGTCACACGGCCCGCGCTCGCCTGCTTGAGCTCCTCCACGAGCTTGGCCGCGATGTCGTCGCTGTCGACGACCATGTGGAAGAGCTGGTTGCCCGCGGCCACGTCGACGGCCGTGTTGAACTTGCCGTCACACTTGATCAGCTCGAGCAGCAGGCCGTGCACGCCCTTGATCTGCTTCTCGCGCACGATGCGCTTGCATGCGTCGATAGCTTCCCACTGTGTTCGGCTCATCGAGTGCGCCAACGTGCGCTCTGCCTTGGCAAGCTCCTCCTCTATCGCCTTGCGCTCCTTGCGCACGTCGGCGTCGCGCCGCCACAGTTGCTTGCGCTGGTCCGTCAGCTCCGCGTACTCGGTGCGCCAGCGCGCGCACTTGTCCTGCGCGTCCGCCACGCGCTTGCGCCGCTCGTCCGCCTTAGAACGCCGCTCGGCCTCGTGCTCTTCCGACTGCTGGCGCTGGTCCTCGGCGGCGTCGAGCTCCTTCTCGAGGCTTTTGGCCTGCTCCGACTTCTTGTCGATTGCCGCGCGCAGCAGCTCCGCCTCCTTGGCCAGGTGCTTGTCGCGCTCCTTCTTCGAGCTGAAGCGCTGCCCGCCGGCCTCTTTCGAGTGAAGCTGCTGCAGCACCGCCTCGATGCGCTCGACCTCGCGCGCGGCCGCGGCGGCAGCGTTCTGCAGCTGCTCCGCCTGCGGCTCCTGCTCACCGAGCTCCTGCTCGACGTCGGCGATGCTCGCATCCACCTGCTCGAGCTCCGCCTCCTTCTCGCGCTTCTGCTCCTCGCGCTTTGTGTGCGCGACCTCCTCAGCCTTGTGGTCTGCGTCGAGGCGCGCCGTGTGCTCGAGCTGCTTCTTATGCTCGGCCGCACGTGCCTTGGTCTCGGCGACGGCGCTCTTGAGGCTCTCGCCGAGCACTCGGAGCTGCCGCTCGTGCTCCTTGATCGTGCTCGTGAGCTCCTCGTCGTCCGTAGCCGAACGGAAGGCCATCTCGCTCGACTGGGCACGTTTGGAATCCGAGGAGGCGATCTCGCTCTTTGCGCGCTTGAGCTCCGTGTGGTAGTACGTGTACTCGGCCACCTTGCGCCGCCGGTCGAGGCGCGTGTAGGCCTCGAGCTCGTCCTTCTCAGCTGCGAGCCCCGCGAGCTTCTTCTCGATCGTCGTCATCTGCTCCTTGCACCGTTGCATGTTATCCTCCGAGTCGGCGAGAGTGCGCAGCGACTCCGCCTTCCGGTCGTCGTACGTCGAGACGCCCGCAACGTCCTTGAGCGTGTTGAGCCACTGCTTCTCGCTCGCGTCCATGATCGAGGTCACCTTGAACTGCGGCACGATGTTGAGCTGGTTGGAGCGTGAGAGGCCGCACGTCTCGAGCAGAGAGACTACCTCCGAGCGCGACGTCTCCTTGCCGTCGACATAGTACAAATCCTTCTTGAGCGCGATCCAGCGCTTGATCTTGACCTGCGCAGCACACCCGCGGCGGCAATAGCGACGCGCGCGGTGCGGGGCGACGGAGGAGGGGGAGGAGGATGAGGAGGGGGCGGGGACGTGCGCGAGAGCGAGGGGAGAGGAACAGCAGATGCAGAGAGGAGCGCGAAAGGGGGGGTGGGGGGGCGTGCGCGCGTCCGCGCCGCTGCGCTGGGCGCTGCCCTGGCCGCGCTGGCCGAGCCCGCACAAGGAACGCCGGGACAGCATGCATCAGGCCACGATGGGAAGGCGCGAGGGCCCAGCCTCGTCAGCGGGTATCCGCAGAACGAAAGTTATGATGCATCATTTGCAGCCGTCGCGGCATGCGGTGCGGCGCCGCCGCGGGTGTGCCTTGGGAGTCGGGAGCTTGCAAGGGCCTAAGGGGAGGCCTCGGTGAGCACGCGCGTGGGCTGCCGCGCGTCGCCAATGCACACCTCCTCCTTGTCGATCGGGATGCGGCCGGAGCTGTTATCGAAGACTATCTCCACATAAGCGGACATGACTGAGCCAGCGCCTTCGTGCAGCAACGACTTGCGATCCGCCTGGCTCAGATGCGATGCGACGTGCTCGAGCACGAACTGGATGCCCGCGAGGATGTTGCTCTTTCCGGAGCCGTTCGCTCCCACTGAGGGGGAGCGTGTCCGTAGAGCGAGTGAGAGCACGTGATGAGAGGGCAGCCACGCGGCTGTGCTGTGGGGTGGCGCCGCACACCGATGACGTTGTGGTACGGGCTGAGCTCGATGACGAATCGGTTGCGGTACACCTTCCAGCCCTCACAGCTAAGTTGCTTGATGTGCATGGGCCGTGGCTGATCGTCAGCATCATCCGATCTGCCGCCCTTCTTCATCAGATACCCACGTGGAGCAGGCTGGCGCGGGCGAAGCGGGGTGCACGCGAGAGCGATCGATGAGCCGGAGTGCATGAGGCGTGGACGCGTGCGCGCGAGCAGCACCGTGCGTCTGCCGGGCGCGCGCGCTCGCGCGCCCTCGCCGTACCTTGCGCGCGACGGGAGGGAACGAGCTAGGCGCGAACTGAGACGAGTGTGAATGAATCACCGTGAAAACGTTTCGAGACGGGACGTTCCGCGACTCGACTGTGTTTGCTTTCCTTCCATTTCCTCGCGTATGTCCTCCAATCACAATCACAGAACACAGATGCTCTCCGGCATCGCCTCAGCGTTGCGCCGCACGGCCGAAGATGACGAGATCGCTGCAGATCGCTACTACGAGCGGAAGCAGCGCGAGTTGGAACGCCGCTTGGCAGGTGACAGCGGCAGCGACAGCGAAGACGAGCGGAGGAAGAGGAGCCGACACAGCCACAAGGAGGACAAACATCAGCGCAAGAAGCATAGCCACAAGGAGAGCAAACGTGACCGTCGACAAGACACATCTGCAGTTCCGCCGCCACCGCCACCACCGCCACCGCCACCGCCACCACCGCCACAGGCGCCGCTACCGTCAGGAATACGGCGGCTGCCGCCACCACCGCCACCGCCACCACTGACATCGCCGCCGCCGCCACCACCATCTGAGGACTTGTATCTGCGACCACCGCCACCACCTCCACCGCCGCCTCCATCTCAGCGCGACGAGGACGACGAAGATGACTACGTTGAGCGCAGCCGCCGACGCAAGCAGCAGCTCAAAGCCGAGGCGCGCGTGCCGTACATCCATGGCCCACAGGAGGACGCGAACCCGATCATCGACTACATCATCAAGTCGCACAAGTACGGCACGAGCAGAGAACGCGGTGGCGGGCTGAGCAACGCGCGTCCAGACAGCGACACGCTCGCAAAGGTGCTGGTCGAGACGCGCGGCTTCAACGCCAAGGAGGACGCCGCACAGCTCGAGGGTGCATCTCGTCACCTCGCCCAGCGCGGCCTACTCACCCGCCCTGTGCTTCTCAGTGAAAAGCTCTCGATGGTCGACAGAGCCCTCGAGGCGGCGCAGGCGCATCGGCGCCGCTCGTCCATGAACGACGACCCGAGGCTCGACGGTGATGAGCTGGACGAGACAGGAACCGATCGCGACCCGCGGTACAGTGGCACTCAGGGCCTGCCGTGGGCTAAAGACCAGCAGCCCGACCGCCGTCTACAGCCACGGGCGAGCGTGGTGTCGCGTTGGACCCATGACAAATTTATCGACGGGTATGCGCGTCGCAGCTGCAGTCGCAGCCGCAGCCGTAGTCCAAGTCATGACGGATGTGCTAGAGAGGACCGAAGGGACCCTCGCGGGTGGTGCCGCGGGCGGAGCCTCAGCCGCAGCCCGCCTCGCAAGCCGCAGGACCCATCTCTGTTGGCGAGGGCTGAACCGCACGAGGTTATCCACGAGCGGCCGTCGCCGACGTACTCGCCGCTGCGTGATGACGATGAATGAGGAGGCGAGCTCTGCCGTTTGGAACCGGTTGATCCCCGCGGCCACGTGACGATCGGATGTTCGGATCACCTTGCACACGTCTGGCCGTCCGTGCGGGTTTGCGCGCGTTGGCTTGAGGAGGGCTCAGCGCGAGCAGCGACCCTGACTTGACGCACTCGCTTTCGGTTATTATACCAGAAACCATTCCTGGGTGCTCGGTGGGCGCACGATAACATCGACCGCGGCGCATCGTACCGGATTACTCATCATCAGCGACACGCATTCAATGTATAACACCAGCACTCAGACTTCATGACGCATTCAGATTCCCCGAGCCGCGACCCACACACCGCCGCATCATGCGCCGCATGCACCGCGCACTCTCCAGCACCATACATAGGACCGCCGCAAATCAAATAGCCGAGCAAAATACCCCTTTATTGACAACAGAGCAGAATGAGATGTGATGTGACGGTCGGCTCTATACGCGGTCGGTGCCTGGGATTGGTTCCGTGAGTCTCCCGTCCACGAGTCACGGAGTGGGCCGCACCGGTCCCGGTAACAGTGAGAGGCATAAGAAGAGCTACATTCTCGTTGGTATGCCGCAAGCCCGCAACTGCTTCCCACATTTAGAGACCTTGGCTCTCGTTGTTGGGTGCCGCATCCCATCGCTCAAGTGACCGGTTTGCTGAGCATCGGCACGGACGGTGACCTGCTCATGCTCATGAGCATCGTGTTTTCGAGATCCTGCTCCCAACGTTGCCTCTCGCGGCCATATCTCCGCGCTACGCGCTCGAACTGCTCCTTTCGCTTGGTCATCTCGTCTTGTGCCGCCTCGATGTAGAAGCGATGCTTCTCGGCAAGGGTCATCGTCTGCTCATTCCATGCCGGCTTATCGTGCGGTATGAAGTTGGCTGGGTTCCAGTTTGGACGGCGAAGCAAATCTTGCGTTTTAGATAAGCGGCTTTGTTCCTGAACAAACGCCGGCCATCCACGTCTCGCCACGCGGAGAAACTCGCCTGCGCTGATAGTGCCTGAGACATCCTTATCGACCGAGCGCCACAAAGCGAGCAGCTTTGGCTCGGGCATCTGCTGTGGCGTGAACTTGAGAATGTCGCGGCACATCTTGACGAGCTCGTAATAGGTGATGAGGCCCGAATTGTCCCGATCCATGAGCCGATAGAGGCGGAAGTAGGTGGATTGTGAGCGAGACTCGGGCCACACCCGACACATGGCAACATTGAGCTCAACGGCAAAGCGGAGCAAATCCTCGTCCTTGGCAGGCTGAATGCTCCTGAGTTTGAACGCAAGGTCCTTGCCCGTTTGCTCATCGTACTCTTCGCGAAGCGCCTTGACGTGCGTGCGCCGCTTCTCGAAGAGAATCGTGCGCGACGCTGCCGAGGCGGTCCTGAGCAGCGTGCGGTGCTCCGAGGCAGCCAGATGCCTGGCTCGCAGCTCTTCCGCAAAGGCCAACTCGAGCTCCGAGGGCGATTGGCTGAGCCGCGAGGGCATGCGGACCTCGCCCAGTTCTCGCCCAGTGAGCCTCCCCTCTTCGGAGGACGCCCCGATTGAGCCCATGGAGGATGGCCGCAGAGGTGGCAAGGATGTGGTCATCTACTGACAATGAGGATGTGCGCGCTCGTAAAGGTGTGTCAGGAGCGCTGCGCTTGGCGACGCCGCAAAGGGCACAAAAATGAAACGACCGATTCCTAAAGAAACGACCGTTGTTGCTACAAAACCTCGAAACTTGGTCGCGCGAAGACCATGCGGTAAGTCAAAGCTAGAAAGCAGCCTATTTGCAACAAACCAAACTCGACGATCTCCCCAAATCCCCGAGTCCCCAAACATCTCCTCTTGGGGTCCAAACCCCCAAAGGTGCGTCGAATCCTCGTGAGTCGTAGCCTCTCATGGGTGACGCGGCATTGGCTCTCTTCCGACGGCCCAGATCTCCGGCGGACATGCCACCCGCCTCAGATCGCACATACGATCGCCCCCTCTACCGTAACAAAATAGTGGTCACACCTCAGGCGGAGTGCCTTGCGGCGAAGCTGGCCATCCGAAAAGGGTGCGAAGTTGGTTCCGAGCGGGCTGGAACCTACCTGAAAGCCGGCCAGTCCGTACTGATCATGGAAACGCGGACCCTCGACGACGGCACGGTCTGCGCGCGAGTTAGTGAGAAGACTTCACCTCGGGGCTTGATGGGGTACGAGATGGGCTGGGTGACCGTGGCAACGAAGGAGGGCAAGGAGAACCTGAAAGTCCTGAGCGCCGAAGAAGAACGCGACATACTCTGGCGAGCGGAATTCGACAGGGACTGCAAAATCAAGGACCATGATGCGGCGGAAAAGCCTTCCGACTCCATGGCGTCTCGTATTGCGCTTCGACGGCGCGAAAACCGGGCGTCGCGTATCGGAAACTTTCAATGGATACCGTACGGAGAAGTGGCACAGCTCATCATGCCCGAGTTGATCTCGCAAGGCGTGATTACCGCCCGGAAGATTTCGACCGACACAACGCCCGCATATGTCGCCCGCGACGAGCGGCGCAGACGTCGATCGAAATCGCCGCGGCCAACAGACATGGTTGTGGTCGATCCACTTGAAAAGTATTCGTTTGCAATCGTCGCCAAAGAAGGGCCGGAGGCGCACGAGGCGTGGATGAACCCGCCGTACATGATCGAGGTATCCACTGCTTACTATGAGGCCTCGCGGCTCGTCGAGGCCCACTTTGATACGGTTGCGGAGCGCGTTGGCATGGTTATGTACGCTCTCGACCTGACCGAGGTCGATGTGGAGAAGGTTGCGGCCAAGGTCGACATCGACAAGAACGGCACTATGGATAAGCCCCAGTTCCGCAAACTGATGCGCACGCTCGACAGCGAACGCTCTGGCGCACTCTCTGGCTCGATTTATCACGTGGACGAGACGCCGGTGAGCATGAAGTGGCTCTCTGGCCAATCGACTGATCTCATGGGTCGTGGCTGCCGGGACAAGGAGATTGATCTTTACTTTGCCACTCTGGACACGAACAAGAGTGGCAGCCTCGATGCGCGCGAAGTGGGCCGCTTCCTCATCTCTCTCAAGGCAGGAATCCTCCGCGGGCACAACGGTGACGCGCTGCGCAAGCTGATGGAGCTGCGCAAAGTGGCAGAGGCGTTTGTGAAAGGCGCGGAGGCGATCACGGTTGCTCGTGGCGTGCCCCCGCCTCCGAAGCCGAGCATCACCGCAAAGCTCGGGATGGTCCTCACTTCGAAGAAGATCAAGATTCAAGAGCTCGTGAGCGCTTGGGATGAGGACGGCACCGGCAAGATCGACATCAACGAGTTCACATCAGCTATGCTGAAGCTGGGCATCGAGGGGTCCAAAGAAGAGCTCGAGGCGCTTCACAAGAGTTTCGACGCGGACGGCAACGGCACTCTGACGCCGAAGGAGATCGTCGCCGCCTTGCAGAAGGTACAGAAAGAGGCGTTTGATCAAAAGAAGCGGGAGGACGAAGCGGGGAAGGCTGCCGCTTCAGCCGGAGCGACAGCCGAAACGTGTATGAGGACGGCGATGAGGCTAGCCTGGGCGGCGGACAAGATGTACTTCCCTCACAAGATCAAAAAGTAGCATGTCAGCCGCGTGCTGGCAGCGTGAGGTCTTCAGCTGTCGACGCCATTCGACAAACACGTCGCTGTAAGGAGCGGGGGGTTTGCTACACAGATGGGCAATGGCCGAAGCAATAGATGCAGTCGTGACAACCATACCTATCGTGCCGTGTCGTCGCATGCGTACCGTGTGCTCTGTGCAGAACGGGTAGCTTGGTCACTTACAAATCTCTGTTTTTCTCTCTGTACAGAACGCGGCTCAACGAGCCCAGAGCTCGGAGCCCCATTGCGGAGCCCGCTCCGCGCCGCGCACACCCGACACCGCAGCCTTTCACACAGCCTCTCTTTCGTCTTTGTCTCAAACGCTACTTTCCCCCTTCTGATCAAACGCCTCGGGTCGGACGGGCTCTTGTGAGTTGTGAAGACTGTGGTTGAGCTCTCCGTGTTTTCATTGGCGGTTCCGCAAGCACCAAACCGAGTAACCGTAAACCGACCTCACGAGGGAAATTGAGTAGCCCGAGTAGAGAACGAGTACTCAGTTCTTGTGTTTTGACCGTGGAGTACGGAGTCGTCCTTTGAAACTGACTGAACGGACTAAGAGCCAAACTAAAGTGCCAAACTAAGTGCCAAACTGACGAGACTTACGAGTAGTCATATCTCCGTTTTTGTCGCATCTGTGCTTCCCGACGTGTCGGCAACTGGTCGGCATCCCTTTGCCATGAACGACTCCGCAGAGGTGAACTCCGCCGCCCCCAAGAAGGAGAAGCCGGCGCCGGAGCCGACAGCCACGCTCTCAGAATTCTTTCAGTACATTAGCGCGTGCGAGGCGCTCCTCCTCGCATTTGCGATTGTGTGCGCCACGGGCACCGGCGTCGCACAGCCCCTGATGCTGCTTGCCTTCGGTGAACTCTTCCAGGGGCTCGGTGCGGGATCGGTCATATCCGGCGCGGTCGTTAGCGACGACAGGATGAACACCGTCCTCCTGATCCTCATCTACATCGGCGTGGGAATGTTCATCTGCCAGGCCATAGCGGTCATCATCATTGACACGATCACGGCCCGGCAGATGCTCAAGTACAGGCGAGCGTACCTCAAGGCCGTGCTCCGGCAGGACGTTGCGTGGTACGACGTCTCCAACCCGGAGGAGCTCTCGACGCAGTTCGCGGAGGCGATGGTAAAAATCCAGAAGGCGTTCAAGGCGCAGGCAATGCTCTTCGTTGGAATTGGATACGGCGGTGGCGGCTTCATCCTCGCCTTCGTGCCCCAGCTCGGCAACCCCGAGGTGGCCGGCGTGACACTCCTTTCAGTGCCCATCTTGATCTGCTCAGCGGTCGCGATGATGTACCTGGTCGAGCACGGCTCTAAGATGATCACGAAGGCGTACGGCGTTGCTGGCGGCATCGCGACCGAGTGCTTGTTCTCGATGCGCACAATCGTCTCCTTTGGCATCGAGCCCGCCTTCGAGAAGCGGTACAACGGCGCGCTCTCGAGCGTTCACCGCACCACCATCATCAATAAGACTCTGCTGATGGGTTCAGGTGGCCTTATACTCTCCTCGTACCTCATCATGATGGCCACCGCGGTCGTGTACGGGGCGTACCGCCTCTCCGGCGAGATGGAGGACTCGTCCTTCCCGCTCGCCGTGAACGGCTCCGTCTATTCGAGTGGGCTGCCCAACGGCACCGACGCGACCACCTACTACTGCGCCGACGCGAGCGGCGCTCTGGCCGGCGTGTCCATTGGCGCGCCATGCGCTCCGCTCGCGCCTTTCAAGATGACATGCCAGCTGGGCGGCACGATCGCCGATGCAAGCGAGACGCCCTTTCTCTACTTCGCGGCCGGCGTTCCTCTCGAGCAGATCCCAGTGCAAAACTACGAGGCGACTGTGCTTGCCGGGCTGGGCTTCGATTCGGTCGCCGCCTTCACCGACTTCGTGAAGTCGCACGCGTCGGCGTCGTACCTGAAGGACAACCCAGACTACAACCCATGCTTCGTCGCGGGCGACAAAATCATCATCGCCATCTTCGCCATCATGATGATGGGCGAGGGCTTTGGCATGATCTCGCAGCCGGCACAGACCTTCAGTCTCGGTCGTAGCGCCTCCGCCAAGGTCCTCGCCATTATTCGCCGCGTGCCCGCGATCGACTCGTTTAGCGTGGAGGGCCTCAAATTGACAGGGATCGAGGGGCGCATCGAGGTGTCGAATGTGACGTTTGCGTATCCGACCGCGCCGCAGAAGCTCGTGTGCAAGGGCTACTCGCTCTCGGTGGCCGCGGGCACGACGGTCGCGCTCTGTGGCCCGTCGGGAAGCGGCAAGTCGACGCTGATCCAGCTGCTCGAGCGCTTCTACGACCCGCTTAGCGGCTCGATCACGCTCGACGGCGTCGACGTGAAGGCGCTCAACGTGCGCTGGCTGCGCTCGCAGATGGGTCTCGTGTCGCAGGAGCCGCTGCTGTTCCAGGGCACGGTCGCGCAGAACATTGCCTACGGCAAGCCGGGCGTGGCGACGCAGGCCGAGATAGAGGAGGCAGCCAAGATGGCCAATGCGCACGACTTCATCACCAGCAACCTGGCTGACAAGTATGAGACGCAGGTCGGGCAGGGAGGCGGCAAGCTGTCCGGCGGGCAGAAGCAGCGCGTCGCGATCGCGCGCGCCATCATCAAGAAGCCGGCGGTGCTGCTGCTCGACGAGGCGACGAGCGCACTTGACACGAAGAGTGAGAAGATCGTGCAAGCAGCGCTCGACGAGATCATGACGAAGCAGAAGCGCACGACGATCGTGATCGCGCATCGGCTGTCGACGATCCGCAACGCGGACAAGATCGCCGTCGTGAGCGAGGGACGCATTGTCGAGGAGGGCACCTTCGACAGCCTGTTGAAGATCAATGAGGGCGTCTTCCAGGGGCTGGCTCAGCGCCAGGAGGCCCTTCTGGCCCTCGACAAGAGCTCGTGGCAGCTCGTGGCCAACGATAAGAAGGTGGATGGGGCTTCCAAAGAAGCGACCGTCGGCGTTACCGAGGCCTCGGGCGAGGCGACCGCGAGCAATGACTTCACTGACTTCGAGTTGAAGTCCGACGCCAAAAAGGGGGCGGAGGAGGGCGACCGCAAGGAGACCAAGGAGGAGGCGGCACCGATCATGCGGCTCGTGGCGATGCAGCGCGACATGTTTTTGCCGATGCTGCTGATGGTGCTCTTTTCGGGCACAGCATGCGCCCTCTCGACCTGGTCGTTCTACGTCATGGTGAGGGTCCAGAAGGTGCTCTTCCTCGCAGACGTCGAGAAGATGCGCGAGGACGCGGTCTCGATCTCGTTTGAGCTCGCCATCTACGCCGCGTCGATCATCGGTTGCTTCCTGCTCTCGGGCTTTTTCAATGGGCTCGCCGGCTCGGCGCTCACGGCCAAGCTGCGTGTCCGCGGCATGAAGGCGCTCCTGCGGCAGGAGATGGGCTGGTTTGACGAGGAGGAGAACTCGGCATCCGAGCTCACGGCCTTTCTCGCCGAGAAAGTGGATAAGGTGAAGACCATTACCACAGAGCAGCTCGACCTCGTCGCGGAGCTCGTGGGCTCGTTCGGGATGTTCATCGCCGTCCTTGTGATCTACTCGGACTGGCGGATTCTGCTCGCGTGGCTTGGGATGATCCTCGTCCTGTGCATCATCATGCCGTTGCAGGTGGCCATGGTGACCGGCGAGGACGCAGCCGAAGGCAAGAAGAAGAAGGGCAAGGAAGACACCTCGAAGTTGGCGCAGGCTGCCACTTCCGCCAATCGCATCGTAGGCGATGCCACCTTTGGCATCCGTACCGTCGCCTCCTTCAACCTGGAGCAGCGCTTCTACGACGGGTTCGCCGCGTCCTCGCAGGAGGTGTCCTTGATCCAGCAGCGGGACGCGTACGTATCAGGCATCCTCCAGGGCTTCACGCAGTTCGTGATGATGAGCTCGATGGGTGGCGTCTTCTACTACTCCATCTGGCTCGCCAACCGCGGGTATGTCGACTTCGAGGCGGCATTGGCGCCTCTTTTCGCGGTCATGGGAATCTTGGTGCCTCTGTTGAAGGCGGGCGCCTTGGCCGACCTCAAGAGTGCGTCTAACGCGGCTGTACGCCTATTCAAGATCTTCGATCGGCAGCCGCTCATCGACAACCTCGGCGAGGAGGGCGCCACGCCAAAACGGCGCGTCGAGGGGCGCATCGAGGTGTCGAATGTGACGTTTGCGTATCCGACCGCGCCGCAGAAGCTCGTGTGCAAGGGCTACTCGCTCTCGGTGGCCGCGGGCACGACGGTCGCGCTCTGTGGCCCGTCGGGAAGCGGCAAGTCGACGCTGATCCAGCTGCTCGAGCGCTTCTACGACCCGCTTAGCGGCTCGATCACGCTCGACGGCGTCGACGTGAAGGCGCTCAACGTGCGCTGGCTGCGCTCGCAGATGGGTCTCGTGTCGCAGGAGCCACTGCTGTTCCAGGGCACGGTCGCGCAGAACATTGCCTACGGCAAGCCGGGCGTGGCGACGCAGGCCGAGATCGAGGAGGCAGCCAAGATGGCCAATGCGCACGACTTCATCACCAGCAACCTGGCAAATGGCTATGAGACGGATGTGGGTCTGCGCGGTGGCAAGCTGTCCGGCGGGCAGAAGCAGCGCGTCGCGATCGCGCGCGCCATCATCAAGAAGCCGGCGGTGCTGCTGCTCGACGAGGCGACGAGCGCACTTGACAACGAGAGTGAGAAGATCGTGCAAGCAGCGCTCGACGAGATCATGACTAAGCAGAAGCGCACGACGATCGTGATCGCGCATCGGCTGTCGACGATCCGCACCGCGGACAAGATCGCCGTCGTGAGCGAGGGACGCATTGTCGAGGAGGGCACGCACGAAGAGCTGCTATCGCTGGGGGGCATGTACACAAGCCTTGCGCTACAAGGCTAGGCCTAGGGCAGTAGGGCTTGCTGAGAATAGTCGACAAGTCGCGCTTCATGCTTTCTGCGCAAAATGCGCTCGTGACCCGTGCCGCTTGAGCCTACAGCTCGCTACACGCGCAATCTGATCTCGAATTTTGTGCCGGGACGTGTAGCTTTTGGATATTGAGTTTTATTACGATTAGCGACACGAAACCATGGAGAAAGGAGTCTCGCGGTACGGTACAAACTTTGGTCTTCTCTGTGCTGCGCATCTGTGAATAGGGATGTTGAGGTTATCAAACAGCAAACAGCCCCCCACGGGAGCCGGCCACTTTGAGTCGGTGCCCAACACGGCGTGGCTTGCGCGCCAGTCGGCCCGCGGGCCGGCTGTCTACCCACCACCGCTAGCCCATAGATTGGTCTGCGGCCGTATCAAACGAAATACAGCATGTGACCGACTCTCCCGACACTCCCGACACTCCAGTGTGACGATGCGTTGAACCGTCAACCGAACAAGTCACGAACATCGAAGTCAGTTCTGCAAGGTTATCTAGTCGTAGTCCGAGCCGCCGAGCGGCGAGGCCCGCTCGCCCGCCGAAGATCGACAGGTCCGTGCAGCGTCATGGTGCAGCGTGCAGGTGGCCGGTGCGAAGGGCGGGAACTGCGCGGGGTGCGAATCAGCAATACGGACGTCAAGTCGTGTAACTCGTATAACGGATCGGCGACGCAATAGCCAATACACGTCGCGTATGTTAACTTCGGGTCCGCGGCCGACGGAGGTTGGATTCCGAGTACGAAGATGCAAGCAAGATCATCCGGAAACACGGAACGCACGGAACTCGGAAGCAACGGACACTAGCTAGTGTGCCGAGCCTCCGTCCGCCCGCACACTAGCTACCGCACACACTCGCGGTCGGAAGCAACGGACACATCGCACACTGTGTCGGCCGCCCGCGATCGTACCGGTGCACCGCCGCCGTCACTTTTTCTTCTGTCGTGCCGCTTCCTTGTCCGCCTCGTCCATGGCCGCGAGTTCCGCCTTGCGCTGCTCCTTCTCCATGTCCCTCTGTAGACTCTCCTCCGCCTCGCGACGCTTGCGCTCCTCTTCGGCAGCATGCCGGGTGGCCTCCTCTGCAAGCGCACGCTCACGCTCTTCCTTGAGCTGGCCCTCGCGCTTGCGCAGCTCCTCGAGCCGGTTGAAGCCAGTCTCCATCCACTCTCCAATGACGGTCCAAAACTCCTCCCAGTTCACCTGCACCAGTGGCGCATCGTCATGCGCGTGAGAGGGCGGGACGAGAGCATAGATGCGTACGGACGGGCGCTAGAGGCTGGCGCTAGAGGCGAGCATGCTAGAGGCGAGCATGCTAGAGGCGAGCGCGCTGGCGAGCGCACTGGCGAGCGCGCTGGCGAACGCGTGTCGCGGCATGGTTCAGCGCGGCGCGGCGGGCCATGGCTATGGTAACGCGCGCGCGACTCTCCGCGCACCTTGCCATCGCCATCTGCGTCGAGCCGCTTGAAAAGGTCGATGACGCCAGCGCCGCCGGCCGCGCCAGCGACCTCGTCCTTGAGCCACTCCTGCATGCCCTCGGGCGTGCCACCATCAGAGTAGCCAAAAAAGTCGGGCATCTGATGCAGCGCCTGGGACAGCTCATCGATATCGATGACACCGCTGCCGTCGGTGTCGATCGCGTCAAAAAGGGCCCTCACCTGACCCTTTTTGCCACCCCACTCGCGCCGCCACGCCTCCTCACGCGCGAGGAGGTCGAGCCGCTCGCGCTCAAGCTCTGCGTACATGTCGCGACAGAAGGCGAGGAGTGCTAGGCGGTCCTGCGGGCCACCGCTGTTTGTGAAGCGCAGGATGTTCTTCTCCATCCGCTTGAGCTCGAAGGCATAGCGGCCCGAGATGAAAACCTGCTCCTTGGAGTAGAGTTGAGGGAATAGAGGCATGAACTGAAATCCTTTGAAGATGAGAAAAACGTTTGCGGACTTCGGTCAGGAGTTTGAAGTTCGGAGCGAAAAGGCGCCGGTTTTTGCATAGCATTCCAACTGGAGTTGGTGTCTTGTTACTTTCGGAACTACGCATACATGTATGGAAAACATGATCGGCCCTTCCGTCGGTGATCGCGAGTCGTCCGTACGTGCAAAACGTAGTGCCCCATCAAGCACGATCAGGGTTCGCCCTTCCGCATGCCCCATCTTGGCGCACGACTGCTCTTACTACGGCTCTTGCTCCTGCCTCTGGGTGGTGGTGCATATGACTGCTGCCTCTGGGCCTTCACCTCTCGCACTGCCCCCGAGATTGCCGTCGCCACGAAGGCCTCGATCGCTGCCTTTCAGCAGGGCTCGATAGCCAAAGATGACGGAGCTTGGGAGGAAAGCAGTGGGAGTGGCGACCCTGGGAGTGGCGTCCCGCCTCCACCTCCACCACCGCCACCGCCACCGCCACCGAACGACAACGAAAAGGTAGCCGCAGAAGTCTTTGCCATCATCATCGGCCTCATTGGTCTCGTCTTGGTCTTCAAAGGCCACATGTTTTTCAGGCTCTTCATCGGGCTGATGACCTGTGTGATCGTGACCGGCGGCGTGGGCGTGCTGCTCTTCGACACGAGCAAGAGCATGGCATGGTGGGCCTGCCCGCTCATCTCGGTGACCTTTGGCATCCTCACGGGCGTGATAGCGTCCTACGCAGTCACACTCGGCCTGGTCCTGTGCGCGACCATCTCGGGCGGGGTGATCGCAGCGCTACCAGTGCGGTTGATCGCGCCCGCGATGCCGGGTAGCCTTCGCCTCACGATCATCATCGTGACCGCCGCAGTCTGCGCGGCCGCCACCATCGCCGTCCTGCACAGGTTCCGCATCCCCATCGACGACGACGAGGACGACGCGGGAAGACCGCTGACGGAAGGCCAGTGGCGGAGCCTGAAGCGGCGAGCGAGAACCATGCGCGACGTGCTCACCGCGTTGGTCACCACTATCATGGGCGCCTTCTTCGTCGTCCACGCCGTCAACCAGTGGTGGCACGATGGCGATGCGGACGACGAGAGCGCGTTGCAGTTCCCGTCGCTACTCAACCCCGCGCAAACGCTGCCTCCTTGCCTGGATCCTCCGAACACAGCCTGCATCGGGCTCGAGGTCCTGGACGCGGCGCTGCTGATCATCGGACTTGCCGTCCAATTCTCCTCATTCTGCCGCAAGCCACGCCGGGCCTCCTCGTCCACCGAGCTCCAATCTACTGGTTCCGGGCACCACTTCGCCGCGCTCCAGGAGCCCCTGGAGCCATCAGCGCCAACGTCACTCACCCAGCCACCCCCCCAAGGAGCTGGCAGCCCCTTGCTCACCCAGCCCCTTGTGCTGAACGAGGTCCAGAGAGCCCAGGCGGCCGAGGTGCAGGCAGAGGAACTCGGGTTGCAGTTCCGTTCCGCCCAAGCGGAGCTCAGAGCGGCGCGTGTAGCAGCCGCAATGGCGGCCGAGCGGGCGGCCGCAGAGGCACGAGCGGCGGCTGAGAGTGCCGCGGCCGAGGCAGCAGCTGCGCAACGATTAGCAGAGGACGCTGCAAGGCGAGCGGGGGAGGCATTCGTAGAGTTCGATCCCCCAGACTCTGAGATTCCCGCTGAGGCTCAACCGGAGAGCATGGTGGCTGCCATGGAAGAGGCTCGCCCGGCATCTGTCACGGCTGAAGCGACAGAGGTGATTCAGCCTCCGGGATGGCGGATACGGGGAGAGGCCACCGAAGACGCTGTACGAGGGCCCCCTCCTCCCCGGGCTCCGCAATGGCGGGACACTCTCCTCGATTAGGCTGCTTGCGAGATGCAGCGCCAAGCAGCGCGAGAGTCGAGACCGTCGAGAGTTCTTTCTCGAAGTTCTTTCTGCATTGAGCATCGAGACATTCGATGCGGCGCATTCAGTATGCGAGCATTCAGCCTGCAGGCAGGCAAAGGGGGCGGAGCTGCATGCGATGTGTCTGTGCGACTGTGCGACTGAATAACCGAACGGGTGTTGTGCGGTTGCAGACGAGATGTGCACGCCGCGCGCTGGCGCTCCCGTCTTCAGTGCATGGCCAGGGAAACGGAACTGTCTTCGGTTTCACCGTGTAAACCTGCGTTGTTAGTACCTCACATGGTTAATACACTCCGAACAGTTAGGCGCCCTACTTTAAAGCCATGAGCTTACACATTCTGAACAGTCTCGAGCCCACGATGCCCAGCCCCAGGCGAGGGCGAAGGCGATGGTGACGACAAGGGGAGGTTTGGAGACAAACGCGGATTCGACAGCTGGGGGGAGGCTTCGAATCCGTCTGAAGGGCAACGGCTCCGTCTGGGGGGCGTCTTTAGACGGCTTCGGTCCACAACTGCGTACGGTCCGGATCTTGGATTCGCCGGCACTGATTCATCAAGAGCCCCCTTGGATTCGTCCAGCTCGTGCGGCCGCCGCTCGCGGCAGCGATGGCCGTGGTGCTGGTGTTCTTGTGCATGATGGCGACGCTGCGGACTGCCATTATGGCGCTCATGTGGATGTCGAGCATGCCTGTCCTCCTGCTGCTGATGATGATCATGATGTTGGTGTTTACGTTGATGATGGTGGTGATGATGACTTGCCCCCGGGCTGCGGGTATGTCGGTGATGCTCTCGCGGACCGGAAGCCTGCTCGGCTGCACGTTCGTCTTGACGAGGATGGGACGAGCGATGACCACTGCGATGGCTTGTTGACGCGCTTGAACTAGAAGAGGCCATAGAAGAGGCATGCCCTAATGAGCTGCCGCTCCGCGAGCTGGCACCCTCCGCGCTGGCGTCCTCGTGCCAACATGCCTTCTGAGCAGGCGAGCACGCACCTCCGGCGGCGGCAGTGGCGGGAGCCGCAGCAGCCGGGGCGGCTGACAACTTGGCACAAGCACGACCACCACCAACGGGCACATTCACCGCCTCTGCCACTGCCACCGCCGCCGCCGCCGCCGCCGCCGCCGCCGCTGCTGCTGCTGCTGGATGTACTACTGCGGGAGGCCAGTCTCCCTCAGTGCGCCAAATCTCACTCTGTGTCCCTGGCCTCCGTTTCAAGCTCCAAGGCACCTCCCGTTGCCTCCGGGTTTCTGTGCGAGCCCTGCAGCAGCGCCAACCAAGCAGAGCAGCCATTGTCACGATCACTCCAGTGCTGATGCTGACGAGGAGGGAGTTGGAAGGCCTAGCCATATCATGCTCCAACTGCTGCTCAAAATGTGCGGGCACTGGCAGTGATGTCGGCGGCGGAGATGGGGACGAAATTGGGGAGTGGGACAGGGGTGGCGTCGATGGTGGTGGTACGGGTGGTGGTGGTAAGGGTGGTGGGGATGGTGGAAGTGGGCTTGGGGGTGGAATTGGAGGCGGAGGAGATGGCGACGGGCTGGGCGGTGGAGGCGAGGGCGAATGTGATGGAGGAGATGGTGATGGTAGGGGCGGGGATGGCAGTGGTGGCGTTGGCGGTGTTGATGGTGGCGGGGGGGAAGGAGACGGCGGTCGCTCCGGAGGCACTGTTTGTGGGGGCTGCGGTGCGGGTGAGGGCAGTACACTTGATGGTCTTGGTGGTCTCGCTGGGGGCAAGAGTGGTGACGGGAGCGTCGGAGGTGGAGGCGAGGGTGGCAGAGAGGGAGGCGGAGGCGGCGGTGGTAGTGAAGGTGGAGGAGGTGTAGGTGGTGCCGAGGGAGACAAGGGTGGTGCTCCTGGCGGTGGCCGCGGAGGCGTGACTGTGTGGACGGTCATCGAGCTAAGGAGCCCTTGCATGAGCTCGCTCTGCGTAAGGCTCGCAACTACTGCCTGTGAGGCAGCCTGTCCCGCGTAACCCTGCATGATGATGGAGGCGCTCATGGCAACAGCCGTCTCCTGTGTCGTGGTTGGAGTAGGGGTGCCCAAAAGGGTGGCTGCCTCCTCACCAATGTGACTTGCGTTCGGGAGCCGTGCAGCGGTGATACACGTCGGCAGCAAGCAGGCCACCTCCACGAGAAAGGTGCGATTGCTGTTGCCGTTTGTGTCCTGCAAATGTCGGCGCTGGCCTGCTAAGGGGCATGTGACTTGATACGGAGGAGTCGGGTACAGCTGTGCAACGACATTGCAGAGTCCCTGCTGGTCGATGATCATGAAAAATGAGAGACTCATGGCGGAGGATGTTTGCAATGTCACGCTGATGTTGGATGTACTGCCTGGCACATTCTGGAGGGCGGCAGTGAAGTTGCCCACAACTGAGTCGGCGCCCTGCGCGAGCAAATCTGCAACGCCCATCTCTGCCTGAATGGTGACCGTGAAGCTGACAGGGGGAGACGGAGGTGGTGGACATGGCGGCGGAGGGGACGGAGGTGATGAGGGCGGCGGAGGCGATGGCGGCGGCGACGGTGGCGGGGGGGACGGCGGTGGTGAGGGAGGCGACGGCGAGGGAGGCGGTGATGGCGGTGGCGGCGACGGTGGCGGCGATGGCGGCGGAGGCGAAGGCGGTGGTGACGGAGGTGGTGGGATTGGCGGCGGCGAGGGAGGCGGCGATGGCGGTCGTGAAGGCGGTGGACTTGGGGGTGGAGGCGAAGGCGGCGGCGGGGAGGGTCGGGGCCGCCGAGGCGGCGACGGCGGTGGTAAGCATCTTCGACCGCAGTCGCCGCAGTCGGTAGAAAAGGGACAATAGTCGAAGGAAGATGGTGTGCCGCCGTCGTCGCAGATGTTATCAGCGGCAAACTGGCATGTATTTTCGCACAGGCAACCGTCTGGGGGGGGCAACAAGGGCGGCGAGGGTGGTTGGGATGGCGGCGGCGGAGTTGGCGGCGGGCTCGGAGGTAGTGGCGACGGCGGCGGGCTCGGGGGGGGTGGCGATGGTGGTGGGCTTGGCAGCGGCGATGATGGAGGCGGTGGACTCGGAGGCGGGCTGGGAGGTGGCGGAGGCGGCGGCGACGGCGGCGGTGAGGGTGGAGGTGGCGAGGGCGGCGGGGAGGGCGGAGGTGGCGAAGGAGGGGGCGAGGGCGGCGGGGGGGAGGGCGGAGGCGGGGAGGGTGGTGGAGGAGAGGGGGGCGGCGAGGGGGGCGGTGGCGAAGGCGGGGGTGGCGATGGCGGTGGAGGCGACGGCGGAGGAGGCGACGGTGGTGGCGGTGATGGCGGAGGCGGCGATGGCGGTGGAGGTGACGGCGGTGGTGGTGATGGCGGCGGAGGTGATGGCGGCGGAGGCGATGGCGGAGGCGGGGACGGCGGTGGAGAGGGCGGTGGAGAGGGCGGAGGTGAGGGAGGTGGTGATGGCGGCGGGGGCGATGGTGGCGGAGGAGAGGGTGGCGGCGGCGATGGTGGTGGAGGCGAGGGCGGAGGTGGCGACGGCGGCGGCGGCGATGGTGGTGGAGGAGAGGGTGGCGGAGGCGACGGTGGTGGTGGAGAGGGTGGGGGCGACGGTGGTGGAGGCGACGGCGGTGGAGAGGGCGGCGGAGGCGACGGCGGAGGCGTCGGCGGTGGAGAGGGCGGCGGAGGCGACGGCGGAGGTGGGGACGGCGGCGGAGGCGAGGGCGGTGGTGTTGGCGGAGGCGACGGTGGTGGTGGCGAAGGCGGCGGTGGGGATGGCGGTGGAGAGGGCGGTGGAGAAGGCGGTGGAGATGGCGGTGGGGACGGCGGCGGAGGCGACGGCGGAGGTGGGGACGGCGGGGGTGGAGATGGCGGTGGCGAAGGCGGTGGAGGCGATGGCGGTGGAGGCGACGGCGGCGGTGGTGATGGCGGCGGAGGTGAAGGCGGAGGCGGCGATGGCGGCGGCGGCGATGGCGGTGGAGGGGACGGTGGCGGTGGCGAAGGCGGTGGCGAAGGCGGCGGTGGGGACGGAGGCGGCGGCGATGGTGGTGGTGGCGATGGTGGCGGTGGCGATGGAGGCGGAGGCGACGGTGGCGGCGGCGAGGGAGGAGGCGGCGATGGCTCCGGAGGCAGAGGACTCGGAGGCGGCGGCAATCTGGGAAAAGGCGGCGGCGGCGATGGCGGTGCGGGCGATGGTGGTGGGGGCGGCGAGGGTTCTGGACTGGTTGGCGGCGGTGGACTCGGCGGTGGTGGTGATGGTGGCGGAGGCGAAGGCGGCGGAGGGGATGGCGGTGGAGAGGGCGGTGGAGAGGGCGGTGGTGAGGGCGGTGGTGATGGCGGCGGGGGCGACGGCGGAGGTGGGGACGGCGGCGGAGGCGAGGGCGGCGGTGGCGATGGCGGAGGCGGCGACGGGGGTGGTGGCGGGGGTGGCGGTGAGGGCGGCGGTGGCGGAGGCGGCGGTG
>Ga0210244_100148_pt1 | contig 59410 bp, 36 predicted proteins | sample ChrtobMetaP3_0mM_FD_155473 | JGI IMG/M metagenome (GOLD analysis project Ga0210244, IMG submission 155473) | Chrysochromulina tobin associated microbial communities from unialgal haptophyte culture, Seattle, Washington, United States - P3_0mM | ecosystem: Host-associated > Algae > Haptophytes >...
CCATCAGCGGCCATCAGCGGCCATCAGCGGCCATCAGCGGCCATCAGCGGCCATCAGCGGCCATCAGCGGCCATCAGCGGCCATCAGCGGCCATCAGCGACCATCAGCGGCCATCAGCGGCCATCAGCGGCCATCAGGCGAGATCGCACCTGCCCAATCGAGCAGAAGAGGCCGCCCAGGCACTCCTTGTATGTGAGAGCAGCATCGATCGCGCAGCACGATCCTTGCGACTGACCGAGCAGCACGAGGCGCGACGTGTGTCCCGACAGCCGTGCCGCCTCCACGTCGAGCACCCGGTGCACCTGCCTGCGCGTCCACTCGAGGTGCGCCGTGTCGAGCTCTTCCTCGAGCTCGGGCTTTCCCTCCTCACCGCCGTGGTCCGTGAAGTAATCATGCCACGCCGCGTGCCGCTGCCGTGGCTCGCCATAGCATGAGATGCGCCGCTGCGGGGCCTGCAGGAAGACGAAGCGCACGTGCGCGTCGGGCGGCTGCTCGCTCGAGCCGAGCTCAGCGGAGAGCATCGGCAGCAGCGTCTCGGCGTAGTTCTTCGCGTTGTCCGTGAAGCCGTGCATCACGCTGCCGCCAACCGAGGGCACGCGGGAGATTCGGGTGACCCGTCAGACGCGCGGAGATGCCAGAGGATGTACTCTGGGCAAGGGGTGGGGCAGGTCGCGGGTTCGACGGCGGCTTCCGTACACGACGGTCGCGCGGTGCACCGCCGTGGGCTCCACGATGTGCGGTGCGGGCAGCGACGCCGGCGATGCTTCGGAGGGGTACTTGCGAGCTGGAGGTCTATTCTCGGGTGCTGGGGCTTTGGCGGATGTGGCCTTGGCATCGATGGATGGTATCGGGTTCAGTGAGAGACCGATGAGTTTATCGAGAACTTCGAGCTGTCGATCGTCCTCATCCTCATCATCAACGACCAAAGTGGCACCAGGTGCGGCTGCGGGCGTGGCACCCGGTGACGTCTTGCGATTGCGGCGCGGGCCTTTCCGCTTGCCGCCAGAACCAGGCGTGCGCGGCGTTTTCGAATCACCGGCTGTATTCGGCTCGGCGCTTGGCAAAAAAACCTTCTCCATCATCTCGGCACTCGGCTCCTAATCGGGAGTACTTTCATATTCACGCCTCGCACACGTTCACAAATGGGTTTTTTCGATCCGAAGACACCGGACCGGCAGACATAAGGAGGCAAATCACACTACACTACAGTACCGTATGACGAAGCCGCGGAGCATTCACATGTTGAGAAAAGGTGCAGAGAAAAGTGACTCAATTATCAATGGACAACGACTCGCATCGACCATCGTTGTTCGTTGATACGACGCGAGGGGTCGCACAGCCCTCAAGTCCGTGCGAGCCCATCCAGCATCCTCCCCCTCGCGACCGCCGCGTCGATGGCCGCCTTCTCCTGCGCCGTCAGCTCGAGGGCGAGCGCCCGCAGCGAGTCGCGTCGGTGGTCCGCCCCCGGCACGCCGCCGAGGCGCACGCCCACGATCGCGGCGAGCACGTAGGGCAGCTGGAGCACGTACGCGAGCGCGACCACAGCGATAGGCGCGCCGCCGCGGGCGTCCACGTGTGCGTCACCCACAGAGCGCAGCGTGCGAAGCAAGCCCTGGAAACGCTCCCAGTCTCCCCACGCTCGAATCGACGCGAGGTAGTCGATTTGCTTCGAGTGGTCGGCGTCGGGTATCGGCGGCGGCTGACCGAGGTACCTGTCCGAGAGCAGCCCGCCCAGAAGTGGACCATACGCCACAAAGCGGCACCCGCGCGCCGCGCAAAAGGCGCGCGCCGCCTCTGCTGGTCTCACGAGTAGGTTCGTCTCTTGCTGCACGGTGGCGACCGGGACGACGCTCGCTATCTGCTCGAGCATCGCAGGGCTGTAGTCCTCCACGCCGTAGTGCCATACGCGCTGTGCGCGGCGCGCAGCCAGGTACGCGGCCAGGTTGGCCGATTGGAGGGCGGGAGGCCCCAGCTGTGGCACTCGATGGCACTCAACGGCACTCAGCGGCACTCAGTAGCTATTAGCGGCACTCAGCGGCACTCAGTAGCTTATTTGCGGCACTCAGCGGCACTCAGTAGCTATTAGCGGCGGCACTCAGCGCACCTGCACCCAGCGGAGTGCCTCCATCCCGAGACGCGCCTCGAGGAGTTCCAACCCTTGCTCCACCTCGTGCCCACGCTCAACAATGATCGAGTGCGCGAGCGGCACCGCCGCCGCAGTCTCGTTGGCCTTGGTCGCGCGTCGATGCGCTTCGAGGGCGGAGAGCACACGCTCGTCGAAGTCCTCGCCGATCCAGCTACCCAGCCCAACCGCGTCGTATCGGCGCATGCCCTCGACCACCCTGGTCGCGTCCACTTCGTCTAATGGGCTCGAGTACGCGCGCCAGCGCCGTGGGTCCAAGAAGGATGTCCAGATCCCATTGAGGATGGGGCAGATATGCACGGTTCGATCGCCATCACCGATTGTGCGCAGGTACGGCAGGCAGCTGGAGTTCACGTCGTCCTCGAACTCTATGCCGTGCACGGCCGCGGCCGTGCCGCCGTCGCTCATGGCCACTCCAGCCGGCGCAGCGCGTGAGGTGCCGCCCGAGGCGGATATGCTGTATGCTCGCGTGGGCGCGTCGGCAGCCGGGCTGTCGTCGGTGGCTCCGGGATAGCCGGCCTCGCCAGGCCGGCATAGAAACTGTGCGCCCGAACAGCCACTGCACTCCATCTCAACTGCTCCATTTAGCACCGTACAAGGCTCTGTGCACCAAGGTTCGCAAGGGCCGCCATTGCGAACCTTGTAGCCATGGCATTCCGCTGCGAGCCACACGACCATCATCATGACCATGTTTGCCATTCCGCTTCGGCCGTTACTTGTTCTCCCGAACCCCCCCCCGGCCGAGCCGGTGTTCCGGGTCCTCCGCACTGTTTTTGAACCAACACCGGTACCAGGTACGGTCCTGTTCCAAAAAGATAGCAGGAAAACGATTCTGATGTATGTCTCACCGCCCCGCTGCCCCGCCCTTACACGCAAATACAGCTGCCAGGGCCCACAGGCACCACAAATCCGTCACCAAGCTTCACCCCGAAGCAAATGAAATCATGACTCGACACCACAGACCACACCCTCCGCTCGCTCCTCTCGCTGACCGCGTCCCGAGACGAGATTGCCCATGGATTTACGCACATCGATCCATTCATCTCGATCACACCTCGCTGCCATCCCCAGGAGAAGCATCACGCCTTCATGCCCCGTCATGGGCACACGTCACATCATTCGGAAGGTCATTCGGAAGGGAGGCCGGCAAGGCCGAAATCGTCGCGTCACACGGGGCGTTCCTGCCGGGCGCCGCCCTAGCCGCGATGGACCTTGGCAACGGTCAGGCTTGCGTTGCCTACATCTCCGTGGCGCCCCTCTCCGCCTGCTTGAGGTGCTGCGCGTTCGGGTCGAACCCATCCTTGCCAAGGTAGTCGGCCGACATGAGTTTGATGAACTCATCCTTGGACAGGGTTTTGGCGTCGCCGTCGTTGTCGCAGAAGTCGATGAGGCCACTGATAAGGCGGTCGGGCAACATCTTGCTCATGCCAGTTAGGAAGCGGCGCAGCTCGGCACGGCGCAGCAGGCCTGAGCCGTCCGCATCGATGGTATCGAAGGCCTCTGAATAGGAGGAGAACCGAGCGTTGATCACCTTTTTGAGTGCCTTGTGGACGTGGCGGAGCTGGTCGATGCTCGGGCCCGTCTTGCGCAGCTTTGGATGGTAGCCCTTGCCGAAGCCGCCGAGCGCCTGCTTGCGTCGCAGCTCCGCCATCTTGTGCTTGTCCAGCTCGAGCTGCACCTCCTTGGGGTCCTTGGTGCCGAACCCAGACACATCCGCCTGGAGCGTCTGCTTGAGGTTGGTAATGTCATCGGCGGTCACGAGGCGCGCAAACTCGGCAAAATTGATCTGACCGTCGCCATCATAATCGGCGAGGTCGATCAGCTTGTCCATGACCTTTTCAGGTACGGCAAGGTTGAACATCGCATTGAGCCTGCGAGGTGTGAGGCACAACGACACCGTAAGAGCTGTGGGGCGCAAGGCTGTTGGGGGTCGGGCGGTTGAGAACATCGGGCGGTTGAGAACATCTGTTGCAGCGAGCGCACATGTGCTTGAGCTCGCCGCGGTCGCACTCGCCCGAGTTGTCCTGGTCAATGAGACGGTATGCACGGCGGATCTCGCCGAAGCGCGTCTCGAGCAAGCGCTTGATCGTGCTGTGCCAGTATATGAGTTCCGAGGCGGGGACCTCGTCCTTGGCCTCGAAGGCCTCGCCCGCCGCCGCCGCCTGCTGCTGTTGCTTCTGAAGCTCCGCGTACTCCTTGAGCTGGTTGAGCTGCTTGCGCGTGTACGGAAGCTGGCCAGGAAAATCACCAGGCGCGTGCAGCTGTGGATACGGGATGGACTTCTGGAAGCTGTCCCACAATACTCCCCGGGGCGTGCCATTCACGTCCCGGTTTGCAATGAGGTTGGAGGTCATGAAGCCGGTGCTGTTGAACGACTGAAGCCCCACCTCGACGTTCTCCATCTTTGCCAGCTTGCAAGCAAGCTCCAGGTCCCGGGGCGAGACCACGCTGCCACCATTTGCAGCGGTGGCGAGCAGCTGCTTCAGCTTGTGACGTTGCTTGTTGTGCGCGATGCGAATCCGGGCCTCGTTGATCATCTCGTTCTCGGACAGGCCCGAGACCGGTGACTGCACGTACAATCGCCCACCACCTCGAATCTGCGAGAGCGGCGGATACGGCGCCGTATGCGGCCGGAATTCTCCCATGCTGCGTGGGCTGAGCGAGCCCGCCATGCTGCGTGGCGAGAGGCCTGGCGGTTGCAGGGGCTGAACGAGCCGTGGGATCGTCGGCCCACGCGGAGTCTGAGCTCGCGGCGACATCATTCCCATGGGCATCATCGCTTCGGTGGACAGGGGGCTGGTGGACGGGCTGCGCACGCTCAACAGAATGGACGATGGAGCGCTCCGACGTCGGGACGACAGGCCGACTGCTGTTCAGCGTCAAATCGGCGCTCGCGAAACCTGCCTGCGGTTACGGTTTCACCGCATGTGGGTGACCCGTTTCACGGACTTTCATGTTGGCCTACGGCGCGGGGACATACCGACCGGGGGGAATCTCACAAAGGTCTCGACATACTCGAATAGTAACGATCGTCAACGAGACACAAGGCGTAAGGCACACCGAACAGTCGCGACAACACAACACGGGATCACGGGACGTGCACATCTCCCCGCTTTCAACTAACGCGGTGCGGGTGCTCGCGACTAAATGTGCCACACAGCGCGCGTCGTCGTGCGTCGAGACACACCCGATACCCTGCGGAGTGGCACGGGAGGCAGCCCCACGCGAGGCCGAGACACGCCGGGGCCGCCCATAGCGCTCGGGAGGCGGCACCGATGGGCAGCGCGCTAGATGGTGCCAGTCCGCTTAAAATGAGTGAATTTCATCTTGAGCGACACCGAAGCCATCCGCTCGGGCAGCTCACCGGCGGCGTTCTTGGCCGTCATGTCGGCTCCCGCCATCAGCAGCAATTTGGCCACGTCAGTCCGATTGAACAGGCAGGCCATATGCAACGGTGTGTTGCCTGCGCGGGGAGCGTGTGCGCCGTCAGACAAGGGGGCGGGGGGCATGGACACTGAAGAGGCGTGCGTCCGGGGATCGCGCGCACCCTGGCGGTCTCGATAAAGTGGGTCCGCCTTCGATTCGATCAGCTCTTTGCACAGCGCGTCGTCCCCCGCCTTGAGCCCCTCTCGCAAGGCCTCATTGACGTCCTCTGGTCGCTCGGGGACAAAGGCCGCATTGACGCCGCTGAAGGGCTGGAATCGCTGCAGGGGTTCGGAAGAGCTTGGGTAGGGGCCGTCGCCTGTTGCAATGCCGCGTTCCGAGCGCTCGCTGGGCGGCGCGAAGACGCTAGCATCGATTTTCAGAAACTTGAGCAGCGCGATCGGTGGCTTCTCGCCCGAGAGCCGCACCACATTCCGGAGGTATTCCTGCAGCTTCTCCACACGCTCGCGCTTGACCGCCTCGCCGTTAAACATGTTTTTCGCCACCGGGAACGTCGCGGGCAGCTTTGCGATCTTGGAGGCGAGCGCATCATGCAACTCAACAAAGTTGCTGAAGCGATGCTGCACGGTGAATTGCTGGTCGCCGACTGAACTCTTGATGATGTACTCGGTGTGCCCCGTCACATCGGAGAAGCCGGGGACGGTGATCGAGAGTTGCGCGGCGGCCATCCTCCTCGCGTCCAGGGGCGCCAGCACCGACCAAGTGCACCGCGCGTGTTTCCTCCCTCGCGGACACGGATACGCCGGGCAAGTTTCGCGTCCAGTTAGAGTGTAAAACCCGAGGAACTCGGTACACAAAGGAAGGTAATTTGGTCCTTGCGAGGTCCTTGTCCCAGTTTCCTCACTACAAAATAAAACTAGGTCCCTTCTTCGTCCCTGCATCCTCACCAACCCGTTGCCACTCAAGCGGCAGAGGTTGCTCGTGGTCACTTGCCTGATGGTCGAAACTGCTCACATAAATTGTTCCTCAAATGGCTCGATACACTAATTTACTACGAGCTCGTACCCCTTATGCCCAATATCCCAAACGGCCGGTAGACTCGGCTGCAACCCCTTGGAAGGGTTCTGATGGCTCTTCACACGGTGGTTCACGGCCGCTTGGTCCGAAGCGACCGTCCGTGGGGCGGCTTTGACTGCAGCGGCAAGCGCTGTTCGGCTGCCGCGTCAGGCCCCTTCGCGGGGAACACCTCCGCCGGCGCGCCTACGCCGCTTTAACAGTGCTTAGTGCTTTTTGCCTGGAAGGTAGATTGAGGCCTACTCGCTTTAACAGTGCTTTAACATGTACTCCCTCCTTTGATGTTTGAACGGCTTTTATTTGATTATCAACTTGACGAATCTCAATGACGCGCCGCTTCCCTCTCGTCAACCTCGAGGGGCTTGCTTGGTACGTGGCTGGCCGACCGCCACCCGCTGCAGCCATAGCGGCTGTCAGGACGGCGCTCAACTCTGCCGGAGGCGTGTGGCATGTCGACGGCCATGGCGTGGGTGATACGGCATCGCTTCTGACGGCGAGCAAATCATTCTTCGACCAGCCTGCTGCTGCAAAACGGCTCTTTTCGGTTGGCGATATGGATCGTTCGCGTGGATGGGAGATGTATCCACAGCATATGAAGTTCCATCGCACGTGGATGGCGCGTTACGGCCAGGACGCATTTCCCCATGCAGGGGAGCCGAGCTCCGCCGAAGGCATCATGTGCGAGCGTTTCGTTTGCGGCCCGCCTTCAGTGTGTAACCAGGACACGCGGGCCCCACACGCGGCGCATCCGTTCTATTCGAGCGATTGGGGCAAGGTCTTCTACGAGCATAATGTGTGGCCAGATGGCTCGATGCGGGCGGAGATGGAGGCCGCCTACCCCAAACTGGAGCGCGTGGCGCTTGCATGCGTGCAGCTGGTCGCGGCCGCGCTGGGCGCGGATCACACCGCGTTCGAACAGCTCGTCACACCCTCTTCCACCGCTCACCCGGAGGCACCGCTCCGCCACCACTCGCGCCTACAGATCAACAACTACCCGTCACAGCTCGGCCGCCGCCGTGAGCTCAAATCTCCAATACGCGCGAGTCGCCACTACGACACGAGCTTCCTCACGGTCCTGTGCCGAGAGCCGAGTGTCGAGAACGAGGGCCTCGCCAGCCCGGGCACTTCGGGGGCGCTCGAGGTCTTCCTGGACGCAGAGCAGCGCTGGGTGTGTGTGCCGGCTGGTGAGGGGGAGTGTACCGTCTTCCTAGGGAACCTAGCGGCACTGCTGACAGGGTTCGCCATCCAGGGCACTACCCACCGCGTCTCGAATCCTCGCCATCACTGTTCCACCAACAGGCGACGCCTCTCTATCGGGTTCAATCTGAAGCCCGACTACCTCCTACCGGCATGCCCTCCCCCCGCTGTGCGAGAAGCTCTGCCGTGGCTGCCGGCTGTGGCTCCGGAGGAAGTGCCGCTGATCGGCTTGGTGGGCCGTGTTGGATGGCAGAACCATGCGATGCTCACACGCGGGCTAACACGACTCCAGGCCGTTGCCAGCTTCAAGTCCTGGAAGAAAGAGACCGTTGCTAGGCTGAGGGCGGAACCCCGTACGGAAGGCCTGGGCATGGCCTGGGCTGGCCGAACGTAGTACTAGAAGGTGCTTTACTCCCCGCTGTGTTGGGCGAAACTTCCGAACGTCCCGCGAAACTACGGGTACAAACTTGATCGTTAGTGCCACTCTTCTCCGACAGTCTGCATTGAGGCGGCGAACCTCACTTACGTCAGGGGGGATCTGCGTCGGCACTGGGCAACACGATGTCAAACTCGTCCGCGCCGCCGCCACCACTTTCGCCGCCGGTGGAGGCTACAATGAAGACGGCCACAACTACGGGGATTGGCGCGCTGCTTGTATTCCTTCTCGTGGCCATCATTTTAGCCGGCATCTTTCTTCGTTCCCGGCGCACGGCGAAGAAACAAACCAACGATCGCGCCCGCGCCGCTGCAGATTGGCTTGATGAGGGCAATGCCATGGACTTTGAGCTCAACGATGCGGCTTTGGAGGCTCAGGAAAGTGCAAAAACAGCCGGGAGGGCATAGAGGTAGTGTGCGTGCTAGACGTGATGCTTGTGTGTGGGCGGCGCGCGCGCGCGCGTGTGTGCTACGCGTGCGTCTGTATCGGGGCTTGTCCGCGTGCGTGTTACAATTTCGGCTTCGGGCCCCACCGCAGGTGACGCACCAGCCGGGTGGACGTGCGGGGAGCCGGCGCACGCCGATGCGCGCGGCCGCGCGCGCGGCCGAACGCAAACCGGACTCCCGGAAGCAAGCAACCGCAGGCCGGGCGCCCCCCTTGCTGTTGGCGTGGGGTCAACCCGACCCAATAACCCACTGGGGAACGGCCCTAGACTCCGCTCACTTGGTAATGTCCTTCATGCGGCCGCCAACATCATACTGGCGCCGCTTGACTGGGTCGCTCAGCACCAAGTTGGCGAGGCAGACCTTGCGGAATTCGTCCTCGATGCGCGCGCGCTCGGCCTCATCGGCATCCGCGTGTTTGTCCGGATGCCATTTGAGCGCCAGCTTGCGGTACGCATCCTTGATCACCTTGGCGTTAGCGTCGCGTGCCACGCCGAGGAGCTCGTACGCGTCGAACTCGTCCAGCTCGTCGCTCTCGGCACTCCCGCCTGGTCCATAGCCCGGCCCATAGCCGTAGCCGCCTTCGGCGGGCTGCTCAGCGCGCTCCTTGGCGCGCCGCATCGCGTCGTGTCGCCTCAGAAAGTCGCTCGCAAGCTGGCAGGTTGGCTCTAGCTTGAGGGCCGCCGCATAGTCGTAGCGCGCCCGATTAGGATCGTGGAGGGCTACGTGGCACGCTGCACGCCGCAGGAGCAGCTTGACACTGTGCGCATCCAGCGCGAGCGCAGCGTCGCAGTCGGCGAGCGCCTCGGCGAACCGCTCCTCGTGCATCCGCGCCTGCGCTCGGTTGGCCAGCAGATGTGGACGCAGGCACCCCTCCACGTCAGCCTCAAGTGCTCGCGAATAGGCCGCCGCCGCGCGTACAAAGTCGCCCGCGGCGTAGGCGGCGTTGCCGTCGGCCTTGAGTTGCATACCCGCGCGCAGGCCACGGAGCGCGCGCGCCGCGCGGCCGTCGCTCTCAGCCTGTCGACTGCGCGCCAGGCTCAAGAGTCGTTCCTCCGCGTCCGTGAACTTTCCCCGCTTTCCGAGCACCCTCGCCAACGCGAGCACGAGCTCCTCCTCGTCGTCTGCCCCGGCGCTCGGGCCAGGAAGGTGCTCGGCGAGCGCCATCTCGGCCTCCTGCTGCGCCTGCCACAAGCGGCCGCTGCTCTCCAGCACGCCCACCACCAGCCGCTGCCCGAGCGTAGAGTGCGTGCAGGAGCGGCACACCGCGCGGCACAGGTACAGCGCTTCGTCCACTCGCGAGGCCGCCCCGAGCGCGCGCGCACGCTCCACGTGCGACAGCAGCCGGTTGGCGTGCTGCTTGCCGTCGGCGGCCTGCTGTGCGGCCTCCGAGAGCGCAGTCTTGCCGTCTGGCGCGACCAGCCTCCTCCGTTCATGATCAGCCATCGGGGGCGCCCAGCGTAATTGGACTCCACCGACTGGCGTCGCGGGCTTCTCAACGCTGTAGGCGACCTCAAAGTGGCCAACGGCCGCCTGCAGCTCGCCGAGCATGATGCAGCAGCGCCCCGCACGCAGCCGCCCCTTGACGTGCCTCGGCAGCGCCGCAAGCAACGGTCGCAGCCTGCGCATGGCCGCCACCGGATCAGGCGGCTCGCGCGCGAGAGCGCACGCCGCCAGGTTGCTCAGCGCTGCCGCGTGGTCACTGTGCATGCCGCCCACGCAGTCGTCCGTGGCCGTGGCGAGCATCTTTTCGTACCAGCGTTCGGCCGTTGCGAAGTCCTTGCGCCCAAAGGCCGCATTGCCGCGCTCGCGGTATGTGCTCAGTGTGTCGTTCACGATCGCCGTGGCGGTGCCAGCGCCTCCGGTTGCGGCGGTGGCTCCGGATCCCGTGTCCGGGTAGTTGACCGTATCAGATGGTGCGACTGTAATGGGCACTGGCGCTGCTCTGGCATGCGATAGCACGCGGCGCACGGGTTGCGCATGCTCAGCAGCAGCGAGCTCGCCCACTGACATGGCCTCGGCGTTCGCGTCCATGATGCCAGTCCAGAAGCTGTCCAAATCTGCAGCCTTTGGAGCTGCTGGTGGGAGTGGCGTCGGCATGTCCACTGGCGCAGGCACATGTGGTCGCTGCTCGCGCAGCACACGCGCCACCTTTTGACGCACGCCCATCTTTACGACTCCAAGGTCTTTGAGGCGGTCGAGCAGAGCCTTCTGATCGGAAGCAATTGTGCACAACTCGGACGCCTGTTCGAGGACGACCTCGATGACATCGGCATCAACGTGGGCCGCTTCCAGGGCGAGCATGAGCTCGTCAACTGGCATGTCGAATTTGTGGACGACCCGAGAAAAGTTTGCGGACCCGGGACACCTGAGCTCGAAACAAGAGTCCTGGGCCCTGGCTTCGGTGTGACATGAGAATTCACAACAACACCGACACGTTCACACGCCCGTTCACACACCCGTGCGTGCGTGCGTCATCCCGGCTCCCCCCGGTGGTTTTGAACCGGTGACACAGACGGTTATACAAAGGTCGCGTGCGACAGCCCTCAACGTGGTCATAATAATATTCAAAGCTGGTGCGTGGTGGCAGGCTGGCAGGCGACCTGTCATCTGAGCGTCACTTCCCGTAGAAGTCTGCAGTGCCAGTGAGCTCGCAGCTCCAACGCAACGGGTGGTTCGGTTGTTACTGTACCATCAATACAACTCTGCGCACTCTGATTGTGATACCTAGCCCCGATTTCCAGAACACTGAACACAACTCGAAAAGCCAACACCCGACTGAGCTCCTGTGCACGCTCACTGAGGGCGTTCACATCTCAATTCTTAAATCCGATCGGCCGGTCCTCCCTGCACCCGCCGCTGCTCGCGGCGTATGCGTTTCATGGTCTTGTCCACGTTCATCGCGATCGCCGCAGCATTCGCCGTGGACACGCGCCGCATCGGGACCTCGATGACGCCGACCTCCTCGCCGTTGCCGTCGCCGTTGCCGTCCTCAGGGCCCTCGGTAACCTCTGCATCAATGGTCATGCGCGTGGTGGTACTCGTAACCTCGTGGATGGTCACTTCCGCCTCCACGATCTCCCTTTCCTCACTGCTGGAAATCTGGAGCTGCAGCGCGCGTCTTGCTGGCGATGTCGGCGTGGCGTTATGCGGCCCCACGTACTCCGTGCGCAGCTCCGCATCGTCATCCGCATCGTCAGGCTGTTCTGCCAAAGGAAGTTGGCTGCTGCCACCATTCGCCTCGCGCATCGCACTCGCCGGCAGCTTCGGCATACTCGTAGGCACACTCGTCGCGGGAGAACTCGCCAGCTTCGGTGAGGGCGGCTGGGAGAGGACGCTCTCGCCGATGGCCGCCTTGATGGCGCTGTCCGCGGCATGGGCAGCGACGTTGACGCCGCTGAGCGATCCTTGGAAGGTCCCTTCCCACGTGTCTCGTCTTTGCAGTCTGCGGCTTGCCCTCCTCTGGAGGCTGCCCTGCTGCGCGCCATTGGACGACGAGCCCATCGAGTCGTCGGTCACGCCCACCGCGCGCTGATGCTCGGACTGGTCCGAGTTGTCCTGGAGAGAAGGACTCGCCCCGTTCATGGCGGTAGTTCCTGACGTGAGGTCGGCCGCCTCGCCGCCCGCATCGAGCACATTCTTGAAGTTGGGTCTCTCTTCTTTCTTATCAATGACATTCTTATCAAGGTCCATCGAAGCCTTCGCGATTATGTAGAGCCCAACCAGCACGAAGACCATGCCAAGAAAGTACAAGACCCAGCTAGCCGCGACCCCGACCGAGCACGCCGGGTTCGGACCAAATTGGCATGTGCCCATGAGGAGGAACTCCTCGAAGAAGATGCCACCCGCAACCTGGGCGGGCAAGCGGTGCGGTCAGCGGAGCACGCGATGCGGGGCGGAAGAGGGGGCTGGGGGGGTGGCGGGAAACTGTGCGAGGCGGGGCGGGAGAGGGGGCTTGGGGGTGTGGCGGGAAGCTGTGCGCGCACCCCGCCGAAGAGGATGTACGTGCCGACCATGAGGGGCAGGATGAGGAGCGGGTTGTACAGGCCGAGGCATTCGGTGAGCTTGACGATCCAGATGATGCCACATGCGACGACGAGCACAATCTCGACGTAGAGAAGCCAGCCCATGAAGATGGACAGATTGCCCTGAAAGATCATCGCAAGGAGCTCGGAGAAGACTTTAGACTGCACAATCATCTGGGCGCCGCCCGCGAGCGACGAGTAGAGAGTGAAGGAGACCGGCAGCACCATCTCGTGCGCCCAGGGCTCCGGCTCGCCCGTCTGGACGCGAACGAGCTTCATCTTGCGCGTGTAGACGATGTGGGTGACGTACGATCCTATCGCGATCGCGAGGGAGATGATCAGGTACACCAACCAAGTCGGTCTGCTCCAATAATTCTCGAGCGTCCGGACTGAGTGGCACGGGACACCGACTGGGCCGAAGATGACGGTGAACACGGTGCCGAGCACCGTGAGCCACGTCCCGCCCTGCATCGCCCACGAAATTTTCGCCTTGTTGACAAACTTGTTGTAGAAAATGTTGGTCACGAACTGGATGCTCTCGAGCGGCGTCAGGATAGACGCCGGCGCGAGCGCGAGCGCCGCAAAGTTGATCAACGAGAAGCCGACGAAGATGACCATCCCCCAAATCCAGAGCTTACTTTTATGCGGTTTTGACTTGAGCTCTTCGGGTAGCTCATCGAGGGCGGTAGCCTGCATGTTCTGCCCCACGTTGATGCCAATCGAGCCAGCAACTCCCATCAGGACGCCCACGCCAAAGCCCCATGCAGGCAGCGCCGTGCACTTGAGGCCGGGGTCTGACCAAACGGCATCGACCAAGGTCGCATTGTCCAGGGTTTCGTTGTACAAACTCACATTGCTCGTCGCGTTGTTCGTGGCGTTGAGCGGCGGCGGCGCTAGGGGCGGGGTCAGCTGTGGCAGCGGAGGCGAGGGTGGCGGCGGCGAGGGAGGGGGCGAGGGTGGCGGCGGCGATGGTGGGGGCGAGGGTGGCGGAGGCAATGTCGGCGGCAGCGGAAAGGGTTGCGAGGCCACCATCTGCACCAGCCCCAATGTGACGCTGCGCAGAAGCAGCCCACGCCGGCGGCTGTGCCCTCGCATTGAAATAGCTCTCAGATCGCCCGCCGCGCCGTCGGCAATGCGGTTGAACTACTGTGTTGAACTTCGACTATGATGTATCTCGCGAGCCTGGGACGGATGCCCAAAATACCCGTGGGGATGGGGCGATCTTTCCCGCCGGCTCGGGGCCTTCGGGCGATGGAAGTCGGACGCCATCTCGAGGAGTTGCAAACACTCCTCAGCCTGGCCGAGGGCGGCGCACCGTCTATCTTCATCGCCGCAAAGGACTCGTGCGTCTCCATCGAGAACACGTGCAAGAATGCGCTCGATGATGAGCTCGCGGGCGCGGTCTCGCAGCTGTTCAACCGCACGAGCGGGCTGCCCCAACTGCTGCTGCGCTCCATTCCCATCCAGCAGAACGATGCCAACAAGAAGCTGCTTCAGGACCTGCGCGTTGAGGTGCTCAGCCTCATCGATGACCTCATCTTCGAAGTGCGCGCCCGAGAGCGGCTCGGCATCCTGGGTGAGTACGTCTGCGAGATGGTGCACGCGTGCCTGCAAATCTTCAAATGCGTGAACGACTCCAAGGTGCGCGTTGAGGCCATCAGCACTCTCATCCCCGCCATCCAGCTGCGCGAGCACGTGCCCAACCTGTCGGAGCTGCTCTCGATGCTCTTCCCACCCGATGCGGATCCGGTCAGGAACCCGAACGCGCCGGGCATCTTCTGGAAGCACCTTACGACTTACAGCAAGTCCAAGATGGGCTCGTCCGAGACGGTGCGCGGCAGCTGCCTGCGCGCGCTCGGGGCCTTCGCCATCACGTACCCGGTGCAGGTGTCGGACGACGTTGTGTACAAGGAGCGCGGCCAAACGGGCGCCATTGGCCCCCCGCTGTACTGTTTCGTCGTGAAAACCCTGGACCCGAGTGCTGGCATCGGGCAGCCGGAGCTCGCAGGCGCGCTCGACGCACTCGACGGCATCCTCGCCGACGAGACCGCTCTGCGGCCCGACCAGCTGCGCGTCGCCTTCCAGCATGCAATGAGGCTGCTCACCCTCCGGAAGGACGGCGCCGTCGTCGGCGAGGACGAGAAGCCCAAGGAAGAGCTCCGCCGATTCGGCACGCCCAAGGCGGCGCTGCAGGTGCTCGGGAGCAGCCTCAACCTCTTTGCGGCGCAGCCGGGAACAGCGCTCGCCGAGCAGGCGATGGCCGACGGCGGCGGCGAGGGCCGCCGGCTGTCGCGCTCGTTGCTGCTTGAGCACGCAGAGGCGCTGTGGGATGCTCTCGAAGAGCTCTGGGATCACAAGAATGCGGAGCTGCGCGCACTTGCAGACGAGGTGCTCCGCGGCGTCGTGCGCACCGTCGGGCAGCAGATGGCCGAGGTCGAACGCGCAGCCACGTGCGAGAGCGAGGCTGACTTCTTCAACGCAGAGTGCACACAGCTGCGGCCGAACGCCAAGCGGGCGTTCCACTCTCTGTTTAGGAGGATCTCGGAGCGTGTGGCAAGAGCCTCAAGCGAGGCGACCGGCGCGACCAGCCGCGGCGCCGAAGCGACCGCGCGCCTCGGGCTCGCCATGAACCTGCTCGGATCCTTTGCACGCCCCGTAGGCGCTCTCGAGGGCGTGAGTGCTCTCGAGGCGCAGTTGGTGCAACTCTCCGAGTTCGCTGCGAGCCACCTGCAGCCCGAGGCGGCGCGGTACTACGAGGCGGGCAAGCGCTCGATCGACCGGTCGGCGCGCCAGCTGCCTCCCTTTCTGGCAGCGCACGCGGCGCTGCTTGAGGTGGTGCCAAAGGCGCCCGAGCGCACGCTCGACACGTGCGCTGCACTCGTGCTCCACCTGTTTGCCACCGTGGACGCGCTGCCTGAGAGCTCGGCGAGCGTGGTGCGCCAAGGCGCCATCGGCGTGCAGCAACTGCTGCTCGCGCTGCAGACGCGCGGCGACGCGCTCGAGCGCTTCCTCCAGCGCTGGGTGTACAACGCGGCGATCGTCACCGTCGACGCGGCTGCGCAGGCGCGTATGATCGCTGCGGCCGAGGGCGTCGAGCATGCGAGCGACTTCTTTGGCGGCCTCTCGGCGCGTCGGCTGTGGATTGCCATGCTCGACTTCACGCTACGGCCGCCCTCGAAGCTCGCGCGCGCGAGCGCAGCGCCGCCGGTGGCGGCCGAGGCCGAGACGTTCGTGACGTTCGAGGCGGCCGCCCGCGATGGCGTGGGCGCAGGCCTAAGCGAGGGCGGGAGCGAGGCGGCGCGGAAGCGGGCGGCGTGCTCGGCGACGCTCTCGGCGCTACTAGATGCGATCTGTACCATGCTGCGCCGCCTCGACCTCGCGGCAACGGCAGCCAACGCTGAGGCGGAGGTCGAGGCAGACGGATCGGCAGGGGCGCCTGCGGCTGCTGCGGCTGCTGCGGCTGCTGCGGCGCCGAGTGGCGACGGCAGCAGGAGCGGCGGCGGCGATGGCAGCAGCGGCGGCGGCGGTGGCGAGGGCAGTGCCGCCGAGCGAGCGAGCGACGAGGCGGATGCGACAGCGTCCGCGAGCCTGAGCCTCGAGGCCGCGGCCGCGCGAAATCCGAGCGATGTGCAAATCTTTCTGTCGCTCAGCGCGTTCACCGATGTCCTACTGCGCGAGGTGCACCCGGAGCTGCTCCTGCGGTGGGGGCACGTGTTGCTCCTCGAGCTCATAGGGCGCTCGGGGCGCTACCCGCACATCTCGGGCTTCTACCGGCTCATACGGATCGTCACCACTGTGCTCGACGGCGCTGGCTACTTCCCCAGTGCCGGCGAGTGCGTGGCGATCGACACGGCGGACGCGATGGAGGTGGACGGCGGAGGCGATGGCGATGGAGGCGGCACGTGCAAGGAGCGCGAGAGCTGCTACGCGCTCCTCGGCACCTTCCTCGTCCAAGTGCAGCAGCGCTGCCGCCGCTTCCAGGGCGAGCTGCTCGCGGCAGCGCTGGAGCTGCTGCTGAGCGCGCCGCTCTCGTTTGTGAGCCTACGCGGCTTCGAGCAGCTGCCCTCTCTCTGTGACGCGGCACAGCTTGCGCTATCGATGGGGCACACTTACGCGCCGCTAAGCGCCGCCGCACTCGACGCGATTGAGCGGCTACATGGCGCCTTCCCGTCGCGGCTGCAGCCGCATCTGCCCGCGCTGCTGCCTCGGTTGCACAGTTACCTCACCACGTCGAGCGAGAGTACCGGCCACAACGGCACCATGCGAAAGGAACGAGATGCGCGTCGCCACCACTCAGCCTCGACGCGCGCGGCCACGATGAACGCGGCGCGCTCACGGTTGCGGCGCGCGCAAGACGACCTGACGCAGCAGCGCATCGTGCGGCTGCTCGGCGCCGTCGGAGGCGATGCGGTCTCGCTCGTGCACGGCGCTCGGGCGGCTCCAACGGCCGAGGGACGATGGGAGATCTCCTCGCGCATCAAAGTGCACTTACCCCTCACGCACGAGTCGGCGCTGGACCTGCCCATCGACGCTGTGCTCCCTCGCGTGGTCGAGCTTGCCACCTCGTCGATGGTGTACCGCGAGAAGGCAGCTGCATGCGAGCTGCTTGACGCGGTCGTCAAGTACTGCATTGGTCGTCAAGCACAGCGTGCCGAGGAAGACTGGACTGGGCAGTACGCGCATCTCTTCCCGGCGATGCTGACGCTTGCTACCGACGTAGACGCCTTCGCTCGCTCACTCTTTGAGCCGCTCACGATGCAGACGATCCATTGGCTCAGCGCGTCGACGCGCAAAGAGACGCCGGCAAGCGCCAAAATGCTCGAGGCGATCATGGGCGCCGTCGCGGACCAGGTGCACTCGGGCCGTCGCGACTTTGGGGCGCGCTGCCTAGGCGAGTTCATTCGTTATGCAATCAAGCGCAAGAGGGACGACGGGCACGCGGCCCAGCCGATCGGCCCTCTGCTCTCGCGCCTCTACGGCCTCGCGCACCATCCCAGTCCGATGCACCGCCTCGGCTTTGCCTTTGCTCTCAACTCGGTGGAGGTGTATCGCGAGCTACGCGAGGATGCAGACACGCTCAACGTGCACCTGCTCGAGCTTGTGCAGCACGCGCTGCTTGCGCTGCGCCTCGCACAGACCGACCCGGAGGCCCTCGGCACATGCGAGGCGCTCGGCAGCGTGCTGGTCCACCTGCGCAAGATGCTGCTCCGTGACCAGATCCTTCAACTGCTGGCGGAGCGCAATGAGGAGCGTCCCGCCTTCAAGGAAGGCCTACACACCTTTGCCATGTGGCTCTTCGAGCAGTGCATGCAGCCACGGGCAGCGGCCCGTTTGGGAGCCATGGACCTCTTCAATGCGCTCTGCCCCAAGCTCACGAAGCTCAAGCAGGGCGGCGGCGGTGCGCGTGGGCGCAAGAGCAGCGGCACCGGCGCGAATGGTGGCGCGTCTGGCGGCAGCGCCGAAGGCTCTTCGAAGGAATGGGTGCACGAGCAGTTCGGCATGCGCACTGATGCGCTGCCGATTGTACGCCTCTTCACGCCCATCTCTTCGAAACCGCCGCCGAACCCGTCGGTCGCAGTAGGCACGCCACCCGCCGCCGATGCCATGCACTTGAGCGAGAGCGCGCAAGGCCTCTCTGGCGGAGATGGTCTGATGAACTCCATCGAGGGGCAGTGCGCCGCGGGCGCATGGGCGGCGCTTGCGCACAACGTGCCGCTGCCTGCCAGCACGAGCTCCGCGAGCTCATCACTGAGCTCAGCCTCACCCGAGGTGATCGAGATGGCGTGGCTCGAGCGAGTGCAGGCGGCGCTCGATGCGACCTTTTGGACGCTGCGCAGCCGCCACCTCACAATCGATGCGGTGCTCTCCTCGTCTGGCTCACTACGGCGCGTGCATGCAACTGTGCATGCATTGTTCGGCTACGTGGCGCGGCGTGCGCCGACGCAATCCTCGGTGCTGATGAGCGATGCGGAGTCGCGTCGTCGTGCACACGTGCGGGAGGCGCTCAAATCCGCATTTCGGCTGCTGCGCAAGCTGATCGCGGAGGCACCTGCACAGCCTGGCGGCATGTCGGCGCGCTTGAGTGCCTTTCTCGTGCCGTCGGTGGACGCTGCGCCCTCGTCGGCCCCTGGCGCCACGTCCTCGCTGCCGCTCTCGTGCATGCATCTGGCGCTGCTTGCGACGCTGCGCCCGACGCGCGTGGGCTTCGACGCGTCGGAGCTCGAGGCGTGCGGGCGCATGCGCGTGCTCGCATGTGAGCTCTGCGGCGAGCTGCATGCGCGGCAGCCCGAGCAGATGGTCGAGGAGTTGCGCGCCCTGCTGCAGCAGGAGGATTCGAACCTGCACCATCGGCCGCTCGTCGACCCGCGTGCGGACGCGCTCGAGACGCTTGCGCTGCTCGAGGGGTATCATGGGCTCCTGGGCTGTTCACAACCGTTACTCTTGCGCGCGCTACCCAACGGCTGTGAACAGCCCAACGGCGCGCCCGCGCTCGTGTCGCACCTGCTCTTGCAAGTGTGTGCGGCGCCGCTCTCCGCGTCGCCTCTGGATATGCGTCTCTATGCGAAGGCGCTCGAGCTCTGCCTTGCCCTCGGCATCGAATCGCGCCACCTGCTCGAGCGTCTTCTTGATGAGACGCCGGCGACGGACGGGCGGCGAGGCGGCATCGCTGCCGCCGCGCCGGGCGTCGCAACGCGGGGTGAGCTGCTCAGCGGCCGGTTTCGCTCCGTGCTGCTGCCTCAGTTGGCGTTGGCCGAACGCTCCTCCACCTTGGCTCCTCTTCTGCTCGCCGCCGCTCCGACCAATCTATCGGCCTTCTCCATGCTGCTGGCGCTGCTGGAGTTTTTGGATACGAGACGCGATCTGCCTGCCGAGCCTCTCGTGAGGGTCTTGGAGGCCCAACTCCCGACTCTGCTGCTTCAGGTTGGCTGGGCCAACGGTCGTGTGTGGACGCCGCCTGCCGACGCGGTCGGCACACGGGTCGTCGCCGGCGCTGATGGAGCGCTTTTACTCCAGCCCTTTCTGTCCCTCTTCCGCTTGCTTCTGCGCCTCGCGCCCCATCTCGTTCTGCAGCCGAGTTCTGAGCCCAGCGCGCCGCCGTCGCCGCTCCTCGGCGCCATCCTTCAGCTCCTGAAGGCATCCCTCACCTCCTCGGAGGCGATGAGCGGTGACTGGGGCGCACCCGGTGGCGCGCCACGCTCGAATGAGCGCCATAATGAGCGTCTGCTCTACGAGGCCGTGAAGCTCATGCCATTAGTGCTCCGGTCGCTCAAGCTGCCACTGCCGCCACCGCCCTCTCAAGGACAGTACTATGCCACGGTGAGCGGCTTTCCAAACACGGCAAGCGAGCCGCTTGCCACTCTGAGACGGCTCTTACAGGCTGAGGTACCTCAATCGCTGTTCGACTGCGACGAGGTGCGCCGCCGTCGCGTCAACTCCGTGCTGAGTCCGTTGCTGGATGCCATTGCGCACCCAGAGGGGCGTGCGTACGCTCTTGCCGCGGAGCTGCTCTCCCAGCCGGCCCTCACCGAGTACCATCTCGAGGCGATCTCGTCGGAGCACGATCAGGCGAATCCCTTTGCGGACGGCGTGCGCTCGGCGCTGTGTCGGCTCGTCGATGCTGCCTGCCAGCGCGGCGCGCCCAAGAGCGTCTACATTGGCACCGATGCACTGCGCTTAGCGGCAGCTGCTGCCGTGGATGCTCCCGTGACGAGTACCACACCCGCGACCGAGCTCTGGCGTTGCCTCGTGGTCCCGTGCTTGTGTGCTGATGCCGCCGACGCGCACGGTCGGCCCATCGGCCGCTGGTCTGAGCGCCTCGCCCGTGTGCGATGGGTCGGCTTGCCGCTCATGCACCGTGTGCCTGTGGCAGAGCTCCTCGGATCATTTCTCGCTCCAATCCTCCCTCAGCTGCGGGCGCTGCTCAACGCTGCCAACCCTGGAAAGCCCGGGGAACCATGCAAAGCGACGCTCTTCAGACCTGTGTGCACGGCCACCCTCAGCCCTGAACGCGCCGACGCCGCTCATTCCGATGGGGCCGCTCTGCCTCCCGCTGCGGCGGACGCGGCGGAAATCGTCAACGCACAGCTGGCGCGGTGCATCGTTGCTTGCGAGGTGTTGGGCGGTATGATGGGGCGCCTAGGCCGCGAAGGCAAGGAGGCCCTCCAGCCCGGTGGCGTGCTCTCGCCTGGCGCCGAAGACCTCTATAAAGGGTTTCTCATTCAAGTGCTGGCCTTCTTAGGGTGCAAGAAGATCGAACTGCCGCCCGCACTCGAGGAGTCACCCGACCGTCCGCCACCCGCGCTCGCGAGCACGCCCGCGGTAGGCTCCGGCTCCCGCCAGCGCCCGTCAGCTGCGGCAGTCGCGCAGACCCTGCGCCGCGCGTTGATTGCGGCGGCGTACGCCGCGTTCGTAGAGACGGTGGTGCAGACGCAGAAAGAATCATCGGCCATCGAGAAGACTATCTTCAAGAATGGGCTCAACGTATGGGAGCTCGCCGTCGACTTGAAACGTACGTACAAGCTGACCGCCGGCACCGCCTTTGAGACGACCACCGACTCGGCGCTGCTGACGCTGCAGGGGCGTGAGCCTGCAACGCGGCAGGATGGAGCGCGCGGTGCAGGCGCAGCCTACCTACCATCGCAGGCGCTGCTCGGCTCATCGCTCTCGCAAGCGGCGCACGACCTCGGCGTGTACGACCCGGATCCAGCCCCAGCAGGCGTACCCGCCGCCTCCGTCTCGCCGAGAACGGTCACTCAGGCATCTCAGCCTGCATCGCAGGCAGGCGAAGTGAAGCTGGAGACGACGAGCGACTTGGGCCTTGACGACGATGACAGCGACGGGCGCCGTCGCAAAGGGGGAGGGGGTGAGCTGAGCGGCAGCGGCGGCGTGGTGCTGGTTCAAGGATACGAGCTCGACGAGCTTTCAAGGCATCCTTTGATGGGTACCATGCTGCGTGCGATCTCGGAGCTCAAGCTGCGCGGCCTCGACAGGCCCGCGAGTGTGGGCACGCTGTGTTCGGAGCGGTGCCCGTGTGGAGCTGGCCAGCAAGGGCCCATGATGCCCGCGTGGATGCACGTGCTCTTCACCCAGATGATGAAGGGCTATGTCCCGATGGAGACGGCGCGTCGCGAACTTCATCGGTCGCTACAGAGCGATCCAGCTGCGCCGCATGACACCTTTTGGCAGGCGGAGGCGAGCTTTGCCAAGACGTTCAACGTACGCCTCATCATCGCCAGGCTAGTGTACAACCTCACGCGCCAAGAGAAGGCCGCCGCTCAGGCGAGCGCTGGCTCCGATGCGGCGGCCGGAACGCCTTCCTTCGAGAAGCACGCGCGCTTGTGGGCGCGGCCGCTGCTGCAGGTCGTTCTTGACTCGCTGAAGGACAGCGCCAATGCAACCTTTAATTACCTTGCGCGTGACCTGGTCGTGCTTGTGGCCGAGTGGCAGCGCAATGAAAACCATCGTGCATCGACAGCTGGAGGGATACCGACCGATCTGCTGCAGTCGGCCGCGACGCTTCCGTCGGTGGGCGCTCGGGTTGTCGATCCGCTGCTCGATGACCTTTTGGAGAAGCTCATCTTCTACTGTGGGCACCAGAACACCATCGGCAATGCCATGTCAGTGAGCGAGCTCCTGCGTGAGAACGTGAGGGTGGTGAAGCTGATCATGGAGCTGTGGAGGGATCGGCTGCATGTGCGCCTGCATGGGCTCTGGCAACTCCTCAGGTACTCAAAGATCGAAGAGAACAGCAAGAAACGCCTCGAAAATCAGGAGACACGCTTCCGTCTGTGCGGCATCCACATTTGCGGCGCACTCCTGTTCAACAAGTTGAGCCTCGACGACGATCCCAATTGGAAGCCGTACGTCAAGAACAAGGAGAATAAGTTCGCGCCATATGTGCCCGTGAAGGTGGGAGAGATTGGCCTGCAGCTGGTGCTGCACACGCAAGACGAGCGCAAGGCACAGGCCGATAAGCAGACGCCGACGGCCCGAAAGGACTTGTACAAGCCAGCCTCTGCGGTGCTCGGCATGCATCTCATGGAGCTTCACACCCAGGCACAGAGCTCCATGAACGCCCTGGCAGCGCAGCAGCTCGAGCAATTATTGAAAGAGCTGACCCCGAGGCTGACCAAGCTGATGGCCAAGACACAAGATACGATCAAGCGCATCCTCACGATCCTCTTCGAGCTCTCCGTGTACTACCCAAAGGTGCTCCTGCTCAACACCGCCACGTTTGGGCGCCACGTGCGTACTCTGCTCACCGAGGTGTATGGCGGTGCGCGCGTGCAAGTCCTTGGCTGCCTCGAGCGCTGCGTCGAGCTCGAGGTCGGGAGCGCCACGCAGGAGGAGCGGCTGCGCGTGCGCATCCAGGACTTCGTCGCCGACGCGTCGCAGCGCTCGCATGCTCTGCACTCGCTCAACGCGTATGAACGCCTCTTGGCGCACCGGATTGCGGAGGAGCTCGGGCTGGTCTCAGAAAGCGCGTCTCACGGAGACGGCCAGGAGCGCTTCATCACCCTCTACAAGAGGGGCTCCGGAAACGCTTCTGTGCGCGCGCACGTGGCGCCGCCGACGACGCGGCCGGCAGAAGCCGAGGCCATGGACGTCGACGCGGACGGCGCACCCTCCTTTAAGGTGGAGCTCAGTACGAGGGAGCTGCAGCTCATCCTGCAGCAGCAGCAAGGGGATGTGCAGATCGCCGCCTTGCGCCTCGTGACTGCCTTTTGCAAAGCGCGCGGTGCGCTCGTGGTGGCGCCGTACGTGACCGTGCTCAACACGGCGTTCGACGGGCACAAGGACAAGGAGACGCGTTCGTTGCACCTGCGTCTGCTGATGAAGATCCGCGAGGATCCGGCAGTCCAGATGCACTCGCCCGCGATGACGGACGCTGCGACGGCATCGCTGCTGCGTGGCCTGAGCGACCCTGATGAGGGAGCACGATGCGTCTCATGTGCGGCCCAGCATGGCGGCAGCGGCGGGCGGCCTGTGCCCGGCTGCTGGCGCTGCACGCAGGGGCTGCGCGCGGAGGTGGTCACCTTTTGGAATCAGAGCGTGCTCACGAACCAGCTGAAAGATCGAATGATCTCTTGCTTTGGCGAGCTGCATGCGCCCGCTGTCGAGTCGCGATGGCTGCACTACTGCGGCGTGCTGATGCTGCAGCTCCCTCTCGACTCGCCGAACGCGGGCACGTGCACCACGCCACCGCTCGTCGATAAGGACGGCAAGCCGATCGCCTTCACGACCAACACGGCCGCCGTACCGGATGCCAATTCGTCCTCCGTCGCCATGCGCCCGTGGGGCTCACTGTCGCAGTCGCAGTCGTCGCAGGATGACGGGGGCTTAGGCCCATTGCGTGCCACGCAGTCGCAGCGCCTCTTCACACAGACGCAGACGCAGGGCGGCGGCACTGGCGGCGTGGGACTCCCCATGACTTACTCGACACAGGACGCCTCGGGTGCCCCGATGGTGTTGTGGGGCACGGCCACTCGGCGCGTCGCCCCGCCCGTGCCCCTCTTCCACCCGTCCTCGGCGTCACAGGCTCCGTCGGCAGCGGCGGGCGGCGCGGTGGCCTCACAGGGCGACCGCTCCCAAGATGCCTTCTCGCAGCCGTTGGGGTCGCAGGCCCCCGATGATGTGGCGCTTGGCAAGCGGTTCAAGCCCAAGCTTGCCTCTGGCTCGTCCGCCGAAGTGAACCTCGTCGCCCTCCGCCGCTCGCGCGCCCTAGCCGCTACGAGGCGCAGCGGTGCGGCGGTGGGAGCCTTCCGCACAAATTACCGCAAGGGGGAGCTGCCCGACGTCGAGATCTCGCCACGCGACATGCTCTTGCCTCTGCAGGCGCTCGTGCACCACGATCCGCTTGTCGCCAAGCTGACTTTCACACAGCTGTACACCACAGTACGTCAACAGTTCTCGGCCGACTCCAAGGCGATCGAAGGGTTGCATAGAGGCGTCACGTCGCTCCTGGCCTCGCGGCACGGCGGGCCGGCCTTCGTTGGCTGCTTGCACGAGCTCGCTCTCTCCGAGCAGCACGAGCTCCAGTGGCTGCCCGCTGAACTCGTGGCCGAGTCGGCCAAGGCGAGCGGTAACCTACACTCGGGCATCTTGATCCTCGAGCAGCACCTCGCCCAGAGCGGAGGATTCGAGGGAGGACGCGGCCACGCAGACGGTGGAGCCGCCGAGGATGCGGAGAACAGCGGCGGGCGCAAGGCGAAGCGCTCGCGCGATGTTGGCTCTACCGACGCTGGGTTCGCGGGCTCTCACGAGGCACGCCAGCGAGAGATGCAAGTCAAGGCCCAGCTCGCCGACCTGTACCGTGCGATTGGGGACGAGGATGTTGTGCGTGGCATCTCGTCGGAGATGGCCACCTCCGAGAACGTGCGGCGCGCTCTGGCTGCCGAGACGCGCGGAGATGCCTCCGAGGCTTTGAAGCACTACGAGAAGGCGCGCGCGCCGAAGGATGACGCCATGTTGGGCGCCATGGACGGCAGCACCGGCAGCTGGAGCGCTGCGAGCGGCGCCCTCGGTGCGCTCCCTGAATGGGAGGCGAAGCTCATCGAACGTGGCTCGCTCGAGGCGCGTTCGCTGCTCGGCATGGTGGACCCCAAGGCAAAGGACGCGCTGTTGAAGCTGTGGACACACGTGGCTCAGCAGACCACGGATCGCATGATCCACACGTGCGAGCCGTCTGTCGCGGCACGGCCTGGCGCAGCTGCTGCCCGTGCGGCCAGCAGCGATGCTCGCGGTCCGATGACGTTTGAGGGCTCGCTCTCTGAGGGCTGGGTGCGGACGTGGATCGTCGCGAGCGCCAAGGCGGACGGCGCGCAGAAGGCGATCGGATGGGGTGTGTGGCCCAATGAGCCCGCCGGCGCTCCGTGCCCGCAGCGCGACACGTCGCGGCTCCTCGATGCTGGCCACGGCGCGCTGCTACTCCTCGACCGCTTCGCCGTGGACGACCTGAATGCAATCCGCGCCCTGCTGCCTCGGTGCGCGCACGCGTTCGTGCGTCGCTGGGCGACGCTGCACCCATTAGCCGAGCAGGCGCGCCTCGCCGAGCTGCTGCCGCTGCAGCTGCTCACCGAGGCGGCGGAGGTGACGAGCTTGCTCGAGGAGGCATCCACCTTGAGCGAGGACCCGATCAGCGGCGCCGTCGGCCAGTCGGCCGAGTTCACCAACCTGCTCCGCGCGTGGACCCAACGGCTCCCTTCGGTCACGCACCACAACACGAGCGTGTGGGACGACTTGATCTGTGCGCGCTCACGTCTGCTCGCCACGCTCCACCAGGCGACCCAAGAGCGCCTCAAGAGCTTCCAGTCGGGCCGCACCTTTGTCGACGGGCCCCAGCAGGCGACTCTGCTCAAGGCGTTCGAGCGGGAGCGAAACCGAGCGATGCTAACGCTGTATGAGGCGGCCGCCGCCGCCACGCGCGACCAGGGCAACTTTGGCGCGGCGGAGTCGTACATACGCGAGTCGGGGAACCTCCGACGCACCCTCGGGCTCACCAAAGACGACCCGTCGTTTGCGTGCTCTCTCTACCGTCTCATGCTGCAGCGCGAGCAGGCGCGCAGTGCCGAGGACGGTGGCGGTTGGAGCAAGACGCTACGGACGGTGCACACTGACGCGCAGCGCGTGGCCGCGCTCGTGGGCACCAGCGGGCCGAATGGCACGGCAGCCTCCCCGGCGGAGGTGTGCGAGCTCCGCACTGTACAAGCTTACGTGGCCTGGGAGCTCGCCGCATTGCCCTCCGCTGGCAGCGGGAGCAGCGCCGAGCTCACGGCGGGCGGCTCAACAGCGAGCGATCTCGTGCGTTCGGCATACGACCTGCTCAAGCAGAATGCGTCGCAGGCAGAGGGCCTGGGCTCGACGGCGGCGGACCTCAAGCGCCACGCGGCGATGAGGCTTGAGCTCGTCGACCTCATCGACAAGGTCCTCACGTCGCCGAGGGCCGAGCTCTCGCCCGACGCGCTGCGGCTGCACAAGGCGGAGCTCACGGCGGTCGCGATTGAGCAGGTGGTGCGAGCGATGGCGGCTGGCTCACTCGCGGCTCGCGAGCGGCTGCCCTCGGCGCTTGCGCTCTGTCGTGGCGCGCCGGAGCTTTGGGCGCAGGCGACGGAGCTGCTCGAGCTGCCGCCGCTCTGGATGTCTCTCGCGTGGGCTCCGCAGATGATCGCCATGCTGTACGAGCCGCACGGCACGGTGGTCGCGCCGCTGCTGCAAAAGCTCACCGCCGCCTACCCACAGGTGATTGCCTTTGATTGCCTTTGATTGTCTTTAATTGGACTTGATTGCCCCTCGATGGTCTTTGATTGCATTTGATGACCCTCACCGCCGCCTCCCCGCAGGCTCTCTACTTCCCGTACCACGTGTCTCGTGCCGCGCTGACCAAGGAGCTCAAATCCTCCGAACAGGCGCCGGGCGATGAGTCGGTCGCACCGCGGGCCGCCGCACTGCGCGCGATGGACAAGGCGCTGAGCTCGCCCATCATCGAGCGGCTCGTGGCGGGGCTGGCCGACCTGACGCACCCACACCTGCGCATGCAGGACTTGCTCAAGGAGCTCGTCGCCAAGCTCGAGGACGGCGACGGCGAGGGAGCGGCCGCTGCGTACCGGGCCGAACGCGCCGCATGGTTTGTGGAGCGTAAAGGAGCAGATGGCAAGGATGAGCGCGGCGACATGGTCATCAGCTTCGCCAAGCAATTCGTGCCGATGCTCGACGCGGTCTGCGGCAAGGACGGCGACAAGCTCAAGGTTGGTGCACCAGCCCTCAAGCCGCTCAGGGACGCGATCAGCAGGCACATGAGCGCCGACATTCTCAGGGAGTGGGAGCTTCAGAGGGAGCAAAAGGCGTTTCGTCCTCATCAGGACGGCTCATCGCCGCTCAAGGCGCTCTCCTCCTTCCTCGCCCTCTACCAACGCTCCGATGCGGCCGCCGAAGGGCCGCTCGACTTCCTCGAGCTCCCCGGCCAATACGCGCGCGACACGCCGCCGCAGCCGAGCACGCACGTACGCCTCGAGGGATTCGCGCCGACGCTCCGAACGATGGCGTCGCTCCGTAAGCCCAAGTGCATCGTGCTGCATGGCTCGGATCAGAGGGACTACCGCTTCCTCGCCAAGGGGGGCGAGGACCTCCGAATGGACCAGCGCGTGCAGATCCTGTTCGGCTCGATGGACCGCGCGCTGCACGCGCACGCGCCCGCGTCCAAGCGCGACCTCGGGCTGCGCACGTACGCGGTGTTGCCCCTCTCGGAGCACGTTGGCATCATCGAGTGGGTGCCGGACACGGAGACACTCAAGGGCCTGATCTCTAAGGAGGCCAAGGTCCATCCGATGGGCAGGGGCCCCAAGGGCGAGCCGTGCGATGAGATGGCGCAAGGATTTTACCTGACGGAGCTCTACCCTCGCATCAAGGGCGACGCGACGGACTACCTCGGCAAGCTCAACGTGCGCCGCGAGAAGCTCGCCGCCAAGTTCACCGAGATTGTGGAGAAGGTGCCTGCAGATCTGCTCCAGCGCGCCGTCCACAAGCGCTCCGTCTCGTCCGAAGTGTACCTGGCGATGCGCGCGCGCTTTGCACGCTCCCTCGCGACCCTCACCGCGTGCATGCACATCCTGGGCATCGGCGATCGTCACCTGGACAACTTTTTGCTCCACACGCCCACGGGCAACGTGGTGGGCATCGACTTTGGGCACGCGTTCGGGTCGGCGACCTACCTTCTCCCTGTGCCGGAGCTCATGGGTGTGCGGCTCACGCGCCAGATCACAACCTTCCTGCGCCCGCTCGACACGCCGGTGCTCCTCAAAGGGCATATGGAAGTGACGCTCGAGGCGCTGCGTGGCCGGCGGGTCGACCTTATGCGCCTTCTCGAAGTCTTCCTCTCCGAACCCATCGTCGACTGGGAGGCCCAGACGCGTAAGCTCTCCGCTGAGCAGCGCAACAAGCTCGAGGCCGAAGCAGTGACCACTCAAGAGGGCGGGGCTGCCGCGCTGCTCGTCGCCGGCTCGGCCGTGCCCGATGCGGCGGCGCGTGGCGGCGTCAGCACCAGCTCCGGCGCCGCCCACGGCGGCGCCCACGGCGCCAGCATCAGCAGCGCTGCTGCGGCGGGTCGCAGTGCCAGCCGGCCCGGAAGCCTCGCGCCGGGGGGCACTGCCGTGACGCTCGGCTTCACTCGCAAGTGGGCGCATGAGAGGCTCCGTGCGGTCGAATGCAAGCTGCGCGGCGGCAACTCGGCGAAGCTCACGCTGCGCGACCTCGAGGCGTCGAATAACGGACACGTGAAGAAGGCGCTCGCGTCGCTCGAGGACGTGGTGCTCGGCCCCAATGGCTCGCGCAGAAGGGAGTGCGCGGCCGAGAACCTGACGGTGGCCGAGCAGGTCGACGTACTCATCGAGCAGGCCACCGATCCGAACATCCTCGGGCGCACGTGGCAGGGCTGGGCGCCGTGGCTGTGAAGAAGGTCGAGCCTAAGAAATACGATTGTGACTTAGTAGTTTGGTAGAACGCCCCGGGTACCGTAACAAATTACGTTTCACTACAATAACAGTCACTTGACGCTCATCGACATCACCCGGTAGGAAGCGCTATCAACGATATCTTGGAATCTACTCCCACTCAGGCGCACAAGTGCAGGCGCGGCGGCGAAAAGCAGTAGTACAGATACGTACGGTCCTCGGTCGACTGTATGCGGGTATGCTCATCCGAGGTCATCAGGCATGATATGCTCGACCCATGATATGCTCGACTGTATGATATGCTCGACCCATGCCCAAACCAGCCAAGCTCAGCAACCGCCGATCAAGTACTGCTCAGACACCACACCGTCCATGAGCACCACAAGTACGCTCCCCACGTCGCCTTCATTGAGATCCAAGGCACTCGCGTCGCTCATGTGAAAACCCATCTCCATCGCCCAACGGCCAGCTTCCCCTTGCCATGCCCAACCACTGCAGCCTCAGCATGCCATTGAATTCATTCTCAATGCCAGCGGATGGATGACGAACCCCCCGGCGGATGACGAACCTCGGCGGATGACGAACCCCCCCGGCGGATGACGAACTCCGGCGGATGACGAACACCGGCGGATGACGAACGCTCTCACGTTGCTTGGTCGTGGTGAGCAGTTCGAGCACTCCCGTTGCATGCAATTGGAATGCACGCGTGGTGGGCCGAAGAGACGAGCTCTCACCACCCAGACGAGTTGATGCGATCTAAATGTTGTCGAAGTGGTCGAGGACGGTCAGATCTTGAGCGGAGGACGATCTCGGCATCTTGAGCTCCTTAGTCGAGTGGTTCCGAAAGTCCTTCGCGTGCTGCAGCTGATTGGGTGCATGCAATGAGGGAGGCAATCAGCATGCAATCCGAAAGTCCTTCGCGTGCTGCAGCTGATTGGGTGCACGCACGGCGGTATCCATCAGACGAGGGCGCTCAGCATGCAATGAGGGAGGCAATCAGCATGCAATCATCGCTCACCATATTGATTGCATGCACGGCGTCGCCAATCGAGAGGAAGACCCAGCTGGCCTCATTGCCACACTGGTGGGCGACCTTGGAGAGGAGGCCCGAGCGCACCAGCGACCTGATGAGGGAGATCATCAGTGAGACGTCGTCAGAGGTCATCAGTGACGTCGTCAGAGGTCATCACTTGAGATCAAGGGAAATCATAGGCAATTAGCGTACCCCATGACGGAGTTGTTAGGGCCCGTGATGGTGAGGATGACTCCGCATGCATTGAGCTGTTCGGTGAAGCAATTAGAGGCAATTAGAGGTAATCATAGGCAATCAGATGCAATCGGAGGCAATCAAGGTACCTGCTCGGTCAGCTCGGTGGCTAATCATAGGCAATCAGATGCAATCGGAGGCAATCAAGGTACCTGCTCGGTCAGCTCGGTGGCTAATCATAGGCAATCAGATGCAATCGGAGGCAATCAAGGTACCTGCTCGGTCAGCTCGGTGGCCGTCTGGATGAAGGTCGAGTCGACAAAGGGCACCGCGCACATGTCGAGCACTACGCCCTTGATGAACTGGCAATCCGTCACCTGATGAGGGAGGCCATCGGGCGTCATTAGAGGTCATCAGAGGTCATCAGTGATCATCAGAGGCCTTCAGAGGCCATCACCTTGGTGGTGATCATGTGCGCCAGCCTCGGAGCGTTCCCAAAGAAGAGGGTGCCCTCTGGCTTGACGATGTAAATGTCCTGCGCAGGCGCCGCGCTCGTGTACTGCGAGACGGGCGCGTACTGTCCGGAAGGCATCCGGCCCAGCTCGTACCTGATGAGGAAGGTCATCAAAGGTCATTAAGGAAGTGGTCATCAGGGAGGCGATCAGTGTGGTCATTAGGGAGGTCATCAATGGTCATCAAAGGCAATTGAGGCAATTCGGCCATGAATTATGCAATTCGAGGCAATTCAAGGCAATTCGCGTGGTCATCAGTGGTCATCAGTGGTCATCAGTGGTCATCAGTGGTCATCAGTGGTCATGAGTGGTCATGAGTGGTCATCAGCGTACGTTGGCGAGAGGATGTTCTCGACGAGCAGCACGAGGAAGGAGGAGCTCGCCCCGATGAGCAGGCCTATCTCGACGCCGAGGAAGAGCACTCCGATAAACGTGGTCACCTGATGAGGGAGGTCATCCGAGGGTCATCAGAGTGCTCATTAGAGGCAATCCATCGAAATCCATCGCAATCAGTGCCCACCCAGATGAACGCATCCTTGACGCTGTTGACCAGCAGCCACTTGAGGATTCCGAAGTCGATCAGGTTCTGCAGCGCGATGAGCACGACCGCCGAGAGGCAGTTTTGGGGCAGATAGAAGAAGACCTGATTGGGGAGGCAACATCGAGGTAGTCAGAGGTCCTCGTGGCAATCAGAGGTTATTCGTGGATGAAATTCATCTAGAGGGTGGGCAGCACTGATCTAATTAGGGAGGTGATCAGAGGCAATCAGAGGGTGGTCAGCACTTACGGGCGCGATGGACGCAATCTTGGTGATGATACCCACGAGGATGGCGACGACGAGCACGGAGATGGGTGAGGTGGCCCCGACTTCGTCATTCAGAGCGGTCCGCGAGAAGGAGCCTGAGATTGGGTAGCCTCCGGTGATGGCTGAGAAGATGTTGGCGAAGCCAAGCGCGACGTACCTGATGAGGCAGACCATCAGTGGTCATCGGGCGTCATCAGAAGGTCACTAGACATCATCAGAGGTCATCAGAGGTCATCAGAGGCAATCAGAGGCAATCAGGAGCGACGTACTCCTGGGCCACGTCAGAGGTCATCAGTGGCAATCAGAGGCAATCAGAGGCAATCAGGAGCGACGTACTCCTGGGCCACGTCGAGAGTATTGGGGCCGAGGTGGGTATTCTTTTGGGCCATGAGCTTCGCGATTGCAATCGACTCGAGGGACATGACGATCGTGATGACGAACCTGATTAGGGGAGGCAATCTCAGGTCATTAGAGGTTCTCATCAGGGGCTCTCCGATATGGCTCGATCGTGATGACGAACGCGTTGATCAGCAACTCCCCCGAGGTGTGCTTCTCGAATTGAGGCCGAACGAAATTGGGAGGATCGCCGAATTCTCCGACGATTCCGATGCCACGTGTCGAGGGCCACGGCGTGAGGACGTACCTGATGAGGGCGGCCATCCGTCGTCATCAGGCCATTAGAAGCCATCAAAGGCATTAGAGGCCATTAGAGGGAGTAAATGGAAATAAAGCACGTACGAGGTGTTCCGATTGTCAATCTTCTTTGGCATCGGGACGCAGCCCGGGTTGTCCTTTCCGGGATAGTATCCGGTGATGATTCCTTGGAAGTTGACGGCGTACCTGATGACGGAGGCCGTCATATGCAATAAGAGGCAAATAGTGACTCTGTAGGGAAACAGCCCACGGCGGCCAGCGGGGCGGGGACGTATGCTCGCAATGAGTGGTAATCAGTGGTAGCCAGTGGTAGTCAAGTACGTACTAGTACTTGATCTTGGAGCTCGTGTTCCAGGCCTTTGCGTTAATCAGTGGTACTCAGTGGTACTCGTGGTACTCATCAGTGGTATCTCTCAGAGGTAATCAAGTACGTACTTGATCTTGGAGCTCGTGTTCCAGGCCTTCGTGTTGTTCACAATCGACGGTACGAAGATGTTTGCGACGTTGGTGACCTGGTCGTAGTGCTCGCATCTGCCCAATTGGGGAGTTAGGGAGGTGCTCTCAGCATGCAATGAGGGACGCAATCAGCAAGATGCCCGCGGATTTCGCACCCCGGGCTCAAGTAGAGCTTCGACTGCCACGTCACCAAGATGGCGATGATGCAGACCAGGATCGGGCCGATGAACTTGAACGGCTTGAAGACGGGAAAGCCGTACGCCTAATTAGGGATGCAATCAGCATGCAATCAGCGCAACTTGGGCCCCTTCATCCGGCCAAGCTTCGGGTTAGGTGGGGATGCGATCAGCATGCAATAGCATGAAATTAGCATGCAATCGGCGCACCTTGGGCCCCTTCATCCGGCCAAGCTTTTTGAAGAGAAAGAGGAGACAGAGCCAAACGACGGCCGTCCTGCGAGCCCATCAGAGGCCATCCGATGTCATCCATTGGCAATCAGGGGTAATCAGGAGCAATCAGTGGCAATCAGTGGCAATCAGAGGCAATCAGAGGCAATCAGAGGCCGTCCGATGTCATCCAGTGGCAATCATCGGAGGTCCGATGTCATCCAGTGGCAATCAGCGGAGGTGAATCGGGAAGAATCGGGGAAATTCGCACCATGAGGCCAACCCGTTGACCGTCGAGGCGAACTCGATGAGGGAGCCGACGATCATGTGGAGGGTGCTTACATTGGTCACATCGCGGCTGAAGCCAAAAAAGGAGCGTAGCTGTCCGAGGCCAATTGTGATTGCGGCGGAGGCTGAGAAGGCGGAGATAACGGGAGGTGCGAGCAGCTCGAGGATGTATCCGAATTTGGTCACCCCGATGACGAAACTGAAGACGCCGCAGTAGAAGGCGAGCAGGCTCGAGATCTCGACCTGACAAGGGAGGCAATCAGAGTGTCAACAGAGGGTCATCAGAGGGTCATCAGAGGGTCATCAGAGGGTCATCAGAGGGTCATCAGCATCATCAGTCGTCATCACCTGCTTCGTGATCAGTGCGGACTGCGCCTCGAGCGAGTTCCACAACGTCTGATTCGCAAGACCGGCAAGGGACGAGTTGGTGGACGCTGCGACTGACATGCTATCCGCGAGCTTTTTGAGCATGTCGTAATTTGCCTGATGAGCAAGGGTCGAGGTCATCAGAGGGCATCAAGGAGATCATCAAGGGAGATCATCGTGGAGGTCATCAGGGCGGTCATCTGGGAGGTCATCGCGGAGGTCATTACGGAGGTCATTACGGAGGTCATCAGAGGTCGTCAAGGAGGTCATCAAGCTATTGACTCGCCTGGTCCTCAGTCACTTGAGACGCGATCGTGTCGAACGTCAGGAGCGACACGATGGCCACGGCTCCAATCTGCAGCTGCCTCGAAGTACCTAATGAGGAAGGCGGAGGCCATCAAGAGGCCATCAAGGGGTCATCAGGTGACAGCGATGAGCGTACCAAATATGACGTACATGAAGAGAGGTGCATAGTCTGAGTAGAGTCCGCGGATGGCGGGCAACCCAGCGATACCCGCGTACGAGAGGCCCTGTGGCACGATGAGGAGGCTCGCAATCAGAGGCAATCCGATGCAAGTAGCGGCAATTTGTGGGCATCAGCAGACCTGCGGCACGATCAGGAAGCTCACCTGTAGCATACACAGACACAGCGCACAGTGAAAAGAGTGCGGGGGGAGTGCGGGGGGACTGTGTGAGCCTCGGCTGCTCACGGCAAAGCCAGCGCAGATGTCAGGGACGAGCTGCCTCTTCACATCGTACTTGACCAGCCATCGCAGACAGGGGAAGAAGGACACCTGATGAGGGATGCAATCAGCGGTTGATCAGGAGGCCAACGGGAGGCCATCAGGAGGCCATCAGAGGTCGTCAGAGGTCGTCAGAGGTCGTCAGTGGCCATCGGACCTGATGAGGGAGGCTATCAGAGAGGTCATCAGAGAAGTCATCAGGAGACCATCAGAGGGACCTCAGAGAGGTCATCAGAGGTCATCGGACCTGATGAGGGAGGTCATCAGAGGGTTCTCAGTGGTCATCAGTGGCCATCACCAGCACGCTCCAGAGCTTCTGCCGGGGAGTGTTGCCCTCGGGCTTGAGTTTCTCGAGCGTCCACCTTGCCATAAAAGGGATCCCAAGCGCGGGCTTGGCGACGGCGTCGGGGGCTGGGGTACCGCCGGAGGCGAGCAGCGACAGCTCATACTCGGCCATCTTCTTCTTCGTCGTCTTGTCTGGCAAATTCAGGTGGTCCATGACGGCCGAAGTCACCAGAGGTCACCAAGGAGGTCACCAAGGAGGTCACCAAGGAGCTCATCAAGGAGGTCATCAAGGAGGTCATCAAGCTAATGACTCACCTGGCAGGTGCAGGTGGTCCATGACACTCGCCGACCGCGGGTTGTACACTGCAGGATTGAACTGATTACGGACGCTCAAGGGGCTGGGAGTATCGCGATCGCGGATCTTGGGCTCGTCACCCGCAAGCGTGCCGGCCGGATCCTTTGCCAGGTCCATCTCGCGTGCCGACGTCATTGGATGTCGCAGCTCCTGCAGCACACGGGAGTCGACTCGCGGCGGTCAGCAACACTGAGCCGTCGAGGTGTTTGGAGGCAGCGAGCTGCGCCGACGCGCGCTCGCTGCGCTCAAGAAGTCAGCTGCGTGGTCCGCGCCGGGCCCACGCGTGCTGCCCAACCTCAGGCCACGAAAGTCGGACGCTATCGGACGCTCGGCCTCGGGGCGCGCGCGCGTGGCAGCAGGGAGGCTTGCAGCGGATCGCGTTCGCGCGGCCTGGGACGGGAGACGGACTCCACGACGCAAGGGTGGAATCCGGACCAAAATCGCACGCGGGCGGTCTGGCTCGGCCCGGCACGGGCGGCTCGGCACCCGACACGTTCCCAGGAGACGTCCATGATATCGCGTTCCTAAATAGGAATTAGAAGAAATGTCAGTTAAATTTTTTCTTGGTAGCGATCAACCCCAATGTGTTCGTGGGGGGGGTCAACGAACCGCCCATGGGGAGTTCTCGAGCCGCCCGGCGCGCGCGCGTCGCGTTCGTTAACGTCAAAATATCTAGTGTGTCCTCATCATACACGTGCCGTCGCTGTCCCTTATGCTGCGCGTCGCGATTGCGAGCGAGGCAGAACCGCGCACGCTTCAGACTTGCTTGAAGAGCGGCGTCGAATTCGGGTTGCCGGGCACGGCAGGCAGCGACGACATCTTCTTGAGCTGGTCGATGTTTTGGACGAGAATCTCCCACTCGCCCGACGTTCGGAACTCGAGCTTGTGCTCGCGCGCCCACTCCTTGAGCAGCGGATGGAGCGCCTTGTACTTGTAGCGCGGCATCGTCGGGAACAGGTGGTGCTCCAGCTGCCATTGCATGCCGCCCCACAGGATGTCGGAGAACCAGTTGCTGCACATGGCGTCGCGCGTCGAACGGAACTGCGCCTCGCAAAAGTCATATTTGCGCAGATTCTCGTTGATGAACATCTCCTCGGACTGGTGCGTGACGGTCACGATGGTCGCGGTGAGCAGCCCCGAGAGCCACACACCTAGGAAGACTGCCTTCGCCGGCAGGAAGGCGCAGAAGGCCGCCCAGTGGACCGCGAGCCGCGCAGCCTCGTTCCACTTCTTCCATTTCATCACGTACTTGATCGAGTCGAAGCGCCAGTAGAGGAAGAGGACGGAGAACGGGATGGGCCAGTAGAGGTGCTGGTACTTGCGCAGCCACGAGTCGACCTTCGGGTCGGGCTGCCATAGGTAGATGGCCGGCTCGAGAGCCACGTCCTCGTCGTACCCGATCTCGTTCGTGAGTGCGTGGTGCATGTTGTGCTTCATCGACCACCACGTGGTGGACATGCCGCCAATCAGCTCGCCAAACCCGCGCATCGCCATCGAGAAGGGCGAGCGGCCATGCACGTAGTCGTGCGACAGCCAGCCGGCGAGCGTGTTGCTCACCGCATAGCAGACCACCGTGGCTAGCGAGGCGAGCGGCCCCACCTGGAGAGAGAACACCTTGGCGGCCGCAAGGCAGGCGGCCCACGGTAGAAGCTTCTGCAGCTCGCCGCGCCAGTGCGGCCGGTACCAGCCCTCCGCCTCCAGCTTCCGCCGGAACTCGCGGAAGGCGTACGATGTCGCGACCGGCGGCGGCACGTTCGTGGGCGGCTCCTTGCTTTTTGGGAGCCGCTTGATCATGCCCATCGCCTTGTCCGAGTGGAAGCCGTACATGACCTCGGTCGCGTCGAAATTCCTGTACGCGTCAATCCAGTGCGCGCCCGCCGGGTGCGCCGCACGCCAGTTGGTCAGATCATACCACTCGTCGTCGATGCGAACGTTGAGCCTCTCGCGCTTCCGCTGGAGCGGCGCGGCTGACTCAGTCTCGACGACTGGCAGTTGCAAGCTCGCCGGGTGTACGCGCAGCTGCGGATGCCGAACGCTGAGTGCACCACTGCGCAGCAGACCGGCTGAGCCGGCTGCGGCGGCGATGCAAAGCAGGGTGCGTAGCATCGCTTAAAGCCTAGGCGATCGCCCTGACGCGTAAGAGATGTCGATCTGAAAACTCTGAAATTGCCGCGAATGCCGCGTCTGACCTCAAAAGTTGTTCACGAAACGTAACGTCTATAGACACTAGGCCTTCACAGGCCCCGGAGATCACCCTTTGTAGGCCCTTTCATCTTGCCTTTCGTGACAGAGTCACAGAGAGCACATCACTAGATTTCGTGAGGGCGGCGGCCTCTCAGAGTGACCGTGCGACGACCGACGTGCGACCACGATCGCGTGTGGCATCGCTGTATTTGCTTTTCATATTTGTCTCTCGGTCTCTCTGTATACAGTTACAGAGCGAGCACGAATGGCCACGAAGGCGCCAGCGGCGCAGAGAGGGGGAGAGGGAGTCGAGAGAGGGGACGAGAGGGGTCACAGGGGAAGACTCCTTAACGAGACTCCTGCAAATGAGTACTCTGTGAGGGAGGGCTGGGACGACCCCGAGAGAGGCCGTGAGGCCGCGCGGAGCGCCGTCAGTTCGCCGGTTTTCCGCGGCGAGACGAGATTGCAGGCAGAACCGTATGACCTACTGTGGCATCTTCCGCCGCTTTCTCTCCACCGTCTCTCACAAAGTCTCACTCCGCCCGCACGAGCACAAAGGGCGCGCAGTTCCTCACGCCGCCGGTCGCCCGGAACGATCCGAGACCGACGAGCACCCCAGGCGCCACCTCGCGCAGCTCGTCGCGCATGCCGAGCACGCTTCCTAATTTGGGCACGCTTCCCCACCAAAAGTCTCCCTTGCCATCGCCCTGTGCTCCGTAGTCGAGGATGAGCGCGGGGCGGCCGTCGAGCCGGCTCGGCTCGATGCGCGCCGTGAAGCTGCGACGACGGAGCTCGGGCTCGGCCTCTAGGGCGCCGCTCTCGCCCGCCTGCTGCCGTCTCACCGAGTCGCTCGTAGCGACGGCCGTCGACTGCCCGCCACGCTGCTGTAGCTCTCCGGCCATAGACTGGCGGAGTAACGGATCGGAGAGCGCCCTCTGCTCGCGCAGCTGCTGGTTGAGCACGCGTTCAAGCTCGCCCCCCGCGCTGCTCGTGATGCCGAAGCGATTAGGGACGTTCCCTCCGAAGCGGTTGCAGCCGCCGGAGGTGAAGAAGACCTTCCCTCGCCACCGCCGGAAGGGCGCAAACAGGCGATGTGTGATGAAGGAGGAGGCCGGGGCGAGGACGCCGCGATGGAGCAGCATCCCATCGTAGACCTCAGCCTGAGCCTGACCTGGCAGCTCTGGCGCCGCGCCGTTGCGCCATGCGCGGACGACATCGGCCTTGGTGCGGAGGGTCATGACCTCCTCGAGGCATCGCGGGGAGGTGTCCGTTGGCGTGAAGGCGCTCGAGACAATATAGCCTCCGTCGCCCATATTGTCAATGGCACCCTCAAAGGTGAGCGGCACATCGTCCCGTTTCAGAATGGAGTCCAGGTTGGTCGGCTGCGATGGGCCATTTTGTGCTATGTTCAGTGCGACCAATGCCACTGTCGAGGCAGGAAGGGCGAGGCGCAGTAGAGACATGCTGGGCGGCGATGTCCTGCATGAGGTGGAGCTCGTCATGGTCATGCGCATAGACGCGACCATCGTCACGCTACCTAGGAGGAGTCGGCTAGAGAGCATTTCACGAGATCTCCAGATTTTCGGCAAAAATTCGTGTTGAGATGGAATACATTGTACATGTAGCGTGTAGAGGTGCCAGTCACCGCATCCGGTATTTGCCGTGTCCCTGAGCAGTCACGGGTCAGAGTCGGGGCGGCTTGTTTGACAAAACTTGACTGGATGGGCGATTCTCCTGGGGCACGGCAAAAAAGCTCCAAGCCCGGACGGTGCGCCCCGCACGCTCTCACACTGACTTTGGGTTCACTATGGACGAGAGTAGCGACGATGACGGCGATATACCTTTAGTGTTTCGGCGACGTTCTCATCAGTCGACCACTTCGGCCACGTTGCGAACGCCGCAGCCAGACGCACCGCCCGAGATCGAGTGCGCGTCCTCCTCTGGCGCGGTCGCGCCCACGCCGGCGAGTGCGCGCGCGCCCGCGCCGCCGTCTCCGCCCAGGCCCATGCAGGTGGAGTCACCTGTACCGCCTGCGTCGCTTGTGCCGCTCGTGCCAGCCGTGCCGCTCGTGCCACCCGTGCCTGCCGTCTCGCTCGTGCCGCTCGTGCCGTTCGTGCCCGCCGTGCAATCTGTTCACGTCGCATGTGCCGTTGGAAGCTCGCTGCTGTCGGCCCCGCCATCTGCAGCTTCGGCCACAGCAAAAGCTTCTCTGTGTGCCCCAGCCGCCGCAACCCACGAGGCCTCAACACCTGCTCCAGCCGGCATTCCCCCAGCCGCAGCAGCGCATTGCCCTGCTGCCGCTGCAAACCTTGCGGCCGCGTCTTCAACCGCCATGGCCGCCGGAGCAAGTGAGGCCTCAGCCAGCACCCTCGCCGCGGCAGCGGCTGCGGCAGCCGCCAAGGCCGCCGGTGCGAATGAGGGCACAGCCAACGCCATCGCAGCGACAACTTACACTATCGCAGCGACCATATTCTCCAACGGGACCAGTGCTGGCACCAATCCTGGTACCAGTGCTGCCCCTGCTTCCTCTGCTGCCGCGAGCGTGAGTGGCTCAATCCCAGCCCAGGCCGGTGCGGCGTGCACTCAAGTGACGCCGGATGCAGAAATGAGGGCAAGAGCTGCACCGGCTGCCGAGCAAAGTCTGCAGCTTGCGAATCTCGGTTGCAGTCTACGTTGGCAACATCAGCCGATCAGCCATGCACACGAGGTCGCCACCGCCTATACGGCAACAACCCCTCCTGCAACCGCGGTAAAGCCACCAGCTTCTCAATTGCCGATCCAATTGCCGATCCAATTGCCGATCCCGTCAAACGTGGTGGCGGCGGCGGTGCAGAGCCACTGCAGTTCACTGCAGTGGGCCTGCAGTGGGCGTGCTGCAGGGTGCAGCACTGCACCAGGGTGCAGCACTGCAGTGGCTCAGCATGCAGTGGCTCAGCATGCAGTGGCTCAGCATGCAGTGGCTCAGCAGCATCAGCATCAGCAGCAGCAGCAGCAGCAGCAGCATCATCATCATCATCATCATCATCATCATCATCAGCAGCAGCAGCAGCGCTCCTTCTCAATGTGTGCAGCCTTGCGCGCGCTCTCGGAGGCCCCGCGACCGCTGGTGCACCCTGGTGCAGTGCTGCACCCTGGTGCAGTGCTGCACCCTGGTTCAGTGCTGCACCCTGGTGCAGTGGTGCACACTGAAGCACGCCCACTGCAGTGGCTCAGCAGCACTGCAGTGGCTCAGCATGCAGTGGCCACTGCAGTGGCTCAGCAGCAGCAGCTGATGCAGGTTGAGCTCGTGCAGAATGTGATGCTCCAAGGGCGTGAGGCATGGCGGCAGATGGTGGTGCTCACGCAACAGCTCGTGCTGCCAGGCCGATGGGAATCAGCTTCGGCCGAAGTGGAGAAATTCCACACCAACATGCAGCAGTTCGCCGTCAAGAACGCGGAGTTTATCGCTGCGCAGGCGCTGCAGCAAACGCGCGTCAAAGAGCGTGATGCCATTGCCAAGGAGCGCACAGATATGCTGCTGGCATACGCAGAGTTCTCGAGCGTCTCCCAAGCTCTTGCACAAGCTCTGAGAGCCCAAGGTGACACATCGAGGGGAGCTGCAGAGTTCATCAGGCAGGCCTCGATCAGGCAGGCATTGATCTCAAAGCTTCAGAATGCGTGTCGTCTCATGGCAAGATATGAGGCTGGAAAGTGGCATCTCGAGATTCTAAAAGCCAATACTCAACGTATGGACTTGAACACTCAGGTTGTAATGGCATCTGAGTTAGCACGCGGCAGAGTTGACTTGCTCGAGAAGCGCGAGGTCGAGCTGGCATCGTTGGTGGTGCACCACCATCCTAGGCCGGTGGCGCCAGCGCCGCCGCTGCTCATGCGACCCATCCAAATGATTTGCAAGACCCGCGAGGCGGGGCTGTACAAGCTGCTCGATGAGCTCCTTGACCAGAATGTGGCCATGCAGACACGGGTGGTTGCGGATGATGGTTCCGCTCTGTTGCCAAATCTGGATGCGTTCAACTTCGCCAAGACGCATATCTCGGCTGTGCTCGCTTCGGGGCTTCTCGTCATGGCTGCAGAGCTTCGGATGTCTTGGTGGGTGAAGCTGCATGTTGAGCTTGTGGTCGCGTACACGCTCACCAGAGGCGTGCGACTTGGCCCGGAAGGTCTCGAGAAGCTGCCGCATGCGCCGCAGCCGGCCGACGAATCGTACAGCCGTCTGCACGATTCCACAGCCGTGACGTGCGCCGTGCACCACGCGTGGCACCTGGCGACGGCGCTCGAGTGCGGGCTATGGCGTCGCCTGGGCAAGACCTCCCTGATCCAGACCGCGAATGATAATGTGGCACTCCGAGCCTTCTTCGCTCGACAGTACGAGCCCAAGCTGGACGCTCTCTGCCGCCGGGTGCACCAGTCGAACGTGGGGGTGCTCGCGGCGGCGGGGCTGACCGAGAGACTGCACGCAGCGGCCCTGCACTCCATACCCATCGACCATGCGAAGCTGATGAGCGCCCTCATTAACGAAGCCTGCCGGACGTCTAAGCCTCCGCCCGTGACGGCGCCGGTAGCTAAGCCTCGGCCGGAGTCGACTCCGCCCGTGACGGCGCCGGTTGCCGAGCCGCCGACCCCACCTCCTGGGAAGCCACATGGGCAGCCAGAGCAGATGGTGGTGGAGTTAGACGATTCCGAGGACGAGTCCCCTTCGCCTACGGCGGCGGCAGCAGGAGCGGCAGTAGCTACGGCATCGGCGATGGAATTGCGCCGCATGCCGAGCGCTGTGCCGGGCGTTCCGGACGTGCCGCGCGTTGTGCCGGGCGTTCCTGACGATGTGCCGGGCGTACCGAACGCGCCACACGCTGTGCCGGGCGTACCAGACGAGCCGAGCGCCCGCCGCCTCGCTCTCGTGCTCTTGAAGCATCGGCGTCCATGCATCGACTATCTTCTCTCGATGCATCAGCGAGGCTCACGCTACCAAGTTGGGTCCACCGCGCTACTAGTGAGACTCACGCTCGAAGATTTGGTATCGACTTTGAGTGGTGTCTGTGAGCTGAGCGTGGACCAAACGGTACACTGCCTTGGGCTGGCGGTGCTGAACCACGTGGAGCAGCAGCAGAAGCTCGAAGAGGCGGCGCTCAACCACGTGAAGCAGCAGCAGCAGAAGAAGCCCGAAGAAGCTCGTGAAGCGTACGCGTTGAAGATTCGTCAAGCCGAGGCCAAGGCTGAGAAGGCCAAGGCTGAGAAGGCCAGGCTGGCCACGAGGTGGGCCAGAGAGAAGGCAGCAACGACAGCTGCCAAGACGGCTGCCAAAATGGCCTCGGAGACGGCTGCCCAAATGGCCTTGGAGACGGCTGCCCAAATGGCCTTGGAGACGGCTGCCAAAATGGCCTTGGAGGCTGCCGAGGAGCGTCTGTGGACCGGCTCGCCGGACAGCGTGGCGGGCCGGTTGCTTCATGAGTCGACGGGATTGGTACGTGGCTCTCCCTGATTGCCTCTGATGAGCTCTGATTGCCTCCCTCATCAGGTACGTGGCTCTCCCTGATTGCCTCTGATGAGCTCTGATTGCCTCCCTCATCAGGTACGTGGCTCTCCCTGATTGCCTCTGATGAGCTCTGATTGCCTCCCTCATCAGGTACGTGGCTCTCCCTGATTGCCTCTGATGAGCTCTGATTGCCTCCCTCATCAGGTACGTGGCTCTCCCTGATTGCCTCTGATGAGCTCTGATTGCCTCCCTCATCAGGTACGTGGCTCTCCCTGATTGCCTCTGATGAGCTATGATTGCCTCCCTCATCAGGTACGTGGCTCTCCCTGATTGCCTCTGATGAGCTATGATTGCCTCCCTCATCAGGTACGTGGCTCTCCCTGATTGCCTCTGATGACCTCTGATGACCTCTGATGGCCTCTGGTGGCCTCTGATGGCCTCTGATGGCCTCTGATGGCCTCCCTCATCAGGTACGTGGCGGCGTGCCCACCTTGTGTGGGCTCTCCCTCTTGGCCCTCGCCCGGCGCCGTGTCTCCACACCGGACTTCCCCACAGAGGGCTATTCCCCACAGGGCTATTCCCCACAGTGCTATTCCGCCCCCCCACTCGACGAGTTCCGGGCGAAGGAGATCACTCGCGCGGAGGTGACGTCGGTGGCCAGATCCGCAGCGGATGGCGCGCCGGGTGCGGCGGGTGGGGCTGCAACCTGTGTGGCCGTCGCGAGTGCGATGGTCGTTGACGAGGCTCAGACAGATGAGATGATGGTCGAAGTGGTGGTCGAGGAGGACTATGACCCGCAGGTGCGTATGTACCACGCTTCCCAAGATTCCATCTTGCGCGTCACGCCCGAGGGCCTCCGCTCGCACGTTGAGCGCCTCATCGGCTGGCGCAACGCGTTGCGCGACGCCCGGGATGCCTTCGAGGCGCAGCAGCGATCGCGGCGTGAGAAGCGGCTACGAGCGCTCGAGACGGCGCGCAGGGAGAAGCAGCAGGCCCAGACGAGCTCGAGACGACGCGCTGAGCTCGTGGCGCGTGCGCATGCGCTGCAACCGGCCCTCCGGCGTATCGTCGAGACGTCTGTCCTCGAGACGGCCATCATCCTCGAGACGATCGATCAGATGATCTCGAGAGTGGAGATTGAATCTGAGCGAGCTCGAGGCATCTCGAGAATCGAGATCGAACAGCGGCGCACGGGCGACGGGGGCATGGAGGCAGCTGAGCGACGGGCACACCTGAGTCGCGAGGCGCAGGTGGAGGCCGCTGTGCGCCATCTCATCGACAAGGTCGTGCGCATCAATAGCGAGCGCCATGCGGAGCCTGATGCAGCTTACTACGCCGCGTGCATCGGCGCGCTCGGAGCCTACGTGCGCGACTGCGGCGGCGAGGAGGGCATGGTGGCCGGCTGGCGCGTGAAACAGGAGGTACGCATGACGGGCAATTCGGCCGGTACGACCGATCTCTACTACTTTGACCGCAACGGGCGCAAGTTCCGCTCAGCCAAGGAGATCGCAATCTGGCTCGGACTGCAGCCCTCCAGTGGCCACAAGATGCAAGTGAGAAGGTACGTGCCGGCCGAGACGATCACGGGCGGCGGCAGCGCCTCGGGGGGCGGCAGTGCCTTGGGGGGTAGCTCCTCGGCCGAGAAGCTGCCGCCGGTCGGGTCTGCTATCCAACGGCCACTCGAGCGGGACGAGGTGCAACGGCTAAATTCCAAATATGGCAACCTTGTAATCGAGTCCGCACTGCTGGTCTCGCCATCGGCCGCGCTGCAGCCCTCGCAGCCGCCCATGCCCCGACTTGGGCTGCTGCGTTCTGGGCTCTCTCCAGTGGCAACGCTGCCCGTCCGGACGGTGGGAATCGAGGATGAGCTCGCGGGGGAGATCTATGATGAGCTCAATCACGAAATGTCCATGGCGGACCTCGAGCAGCGCCTGTGGAAAGGTGCGCGCGCGCAAGGCTGGAGAGGAACGCAACACGGTCGCTCCCTCCTCGCGCCCGATGGTGCCAAGTTTCACATCAAGACCGGGGTCGACAAGGCGACGCTGCTGGCCAGGGCGTTGGACCACTATCATCGCACGCTCCTACCCGCGCTGCTGCACCAGAGGATCGAGGTCTACTGGCCACTCGATGATCAGTGGTATGCCGGTCAGATCGTGCAGATCGTGCACGCGACGGAGGGCCCTCAGCCCGACGAGACCAGGGATGAAGAGGCCCACGGCGCCTTGTCGGCAGTCGCGCACTCGTCCGAAGCTGTCGCTCGGATGGGAAGTCGGGAGTTGCGCCGGGCGGTGCGTGCGGCCATCACCGAGTCGGGCAAGGCGCAATCCGCTTTCGGCAGTCTGATAGGCGTGAACAACTCGTACCTTCATAAGTGGCTGAACCAGAACTGGTACGGCATGCAGAAGCCCAGGGGCGTCGACAAGATCATCGAGGCGAAGGTGCGCGCCTATCTCTACCGCCAGATATCATCTCGCGCCGCTCTTTTCGCCGCCGCCATCAGAGGCAAGCCCATCTCTCAGCCGGCCTCTGCGGTTGTACCGTTGCCGCCACCGGCACTCACGCATGTCATCCTGTACGACGACGGCGAGTTCGAAGGCCTCAATCTGTCTGTCAAGGGAACACCGAGCAGCGGCGCTGTGCACGTCGCCTCCGAACTTTGGCGACCGTGCGCCACGCCATCGCCGGCGCCGGTGCTCGCGCGGAGCTCTTCCGCGGCGGCGCGGTCGGCGGCCAATAAGTGGCAGGCGTCATGGGGAGGGGAGGGTGGTGGTGGTAAGGGCAGTAGTGGCAACAGTGTAGGCGAACTGTCGACGGCTGGCGCGGAGGCGAGGGGCGAAGCGCCGCCGCTCACGGCGGACGAGGCCAGGGCGGCCGCGGCGGCCGAGGGGCTCGAGCTCGTGCCGTCGTCGAGCCGTTACAGCGGTCAAACGGGCTTCAAAGGCGTGATTAAGAATGGTGGCAGGTACGCAGTGACGATCTGTAAGAATGGCAAGCCGCGCTACTTGGGCACCTTCGCAACGCCTGAGGAGGCGGCCTTGTGCTACGCGAGGCACATTGGGGCGGAGCGAGCGGCGGCATGGGCAGCTGAGGCGAGGGTCGCAGCGCCGCAGCCGCTCACGGCGGACGAGGCCAGGGCGGCCGCGGCGGCCGAGGGGCTCGAGCTGGTGCCGTCCTCGGTCAGCGAGACGGGCTTCAAGGGCGTGACGAAGTCGGGCTTCAAATACATGACGAACGTTTCTAAGAATGGCAAGCAGCGCTACCTCGGCACCTTCGCGACGCCGGAGGAGGCGGCCTTGTGCTGCGCGAGGTACATTGGGGCGAAGAAAGCGGCGGCTGCGCTCCGCGTCACTCGGACATCCCCCCCGCGCGCTCCGGCTGAGGCAAGGGTTGCAGTGCCGCAGCCGCTCACTGCGGACGAGGCCAGGGCGGCCGCGGCGGCCGAGGGGCTCGAGCTGGTGCTGTCCTCGAGCAATGAGACGGGCTTCAAGGGCGTGACGAAGTTCAAGGGCAAATACAAGACGACCGTTTCTAAGAATGGCACGCACCACTACCTCGGCGCCTTCGCGACGCCGGAGGAGGCTGCCTTGCGCTATGCGAGGTACATTGGGGCGAAGCGAGCTGCGGCAGAGGCAAGGGTTGCGGTGCCGCAGCCGCTCATGGCTGCGTGGTCGGCGGCCTCGGCGATCAGCCGGAGCAAGCCGCCCGCCGGAGCTCTTTCGGTGCCAATAACGGGCGTGTTGGGGTATGTTGACGAGAGTCCGGCGGAGAGTGGAGCCAAGCGCAAGCGTACTGTCACGCAGCACCTCGGCGTTGGCGACAACTGGGGATTGGGCTCGTCCAGAGGTTGGACCAGTGAGGCCACAGCGGCAACCGACCCGTACCGGCTGTGGCCTCCAGCCGAGATCCCTTGCGTGCGGCTCAGGATCGCGTATCCCGAGGGCGCCCCCCCGCCGACCGACCGTGCCGCAGCGCTCCTCACGTCCGGCTGGCGCCGCCGTTTTGAGCACTTGCATGCAGGGGGAGACGTCGGCGGCCACGTCTTCAGGTACGGCGAGCGCCGGCAGCTCGGCATCGAAGACTCTGCCGGCCTATCCCACGTGCCCGCCGGCTGGGCGCCGGCCGAGGCGCCGCCGCCGCTTTCGCGCGGTACGTCACCGGAGTCTCCGGAGCTCCTGACGAGATTGACGAGATTACCGTCTCTGGAGCTCGTGCCTTCGTCTGACGTGTTGCTCTCTATGCGCGAATGCATCCGTCTTCTGTCCTTTCTCGAGGACGACGTGCCTACTGCCCTACGTGGCGTGTCCAACGCCTTTGGAGGTTTGAACGCGATCAGGGAGCAGCTGGCCAAGAACGCGTTTGGCTCTGCTGCGGACTTTGTGGACGTGGTTCGTCGTGTGTGGGCCGGTGCACGCGCCGAGCATCCCCCGACGTCGAGCGCTCACCAGGCGGCGCTGCGGCTCGCGCTGCGCTTCGAGCAGCTGCTGCAGGCCTCGACCACGCCGGGGGTGGCGACCGGGGTTGCGCCCGGGGCGGCGCCCGCGTCTACGCGAGGGTCCCCATATGAACACGACTGGGTGCACTATGTCGACTGGGACGACGAGGTGGTGGAGGTGGATGAGGTGGATGAAATGGAGGAGGCGGAGAGGGAGGAAGAGGTGGTGGAGGACGACGAGGAGGAGGAGGATGAGACGGGCGAGGTGCTGGGCAGACAGGGCGATCAGTCCGACGATGCTGAGCCATGCATGTCCACCACGGCGGTCACGCCCACCACGGCGCCGGCGCCCGATGTGGAGGACGGCATGACGGGCTCGGGGAGTGGCATGGAGATTGAGGAGCTCGAGGACTTCGATGTCGAGGGGCTCGAGCAGTCCCTCCTGCCATATTTGGAAGTCGATGGGCTCGAGCAGTCCCTCCTTTTGGCAGATGGGCACGAGCTGGATGGTGCTATCCAGGATGTGCAAGCAGCGGTGCAACAGGCTGACGGCGGGGCCGAGCAAGTAGCTCAGGCCACGGCCGTCGCAGCTCATAGCAGCCCAGCCCCAGGTTACAGCAGATTTCGCTCAGGCTGGTTCGATCTGAATTCTGACGTCGTCGAAGACGACGTCGAGGATGACGTCGAGGACAACGTCGAGGACGACGTCGAGGACGACTGAGTCTGAGAATTACGCTGATTAAGCGGAGTGCCGATCCCGACTTGAGGTTCGTTTATGTTTTCGTTTTTAGCCGACGTGCTGTAGCGTTTATTATTTTGTAGCTAGTGGACGTAGAGGAAACAGCTGTACATCTGACGGGTCAAATTATATATACTTTGCCGTTTTGGTGGGCATCAGCGCTCAGGCACCGCGGGACTCTCCTCAGGCTCAGCCTTCAACAAGAGCGCCTCGATCTCCAGCTGCTCTCGCAAGAGATCATTTGTGTCGTCCAGATGCGCCCGAATCGCGCCGTAGGCGTGCACGATCTTGTAGTCGTACTCAGGGTAGGCTGCCGCTAGCCGCTTCCCCTGCCACTCCGCGAGGCGGCCGTGGAACGAATCGCCGCCGATGGCGATGCTCTGTTCCCTTGCAAACTGCATGCACAGCAGGAAGAATGAGAGCGCTCCCGTGCTGGGCTCCATCCACGCCCATGCCCACATGCCGACCTCGAGGCAGGTATCCGCGTCGCCTATTTCGGGCGGAGCCGCCGTCACCAAGTAGTGATTGAAAAGCGAAGCGCTCGGGTAATGAAAGAGGAGAGGGATGGACACCCATCCGGTAATGAGCGCGCCGTAGATGGCCACCTTATGCGGTGCCTCAATGATGGGATCGTTGGGATCGATGAGCGCTCCCATTTGACAAAGTCTTGCCGTCGTATGCTGGTACTCGACTCCATCGACAGCCATGATCTCCCGCCGTAGTCTCTCGCGCACGGCGGCCGGATGCGCTGGCGATTCCTCTGCGAGCCGAAAGATTGTGAATGGGTCGAGTGCGCGCACGTCACACGCGCTCCTCGAGCGCACGCACAAGCGCCTGGAAGTCGTGCGCAGCGGCAGACTGGCGGCGCTGCTTGCACGGGCCAGGTGTTGCAGCATATATCCGATATCAGCGGTTGGGGCTGACTGCTGGGGCAGACAAAGTAGTTTGAACTTGAAATTTTCGCGACTGTGAACGCACCGTGTGAAGAGACTGTCCTCCGGTCGCCTCGCCAGGCTGCTTGTGTATGTACTGTAGAATCACAGTACATGCGGAGCCGAGCGTCGGCAACATATATGGCTCTCGGGTCTCACGAGAATCCTTGGAACATTAGTGGCACAACCGAGAAGGGGGCTGCCAGAGAGTGGTCCCCCGCGTCCCACCGTGGTGTCCACGAATCCAACGAACTGTACTGCTCTCGTGAGTCGGGTGCTCTGCTGCTCGGCTGCTCGGCTGCTCTGGCGTCTCTCTTCACTGCTGTCCCTGCCGCCGCGCCCGACCTGCAGATACTGCCGCCGTCACCGAGCTGGCCGCCGCAGGCCCCGCAGCAGCTGCGGCCGCGCCAGCCTCCGCCTCGGGCCGCTTTGTGGCCCGTGTGTAGCTCCAGTACGCGGCCATCGCGAGGATCATGTTGCCTTCGGTGTAGTAGAGCCACGCCGCCCCGGCCACGCCGACCGCAAGGTACTTAGCCGAGTTGGGCCCCCAAAAGTCGGAGAGAGAGAGAGAGGCGGCCTCGCGCAGCTGCGAGCGGAAGATCTGCGGCGCGAAGATCGCGAGGCACAGGCGGTCCCAAACGAACGCGCCGAGCAGCGTGACACCGATGAGGCCGAGCAGCATGTAGCGCATCTCGTCGCTGGGCAGCGGCACGAGCCCAAGCGTCGAGTTCAAGACGGGCACGAGCTCCCATGCAGCCACTACGAGGCCCGCTACGAGACCGAGCAATGAGTAGAGCAGCGCCGGGTTCTCCGTCGCGCCGCGCATCCACGGGCGGCCCTTGTAGTTCACGAGCATCACCGCCACCTGCTGCGCCGTTTCGACGAGGAAGACGACGGTGTTGAGCAGATTGGGTTTATGGGCGGAAAAGGAGACGCCTCCAGCCGCGGCGGCGTCGGCGCTGCCCCCCTCGGGCGGCGTGGACGGCTCGCCCAAGGCTTCGAGCTTCTCCTGCTTGCGCTGGAAGGCGATCGCGGCGGCGAGCTCGGACGAGGACATGGAGGTCTTCGCCAGCTGGAGAGCGTAGAGCATGCAACTTGCATGCACGGCGAGCTGCCCGAGCACTGAGAGGAGCAGCGCAGGGTGGAAGATGGAGGCGAGGGGGAGCGTGGGCGAGAGTCGGTCGAGCGGACGCGCAAACGAGAAGGCGATCGACGCGACCGAGAGCAGCAGCCCGCTCGCGATCAGCTGCGGCTCGGACGAGCGCGAGCCTTCGAGCGAGAGCGCTGAGAGGGAGTAGGCCGAGATGAGGCAGTGTAGCATGAGGATCTGCTGCTGCTGGACCGTCGACACGAGGGTGCAGTGCCCCTGGCGCACAATATCGACACAAGAGCGGATCGACGGCAGCTTGGACGTGAAGGGCGCCGCGATCGACGCATCGCCCAGCTTCACCATCGGGGGAGCCAGACCATTCTCGTCCTCGTCCATCTCCATGGCCGCCGCGATGAAGGAGGCTTGCCCAGCGAGCCCACCGCCGTACTTTTGGCCGAGCACGCGCTGCTGCTCCACCATCTCGTTCTTCATGCGTTGCGTGGCGGCCGTGAGCGCCTTGAACTGCGCCATCACGGGCCCCGTGCCTTCCGCCACCAGCCGTGCAAGCTCTTCCTGCACGTATTGAGGCTGCCGTGCGCGGATCTCGGCCTGCTTCGCCTTGAGCTCGGCCTGAAACTTTTGGGCCATGACGCTGCGCTTCTGGTCTTGCCCTTTGGCAATGGCCGCGAGCTCCTCCTCGGCGCTCACCTTGGCGCCCTCCTTGCCCGCGTCTGCCGCGCCGCCCACCTCGGCGCCTTCTTTGCCCGCGTTGGCGTTGCCAAATCCGGTGAGCAGTGAGACGCCCACGTCCGCCGTCTTGAGCGCACCCACGTCGTTGCCGCCGTCGCCGCACATGAGCGTGGCGCGTCCCTTCTTGCTCAGAATCTTGTTGAGTGCGCGCACCACAGTCTCTTTACCCTCTGGCGACATTCGCGCAAAGACGGCCACTTGGTCGGCCACCGGCCACATGTCGATGCCTGCGGCCTCGGCGGCGCTGACTAGTGCTGTCCAGTTCGCGCCGGTCACGAGCAGGTCGTGCCCCGCCGTGCGCAGACGCTTGACCGTGTCCATCGGGTCCTTGTCGCCCGCCGCGATGGGCGCGAGCACGTCTGTGGAAAGCGCCGGCCTCCACGAGAAACTCTCAAGGGCGGCAGGTGGCGGCGGCGCGCCGCCCGCGCCCACGACGGCGGCGCCCACGCCCAGCGCCTCGTAGTGCAGCAGCAGCGGCGGCTTGACGGCGATGCCCGCGCTCGCGACGGTGCCCGTCATTCCCACCTGCTGCGCTACGTAGAGCGCGGTGAGGGGTGCGTCACCGGTGAGCATAATCGTCACGTGCTGCGACTCGCGCAGCGCGCGGATGACCGAGGCCGAATCCTTCCGCACTGGGCATCCAAACGCGAGGAAGCCTCCAAAGGTGAGGCCACTCTCGACCCACGAACGCGGCTTCTTGGCATACACGGCCGCCTCGGCCGCCGCAAGGCCCTCGCCACCGCATCGCTTGTACGCCAGAGCTAGCACTCGGAGTCCTTGCTCGGCGAGCCGCGTGTACGTGCTCTCGTACCACTCGGGCTTGCCGCCGACGGCCTCGCCGCCCGGCTTGAGCAGCTTGCCGACGGCCTCGGGAGAGCCCTTAGCGAGGCAGAGCACTGCGTCCTCCGACCGCCCATCGGCCGTGCGCAGATTCTTCACGTGCGCCACGACGCTCATGCGCCCCAGCGACGAGGCGAAGTGATGCCGGTGCACGATCCGAACTGTCATGCCGCGGTGCAGCGCTGCCGCGCGCCGCGCGACGCCGCGCTCGCGCGCCGCCTTGGCCTCGTCCACCTTGGCCGTTGCGGCTTGCACCTCCAGAGCTGCTGCTGCTGCTGCCGGCGGCCCCGTCGAGGTAGCACGCCCTGGCACGGCTTGGCCGCCTTGGCCACCGGAGGCGGAGCGCTTGGCGGCCACGAGCGCTGTCGCGAGCGCTCCCTCGGCCTGCTTGAGCGCCATGTCGAGCGCCGGCAGCGGGTCGATGGCCGAGGCGGTGGCGGTGGCGGCGTCGTACGACCAGCCAAAGGCGTTGATGGCCGCGAGCTCGATTGGATCTCCCATCAGCTGACCCTCGACTTGGAGAAGCGCATGGCAGCCGCCCACCACGCACGTCATCTCCGCGGAGGCGGCGCTCATCGACTGGATCGGGCGCGCACTCACCGCCGAGACGGCGCCCTCGGAGGAGACGGCGCCCGAGACGGCGCCCGAGACGAGCCCGCGTAGAGTGAGCTCGTCCGTCGTGAGCGTGCCCGTCTTGTCGAAGAGGCAGTGCGTGATCCTACCGGCATACGGCACGCGGAAGGGCTCGGTGCAGAAGACTTGCGCCTTCATGAGCGCCATGAGCGCGGTGTTGACGGCGAGTGCGGCCTGCATGGGCAGCTCCGGCGGCACGACCGACGTCAGGATGAGCACACACTTGAGAACAAGCTCATACTGCGTCTTCTTGCCCTCCTCGAGGCCCTTCTTGAGCACGTAGCCCGCGGACGCGAGCGCGAACGTGAGCAGCAGCAGCAGCAGGCCGAGGGTCTCCACCTTGTCTGCGGTCACCTTGGCCGTCGAAAACTCGATCATGCGCATGAGCTCGCCCTGCGAGGACGAGAACGCCGTCGCGAGCACGTAGCACACGCACCCATCCTCTGGCGGTGTGGGCACGTTGGGGCAGTTGGTGATCGAGCGCTCCCCCTTCGCTTCGCTGCCCTCGCCCACGGCGCCGGTGCCGTCTGCGTCGGCGCCCTCGACGACGACGACCGCCTTCCCCGTCGCCTGCAGCAGCAGTGTGCCCGAATAGAGCGTATGCACGCGGTGCGTCGACTTGATGTCCAGCCGGTCGCCCTTGTCCTTGTGCTCGACGGTCAGAGGGTCCTTGAGCTGTGGAAGGACGCCGAGAAGAAGGCGATCAGTGGCCATCATCATGGGTCATTAGGGGTCATTAGGGGTCATTAGGGGTCACCAGGGGTCACCAGGGGTCATCAGGGGTCATCAGAGGTCATTAGGGGTCATCAGGGGTCATCCGGGGTCATCCAGGGTCATCCATGGGTCGTCGGGGGTCTTCTCATCAGTGGTCATCAGAGGTCCTCAGGGGTCATCAGGGGGCACTCACCTGTGGGATCGACTCGCCCGTCAGAGTGGACTCGTTGACCACCGCACCGCCGCGCAGCACGACGCAGTCGGCGGGCACGGTGAGAGGTTCTGCACCCGCCGGCCGGCGCAGGCAGATGATGTCCGACGGCAGCAGGCTCGTCGACGGCACGAGGACCCAAGCGCCGTCGCGGTAGCAGTGGAGCGAGAACCCTTTGGCTGACATGCCGCGGAGCTGCTGCATGTTCTTGAGACGCGACAAGGCGGTGGTGCCCTCGAAGCTCAGGATCATAAAGAGCGTGAAGAGCGTGTACTTCCAGTACTCGTCCAAAATCCAAAGCACACAGCAGAGCAGCTGGAACATCGCGATGGGAGACGCGAGCTGCTCCTTGTAGAGATCGATCCACGTTGGCAGTGGGATCTCGAAGGAATTGGCGCCAAACCGCTCTTGCGCGCGCCCAACGGCCGCCCCCGCCAGACCCGCCGCCCCGGCGTACTCGCCGAGCGGCAGCGCCACCGGGCACAGCAGCGGCAGGCACGCGCCCACCGACCCCGCGGGGACCACCGACGCGGCGGCAGCGCGCTCGTCCGTCGCGCCGCCGCCCACCGCCCTCTCGCCGAGCGACACCACCTCGAACTTTTGGCGCTGGTGCACGAAGAAGAGGGTGCCGTCCGAGGAGCGCTCGAGAGGCACGATCTCGGCCGCGCCGCGGTGCGGCGGCGGCACCACACGCGCGTACGAGCCCACCTCGAGCGTACGGGTGGGAGAATAGTACATGAGCGCTCTGAAGGCGACTGACCAGTGCGTGCTCATGTGCACGAGGAGCAGAGCGAGCAGGCAGCCGAAGAGGGCGAGCGACGCCCAAAACGAGGGCAGATACTTGCTCGGCAGCTTCTTCTCGTCCTCTTCATGTCGATCGCTCGCCTCGTCGAGGTCGCTGCTCAACTCGATGGCTGCCTTGACGCGCTCAAGCATGGCGGATGCACCGGCGAGATTCAGAGTCCCCAGTCGATTCTCGATGATCCCCAGCTGCAGCTTCTTGGCGGCCGAGCGCAGGTGGTACTGATCGACGATGGGCCGCCCGTCCGTGTGCAACTCGATGGCTCCGGAGAGCGCCACGCTGATCGCCTCTGGCTCCTCCGCATCGACGGCCTGCGTGAGTGCATCCAGCCGCTGGCGCAGCTTGCGGTGCAGGTCCTTGCCCTCTTCAAAGAGCGTCTCGTTGAAGGTGGGCAGATCGGCGGCGCGCGTGAGACCCGACTGCAGCGAGAGCAAGCTGCGCCGGTCGATGCCCTCTGCGAGCGCGGCGGTAGCCTGGATGCGCTCGTTTTGCTGGACTGTCTGCTGATAAGGCTCGCCGACTGTGGAGACGAGCCATCGGAAGACGATCGCGTGCAGCAAAGCGAGGGCCGCGAAGACGAAGTACGAAATGCCGCCCTTGCGGTGCACGAAGACCGCACTCAGGGAGGGTGGGTGCGCGAGGCGTGGCATAGGCCGCGTGGAGTAAAATTCACAGGAAGACCTTGCCCACCACCGTCTCGTGAACCGACCTTTCACCCCGCCCCTCCCGCCCACTTTAAGCGCGTTCTTTGGAATGATCATGCGAAGATCTTCGCAAAATGACCGCAAACAGCGCCATGGCCACACTGAAAACAATCGCGCGCTCGCCATCCGGATGGTAAGTCAACATCGCGCCTCCTTCGTCCTTCGCGCGATAACTTTGGACGCAACACGGCGCCGCGCCTCGGCGCAGCGGCGTCGCCTCTCGCCCGCCGTGGCCGGCTGGGTGGGTCGGCTGCCACGGTGCCGGCTTGTCCTTGACCTTATGCCGGCTCGTCGTCGTTGCGCTGAAGCTCCAACTCGACTCTAAATCCCTACTAGCGGTCCTGGTTAGCATGGACCACTCATGTTCCAAAAGATGCCCCCCACACATCGGTTTCCGTTTCATTCGATGTGTGCCTTTTTGGGTATGTTATGTCGCATCTGTTTCACTCGTGGCGACTCCCCGACATAGCTCTCGGGATGAAGAAGGAGATGAAGGGGCACAGGATGAAAGCTATCAGCACGAAAGTGGAGCTATCGGCGGAGATGAATGTGCGGTCCCGCAAGAAGCTGATCTTTGAGATGCAGAAGGATGCCATGCTCTTTGCCGAGTACGACCAGAATCAGGACCGGAAGATAGATTTTGGCGAATTCATTGCCTTGCAACCAAAGGGCGTGCGCGATGCATTTGGTGCCGAAGAAATTCGCGTATGGTTCGACGCGGCCGATGTCGACCGCGACGGCACTTTGTCGATCTCTGAATTCTTCCGATGGTCGGCCGCGAAGGCTTCGAAACGGCATGGCGCAGAGATGTTGGAGAGTGCGTTCCACGTCTACGACAAAGATTCCACCGGTCAGCTGGATGCCATCGAGTTTGAGCAGGTGTGCAAGGATTTGGGCTTTGGATCGGTCGCATACGAAATCTTTTCGGCTTTGGATAATGACGGCTCTGGGACCGTCGCGTACGGTGAGCTGGTCTCCGCCTCCACCCCGACGCCGAGCCACGATAGCGCGAGCGATCACGATCCCGTGGATACCACGGGCTGGATCATCCATGGGCGCGACGCGCCGAACGTGCAAAGTGAATTGCAGAAGCTGCTGCACGAGAGCGGTCTTCTAGTGGTCGATCTTATGAAAGTCTTTGAAAAGGACATGAGCAATGAAATCGACTCGATGGAATTCTTCACTACGATGCGCGAGAGGCTCGGCTTTCGCGGTGAAAAGCGCGTGCTCGACGCCGTCTTCAAGAGCCTCGACGATGACGGCAACGGTGTCATCGGCTATGATGAGCTCTACGAGTTCATACGCGGTCGGAAGCACTCGCTCGACGAACGGCACTTCAACCGGGCGGTTGGGAAGCTCGTGCCGGAGCCGCAGCTTGACGTGAAAACGGGCCTGGAAGTGCGGCCGTCGCTCGAAGAGATCGCGTGGGATCCCGAGGCCCTTCGCGTGCTCATCAAGCAGATGCTCGGGCGCTGTAACCTCGCGCCGACCCATCTGCTGCGCGCGTGGGACGAAACCGAGGTACGAAACGGAAGCAGCGGACTCACGCGCGTCGCGTTTGCGACGCACGTGCGAAAGCTGCTGCGCGAAGAGGATGACGACCTATGGGTCAGCGAGGTCGCACCTGTCGCGGACGCGACGTTTGACATCATCCTGAAGGCGGTGCGCGGAGGGAACATGCTCCAGAAGGTGGGCATCGTTCACCTCGTGCTGTGGCTCAATGTCCCACCGGGGCGCGCCGCGCTGCCCTTGAAGACGCGTGGCGAGCTGAAACGCATGCGCGCGCGGCGACTTGAGATGGCGGCGCCGGCGCGGTCCACTAAGAGCCACGTCGACCTCTCTGCTCGCGCCCGTGAGGCGATCGAACTCGCGGCCGCAAGGGCCAAGGACGTTGCGCAGGCAAAGGCCGCCGCGGAGGTGAGACACGGCGTCACGCCACTCCGAAGGAATGGCCTGCCACCCTTGCAACGATGGGAGGTGCCCCGGTCCCTCGAGCCGCCGCCAAAGCCGAGCAGTGCGGGTTTGATGCCAGCGAGCGCTTCGGCCGATGCGCTGGTACCGCGTCGCGATGAAACCAAGGCGACACAACCGTTAGTCTGGCCGGGGCAGTGGCGGCGACATCGGCTGGTGGGCATTAGTGCTGGGCATCGGTGGTGTGCTCCGGCGGGCTCAAGTGGGCACACCTTAGGCAGGTGGTTTCCGACGGACGGTCCAATGCCCAAGGTGCACCGTCCGAGCACCGTCCGACTGCATGCACGCTCTATGCCGTCCTCGCTTGAGCCGCTGTCTCCACCGCAACAGCGGCTGGCAAAGACGGCGCCTGCGACCGAGCATGCAGCCTTCCACGAGACACGCGCGAACCTCGCCCAAAACCCGACGAGAGAGGCGACGAGTGAGATGACGAGCGAGAAGTTGCCTGGGGAGCTCAAAGCCGACAGTCCCAAAGAAGGAAGACCAAAGCAATCGAGCCCGCTCTGCGTCTCCTCGACAATCATCGCGCAGCAGCGTGATTGCATTACCGAGGTGGTCGTGGCTCAAGGCCTGCAATCCCATCCCGCAAAGCCGTTGCAATGGGTGAGCAGCAAACCAAACGACCAGAAGTGTGACGGCACGAGCAGGCCGCAAGCCGACACAGACGAGCCAGCCATATTCGGTGGCAGCAGCAGCATTCGATTCTTCAGCCTACCCGCTCCAGTACGGGCGAACTCGCGGATGGACTCTATAACCACCGAGCTGGTGGGGGTGCCGAGCGCGAGTGAGGCCGAGGTGCGCGAGCTCTCCGAGGCATGCAACGCGCGAATGCTCGAGCTCGTCGGGTACGACCCCACGAAAGCCGCCTGGTTCAAATTCTATCGGCGCGTCGACTCCGACCAAAGTGGCCGCATCGACTTTAAGGAGTTTCGTCATATGCTTCGGGTCGAGCTGCAGCTGAGCCCGAAGGTCATGGATGATCACCGGCTAAAGACGGCGTGGGTCGCGCTCGACGTTGACAGCTCGGGATACATTTCTGCGGGCGAGTTTGGCTCATTCATGAACCGTGGCGACCGCGTGCTCAACGAGGCCAAGGAGTACGCGCTCGCCACTCCTGAGCTGCAGCGCCTGCAGCAGCGCCTCCACTTCCAGCCAAGCACTGCTTCTGGAAGGTAGGCTAAGCTTTTGCCTCCACCTGTCTAGCTGAGCAATCGTTTGGCCTCTTTCAATGCGCCTTTGGCCTTACTCGTGTGCACGGTTGAGTGCACGGTATCGTCCCGTTGGCGCGGTACAGGGACCTGTCCCTACACCACATTTAACATTACCATGAACATTACTCATCGCGGCACGCCCCCACCCGCTCTGTCCACGATCGTGAGGTCGTGTCTGTTGCGCTCGCGGTCCGCGCTGTACGTCGAGCTGACACACCTCCAGTCCCACATAAGAGCGCGAACTCGTTGGAGGAAGTGTACGCGCGCGGCGCGGTACTAACTCCTGTCCAGCTCCGGGGCACTGTACCGACTACCGGTACGGTGCTTCTGCGCGGTCGAGCGAAAGACCGTTCGAGGTTTGGCGCTTTGCGCGCGCGCGCTCTCACTTGGATCCGGATAAAGATTGTTTGTAGGACGGGAGCTTAGCCTACGCGGGCGCTAGGAGAGATACACCATACAGATAGGGTCTGTATCTCCCGAACTTGAGGTCCCAACATGCAACAACCGAATTTGAGGTCCCCGATGAGATGATGAGAAGGCCTAGAACTCTCGTCGCGCACGCACCCGACCGTGCGCGCGTGCGGGCTGCGGGCTCGTAGCTCGTATTTCTTTTTGAACTTCTCTCTTCGGCGAGTTGTGTGTTTACCTTGTGGCTGTGCGGCGTATTCGAATAGATAAAGTCTTCCTGTGCTTCACACTTCATAGGGATGTTAAGTATTAATCAGCCCCGAGAGCTGGCCCTGAGGCCGAGCTCTGAGTCCCCTATTCTAGACAGTACGGGTCTGAGGAGGGTGGGGCACGACAAACCGCGGCACCGAGCCGCTGAACAGGACACGAATGCGCGTCGCACTTCGTTGGGGTTACGTGACACGTGACGTCACCCAAACGCGCATCTCATTCCTCCAGATTAAGAATCTGAAGTCTCATGCATGCATGGTATGTTTGTTTACACCCGCCCGCCGGCGCATACGGCTCGGCGTCGAGCTGTTGCGCCTACCACCCTTAACGTTGTTTGCCCTAGAAGACAACCAATCTAGCGCCTAGGCGCTAGAACCCACCGTCTTCCTGTGCTTCACACTTCATAGGGATGTTAAGTATTAATCAGCCCCGAGAGCTGGCCCTGAGGCCGAGCTCTGAGTCCCTGTAGTAGTGTGAGGCGCGGAAGACGGGACGGTGGTTAAGGCGGTCGGGCGGTGTCGTGCAGTCACTGGTTGGAATAATCCCAATGGGTGGGAGGGTCGGGTAATGTTTGGCAGCTGAGGCTCAGCGCTCTAGGCGCGTCATGAAGCTGCGATTTGGTAAAGTAAGCGGTCGGTGAGAGAGCTAAGTTGGATGAGTTAGAAAGGAATGAGGACCGTCAGGTCCAGCTTGACATCGGCGAAAGGTAGGCCGCGGTCGTCGGAGGCTTCGACGAAGCGTACGATGGCGGCATTTGGGCGCTGTAGCGTCGTCACTAGTGCTGTCCAGCCCAGGCCCCCGTGCTCCGTGCACGGGTACGTAGGCCAGCACGCGGCGGGCAC
>Ga0210244_100153_pt1 | contig 58371 bp, 54 predicted proteins | sample ChrtobMetaP3_0mM_FD_155473 | JGI IMG/M metagenome (GOLD analysis project Ga0210244, IMG submission 155473) | Chrysochromulina tobin associated microbial communities from unialgal haptophyte culture, Seattle, Washington, United States - P3_0mM | ecosystem: Host-associated > Algae > Haptophytes >...
CGCGCAACGTGCTCGACTTCATGGTGCGCGACGAGTCCAACCCGTCGAGCATCGCCACCTGCCTGAAGGCCGCGCGTGAAAACGCCCGCGCGGTGCGCGGCGCGCTCACCACCGAGCTGTGGGAAACACAAAACCAGACCTGGCTGGAACTCGGCCGCATGATCAAGAGCAAGAACTTCGAGCGCGACCCCAGCGAATTTTTCGAGTGGGTCAAGTTCCGCTCGCACCTCTCGCGCGGGGTGGCCATCGGCACCATGCTGCAGGACGAAGCGTTCCACTTCTACCGCATGGGCACCTTCCTGGAGCGGGCCGACAACACCGCGCGCCTGCTCGATGTGAAGTTCCACGCGGTGCACAGCGACTTCTTCGGCAACGCCAGCGAGCTCGATCAGGAGTACGACTTCTACCACTGGAGCGCCATCCTGCGCAGCGTCAGCGGCTTCGAGGTCTACCGCAAGGTCTACCGCGACGTGATCTCGCCCGAGCGCGTGGCCGAGCTGCTGATCCTGCGCGCCGACATGCCGCGCAGCCTGGCCGCCAGCCTGAACGAAGTGGTCAACAACCTCACCGTGGTGTCCAACGACCTGTCGGCCGAAACCCTGCGCCGCGCCGGCAAGCTCAAAGCCGACCTGCAGTACGCCCGCATCGACGAGATCCTGGCCACCGGCCTGCACGCCTTCCTCACGCAGTTCCTCGACCGGGTGAACGAACTGGGTGGGCGTATCAGCAAGGACTTTCTGGTGCCGGCGGGCTGAAGAGCGCCGACTTCAGCGACAAAGGCCAGCTTCGTGCTGGCCTTTTTCATGTCGGTAACGACCGCTTGTGTGCCACGTACGCCACCCGGCGTACATACGCCCCCCGGTGTCTTCCCTAGCATCCAGTTGTCCGCTGAGCCACGCCCGAAGAGGGCAGCCGGCGGCGCCAACACCAACCCCTCACGGGACCCCAGGAACTCAGGAGAAGCGCCATGTCGACCACCCCAGCCACCTCAACTGCACGCCGTTTCACACTCAAGACCTTGGCTGCCGCCGCCACGGTCGCCACGCTAGGCTTCACCGGCCTGAGCGCCCACGCCCAGGAGACCATCAAGGTCGGCGTGCTGCACAGCCTCTCGGGCACCATGGCCATTTCGGAAACCGTGCTCAAGGACACGGTGCTGATGGCGATTGACGAGATCAACGCCAAGGGCGGCCTGCTGGGCAAGAAGCTCGAACCCGTCGTCGTTGACCCAGCTTCGAACTGGCCGCTGTTCGCTGAAAAGACCAAGCAGTTGCTGACCCAGGACAAGGCCGCCGTGATCTTCGGCTGCTGGACCTCGGTGTCGCGCAAGTCGGTGCTGCCGGTGGTGGAAGAGGCCAACGGCCTGCTGTTCTATCCCGTGCAGTACGAAGGTGAAGAGCTGAGCAAGAACGTGTTCTACACCGGTGCCGCGCCCAACCAGCAGGCCATTCCTGCGGTGGAATACCTGATGAGCAAGGACGGCGGCTCGGCCAAGCGCTGGGTGCTGCTGGGCACCGACTACGTGTACCCGCGCACGACCAACAAGATCCTGCGCGCCTTCCTGAAGGCCAAGGGCGTGGCCGATGCCGACATCATGGAGGAGTACACCCCGTTCGGTCACTCCGACTACCAGACCATCATTGCCAAGATCAAGAAGTTCTCGTCCGAAGGCAAGAAGACGGCCGTGGTCTCCACCATCAACGGTGACTCCAACGTGCCCTTCTACAAGGAGCTGGGCAACGCCGGCCTGTCCGCCAAGGACGTGCCTGTGGTCGCCTTCTCGGTGGGCGAGGAAGAGCTGCGCGGTGTGGACACCAAGCCGCTGGTGGGCCACCTGGCCGCCTGGAACTACTTCATGAGCGTCAAGAGCCCGGCCAACACCGAGTTCACCAAGAAGTGGGCCGCCTACGCCAAGGCCAAGAACATCCCCGGCCACAAGGACAAGCCACTCACCAACGACCCGATGGAGGCCACCTACATCGGCGTGAACATGTGGGCACAAGCCGTGACCAAGGCCAAGTCCACCGACACCGACAAGGTGATCGCCGCCATGGCCGGCCAGACCTTCAAGGCACCCGGTGGCTTCACCAGCACCATGGACAAGGAAAACCACCACCTGCACAAGCCGGTGTTCATCGGCGAGATCAAGGCCGACGGCCAGTTCAACGTGGTGTGGAAGACGCCCGGCCCGGTGGTTGCAGACCCATGGAGCGACTACATCGCCGAAAACAAGGGCAAGAAAAATGTGCCCGAAATGAAGAAGTGATGAAGCGCGGGGTGGCCTCCATGGGGAGGCCACCTTGCCTGGTCTTGCTGCCCCGGCCGGCGTGTGCCTGCCGGGGCGCTTTGAATTTTTGAACTGAAAGACGGACCCCATGCGTCCCACCTTGTTTCATTGCCTTGTGCGACTGCTGCTGGCGCTGTGCCTGGCCGCCGGAGCATCGGCCCACGCCCTCAAACCGGCCGACGCCCTGGCCCTGGTGGACGGCGACACCGATGTGCGCATCGACACCCTGAACAAGCTCGCCGCCGAGCCCGACGAAAAAGCGTCTGCCCTGATCAAGGCCATGGCCGAAGAAGCCGTGCGTGTGCAGGGCGAACGGGTGTTCATCGTGGTGGACGATGGCGCCGTGGACGCCGTGACCGGCGAGAAGCTGCCTTTGCCCTACGACGCGGGCGACATCATGATCAACAACCGCCTGCGCAGCGCCATGGAGAGCGCGCTGGCGGGCATGGAGCTGGTGGGCGCAGAGCCCGAACGCCAGCGCGAAGCCGCGCGCACCTTGCAGCGCAGCGCGTTTGAAGAGCCCGACATCAGCCAGCTCGCGCTGATCGACAAGGCGCTGGCCGGCAACCTGGATGCGCAGGCGCGCCAGAGTCTGGAGCTGGCGCAGGCCGCCGTGTTGCTCGCCAGCGAAGATCCCGCGCAACGCCTGGCCGCCGCGCAGAAGCTGGGCGAGGCCAAACAGCCCATCGTGCGGCCGCTGCTGCTGCAACAGATGGAGAAAGAAACCGACGCCGGCGTGAAAGCCGCACTGGCCGATTCGCTCAAGGGCATCGACCGCATGCTGGCGCTGGGCAACACGCTGGCCCAGGCGTTCACAGGCATCAGCCTGGGCAGCATCCTGCTGCTGGCAGCACTCGGTCTGGCCATCACCTACGGGCTCATGGGCGTGATCAACATGGCCCATGGCGAGCTCATCATGATCGGCGCCTACGCCACCTGGCTGGTGCAGGCGTTCTTTCGCCAGTCGCTCCCCGAGTACTTCGACTGGTATCTGCTCGCGGCCCTGCCGATCGCGTTCACTGCTTCGGCGTTGGTGGGTGCGGCCATGGAGCGCACGGTGATCCGGTTCCTGTACGGACGCCCGCTGGAGACGCTGCTCGCCACCTGGGGCATCTCTCTGGTGTTGATGCAAGCCGTGCGCAGCCTCTTCGGCGCGCAGAACGTGGGCGTGGAAAACCCGAGCTGGATGAGTGGCGGCGTCACCTTGCTGGGCAACCTCAACCTGCCGTGGAACCGCATCATCATCATCGGCTTCGCGGTGGCGGTGCTGGTGGGTGTGACGCTCATGATCACCAAAACCCGCCTCGGTTTGTTCGTGCGTGGGGTCACGCAGAACCGGCCCATTGCCTCGTGCATGGGTGTGAACACCGCGCGCATCGACACCTATGCCTTCGCACTCGGTTCGGGCATTGCGGGCCTGGCGGGTTGCGCGCTCAGCCAGATCGGCAACGTCGGCCCCGACCTCGGCCAAAGCTACATCGTGGACTCGTTCATGGTGGTGGTGCTCGGTGGCGTGGGCCAGATCGCCGGCACGGTGTACGCCGCGCTGGGTCTGGGCATGCTCAACAAGTTCATTGAAGGCTGGGCCGGCGCCGTGCTGGCCAAGATCGCGGTGCTGGTCTTCATCATCATCTTCATCCAGAAGCGTCCGCAAGGGATCTTTGCGATGAAGGGCCGGAGCGCAGAAGCATGAGCACCACACCCAACGTCCCCGTGGCTGTGTCGCTGCCCCAGCCCGGCCCCTTGCTCACCCGCACCGGCTGGAGCGCCTTCGTGGTTGCGCTGCTGGTGGTGTGCGCCGTGGCGCCGCTGCTCAACCTGTTCGTGCCCGAGGGCAGCGCCTTCCACCTGAGCGACTACATGGTCGGCCTGCTCGGCAAGATCATGTGTTACGCCATCTGCGCGCTCGCCATGGACCTGATCTGGGGCTACACCGGCATCCTGAGCCTGGGCCACGGCCTGTTCTTCGCGCTGGGCGGCTATGTGATGGGCATGTACCTCATGCGCCAGATCGGGCTGGACGGCAACTACAAGAGCGAACTGCCCGACTTCATGGTGTTCCTCGACTGGAAGGAACTGCCCTGGCACTGGGCGCTCTCTGACAGCTTCATCGCCACCCTGCTGCTGATCGTGCTGGTGCCCGGCCTGGTGGCTTTCGTGTTCGGCTACTTCGCCTTCCGCTCGCGCATCAAGGGTGTGTATTTCTCCATCATCACGCAGGCGCTCACCTTCGCCGCGCTGCTGCTGTTCTTCCGCAACGAGACCGGCTTTGGCGGCAACAACGGCTTCACCGATTTCAAGCGCATCCTGGGCATTCCGCTGGCCACACCCAGCATGCGCATGACCCTGTTCATCATCACCGGCCTCACGCTGCTGGGCTTCTTTCTGTGGGCGCGCTGGCTGGTCAACAGCAAGTTCGGCCGCGTGCTGCAAGCTGTGCGCGACGCCGAGAGCCGTGTCATGTTCTGCGGCTACAACCCGTTGCCCTACAAGCTCACCATCTGGACCATCTCGGCGGTGATGTGCGGCATTGCCGGCGCACTCTATGTGCCGCAGGTCGGCATCATCAACCCCGGCGAAATGAGTACGGCCAACAGCATCGAGATCGCGATCTGGGCCGCGGTGGGTGGCCGCGCCACGCTGATCGGCCCCATCGTCGGCGCCTTCATCGTCAACGGCGCCAAGAGCTGGCTCACCGTGAGCTTTCCCGAGTACTGGCTGTACTTCCTGGGCGTGCTGTTCATCGTGGTCACGCTCTTCATGCCGCAAGGCGTGGTGGGCCTGGTGAAAAAACTGCGTGGACACAAAGGAGGCCAGGCATGACGCCCGACCTGATGGAAGAGGGCGCGCAGCGCCTGGAGAAGATCGCGGCTGTTGGTCTCGCGGGCAACACCGCATCGGGCGGTCGCGCGGCGGGCTTCTCCCGGCTGGTGACGCCCGGCGAAGTGGACACCACCCACGGCCGCATCCTGTACCTCGACGGGGTGAACGTCAGCTTTGACGGTTTCAAGGCCATCAACAACCTGAGCCTGGACATCGCGCCCGGTGAACTGCGCTGCATCATCGGCCCCAACGGCGCGGGCAAGACCACGATGATGGACATCATCACCGGCAAGACCAAGCCCGACTCGGGTCACGTGTTTTTCGGCAGCACCATCGACCTGCTGCGCTACCGCGAAGCCGAGATCGCGGCCATGGGCATCGGGCGCAAGTTCCAGAAGCCCACGGTGTTCGAACACCTCACCGTGTTTGAAAACCTCGAACTCGCACTCGCCACCGACAAGGGCGTGCGCCGCTCCATGGTGTTCCGCCTCACCGGCGCTGAAAAGGACCGCCTGGGCGAGGTGCTGCAGACCATCCACCTCGCCGACAGCGCCGCGCGCCTGGCCGGCAACCTGAGCCATGGGCAAAAGCAGTGGCTGGAGATCGGCATGCTGCTGATGCAGGACCCGAAACTGCTGCTGCTCGACGAACCCGTGGCCGGTATGACCGACGAAGAAACCGAGCGCACGGCGCAGCTGTTCCTCACGCTCAAGGGCAAACATTCGCTGATGGTGGTGGAGCACGACATGAGCTTCATCCGCACGATTTCAGAGAAGGTCACGGTGCTGTGTGACGGCGCGGTGCTGGCCGAGGGCACGCTGGACGAGGTGCAGGCCGATGAGCGCGTGATCGAGGTCTATCTGGGTCGTTGAGGACAAACACATGAGCCTGCTCGAAGTCAAAGACATCAACCAGTACTACGGCGGCAGCCACATCCTGCGCAACGTCAATCTGCAGGCCGAACTCGGCCAGGTCACGGTGGTGCTGGGCCGCAACGGCGTGGGCAAGACCACACTGCTCAAATCGCTCATGGGGCTGGTGCCCATCAAGAGCGGCAGCATCACGCTCGACGGCGTGCCCATTGCCGGCGCCACGCCCTACGAACGCGCCCGCATGGGCATGGGTTTTGTGCCGCAGGGGCGCGAGATCTTTGGCCGCCTCACCGTGCAGGAAAACCTGCTCATGGGACTGGCCTACAAAAAGGGCAACACGCCCATTCCGCCCGAGCTGTTCGAGCTGTTTCCCGTGCTCAAGCAGATGCTGGGCCGGCGCGGCGGTGACCTGTCGGGCGGGCAGCAGCAACAGCTGGCGATTGCGCGCGCGCTGGCCGCCGGCCCCAAGCTGTTGATATTGGACGAACCCACCGAAGGCATCCAGCCCAACATCATCAAGGACATCGGCCGCGTCATCCGCATGCTGGCCGACCGCGGCAACATGGCCATCGTGCTGGTGGAGCAGTACTACGACTTCGCCGAAGCCCTGGCCGACCGTTATGTGGTCATGGAGCGCGGTGAGGTGATTGCCAGCGGCCCCGGCAGCGAGATGCAGGCCAAGGGCGTGCGCCAGCTCGTGGCCATCTGAGCACGCCGGGCCTCAGTGCCCGGTGTGTTGCGCCGTGTGGTGGCCCAGGTGCCCGCGCTCGGCCCAGTGGTCGAACAACTGCATGCAGACATGCGCCACGGGATCGGGCTCCAGCCCCAGGCGCGTGAGCACGTCGAACAGGTTGATCAGCGCCGCCTCCAACGCCAGCGGCGGCAGGCCCGCTGGCAGCTGGTGGCTGTTGTCCTGTGCGAACGTGAGCAGCCACTCGCCGTCGGTCACGCCCAGGCCCACGCAGCCGAAGCGCCGGCCTTCGTCCAGCAAGTGAGCGAGCAGGCTGAACGGCACCCAGCCCGAGCCAAAGCGCGATTGCGCTCGCGCCAGCGCGTGCAGGGCGTTGGGGGTGAGGCCCCGGGGTCTGGCGGGCTCGTGGAACACCGTCAACGCAATCTCGAAGCCGACCCGCACGAGGTGCGCCGGTGGGCACTGGTGCAGCACCTCGTGGACCAGCGCGTGGTTCAGGTGGGTGCTGGCATGCAGGTGCTGCAGCGGACGCAGCAGGCGCGAGAGGCCGGGCTGCGTGGCCATGCAGCTGCGCACCACGCCGGGCAGCCACACCGTGGGCTCCACCTGCGCGTCCACCAGCGTGCGCAGCGCCAGCTGCGGGTGCCCTTCAAACGAGGGCAGCAACAACAGGTCAAACACCGTGTGCTGCGCCGAGCGGCTTGCCGGATGACCGTGATGCCCGCTGCGGTGCGGGGCCAGCCAGGCCAGCACATCGGCCCAGGCGTCGTCGGTTTTGTCAAAGGTCTGCGCCACGCGGTGGATGTGCGCCAGCACCAGGCAGGGGTGGCGCCGCCCGGGCTTGAGCAGCGCCAGCCGCGCCGCGTGTGTGAACTGGTAGAGCAGACGCTGGCGCAGCCGGCGGGACACGCGCGCCTCTTGATCGGCGCACAGGTGCAGCAGGTGCTCCAGCGTGGAATGCCCTAGCGGCGTGAGCAGCCAGTGGTCGTCGCAGCAACGGTCGCCCACACACACCAGACCCGGGTGCTGGTGCGACAGCCACACCACCGATTCATCGTCCCCCGGCGACACCTCCACCAGACGCGACAAACCCGCCGTGGGTGACTGTTCCAGCGCCAGCAGGCTCAGATCACCGATGAGGTGTTCCAACGCGTGCGGGTCCGGGTTGTGCTCCAACTGCTGCAGGCGGTGGGCCATGCCCGCTGGCGTGAGCTCGTTCAAGCGAGCTTGCAGCAGCGGATGCGAATGACCCGCCGGCAGCAAGTGCAACACGTGTGAGAGCCAGAAGGGCAGCGGAGCAGCGTCCGCAGCCGACGCCTCGATGAGGCCGATCACCAGCGCGGTCGGGTCGCGCGGGCCCACCGCCGTCCAGGCCGACACCAAGGCGTGGGCCACACGGTCGTGTTGGGCATGGTGCTCGCGCAGGCTGTGCACCATGTGCTCCAGCACCGCCGCCTCCACCGTGGGGTGCAGCGCCTGCGCGGTGTGCAGGATCTGCACAAAACATTCGTGAAGACGCTCCGCGTGCGCGTGGTCTGCGTCGTCGCCGGGAACCAGCCGCAGTTCGTCCAGTGCCTGCAGCAGCAAGGCCTGCGCCTGGCTCGGCGTGAGGTCGTGGCGCGTGGCCGTTCGAATGTCGGAACGCAGCAGCGGCTGCGCGGGCGCGGTGTGGCGAAGGGCGTGAAGCCGTTGGGTGGGGGTGGCAGAGGAGTTCATCGCAGCGGGCGGCCAATGGAAGGGACGCCCATCGTCCTGCGCCGCCAGCGCGGTGTGAATCCGCCCGGGAGCCCATGGCCCCCGTTCTGGAGCCCTTACTTGCCCAGCTGAACCAGCGCCGCCTGCAAGCCCGACAGGCCACCCACACGCTGGTCGTTGATGAAGATCTGCGGCATCTGCCGCACCGAAGGGCCGCAGCGCTCGTAGAACGCGAGACGCTCGGTCTCGTCATCGATCTTGATCTCCTCAAACCCGAGCGAACGGGACTTGAGCAGCATCTTGGCCGACTCGCATTGCGGGCAGGCGGACTTGGAGTAGACGGTGATGTTGAGTTGCATGGGGGAAGAGTTTACGGGTGGACGCTTCCTGGCCGTCCTCACTCCGCCGTGATCTTCCGCTCCTTGATGATCGCGCCAAACCGCTGCGAATCGTCCGCGCCGCGTTTGCCGAACTCGGCCGGCGTGAGCGCCAGGGCTTCGCCACCCAGTGCGGTGATGCGGTCTTTCACGGCGGTGCTGTTCAGGATCTTGTTGATCTCGGTGTTCAGCTTGGTGATCACAGCCTGCGGCGTGCCGGCGGGGGCGTAGAAGCCGAACACGGAGTCGGCGTCAAAACCTTTCAGGCCGGCTTCGTCGAGCGTGGGCACGTCGGGGAACAGGGGGGAGCGTTTCATGCTGCCCACGGCCAGCAGTTTGGTGCGGCCGGCGCGGGCGTGCGAGAGACCGATGCCCGGGTCAAAGTAGTAGTCGATCTGGTTGCCCATGAGGTCGGTGAGCGCGGGGGCGGCGCCGCGGTAGGGCACGTGCACGGCAAACAGGCCGGCCTGGCTCTTGAACATTTCGCCCGCCAGGTGGGGCGAGCTGCCGTTGCCGGCCGAGCCGTACACCAGCCGGCCGGGGTTGGCCTTGATGAGCTTGATGAGGTCCTGCACGTTGTTGGCTTCCAGCGTGGGCTTGCCCATCAGGTACACCAGCACGCGCGCGGCCGAAGCCACGGGCACGAGGTCTTTGGCCGGGTCAAACGGCATGCGCGGGTAGATGTGCGGGTTCACCGACACCATGCCGCCCGAACCCATGAGCAGCGTGTAGCCGTCGGCCGGGGCCTTGGCCACGGTGTCGCCGGCGATGTTGCCGTTGGCGCCCGCGCGGTTTTCCACCACCACGGGTTGGCCCAGTGCGGCGGCCAGCGGCGTGGAAACGAGCCGCGCGATCTGGTCGGCAGCGCCCCCGGGCGGGAAGCCCACCACCACCTTCACCGGCTTCTCGGGCCAGGCCTGCGCCAGCGCGGCGGGCACGGCGGCCAGGGCCATCAGGCCCAGGGCGGCGGCGCCGGCCAGGTGCCAGCGGCGAGAAGGGTTGGTGATGTGGGGCTGGTTCATGTCTGTCTCCTTGTCGGTTTTGTGGTGGAACGGTGAACGGAAAACTCAGTGTGGCGTTCAGTGTGGCGCAATGGCCTTCACTTTCAATCGGGGGTTGTGCTGCCACCGGATCGGCTGCGCTTTCACCGGGCGCGCGGGTGCGCCGTGTTGCTGCAGGGCCAGGTCGAGTGCCTTGCCGGCTTCGTCGCTCAGCGCGGCGGTGCGGGCGGCGGCCACGGCGCGGCAGCGTTGTGCGGCACTCGTGGGGTCGTTCAGTGCGGGCAGGGCTAGGTGGTCGATGATGTGCAGCAGGTTGTCTTTGCCGCGTTCATTGGTGCTGCCATAGCCCTTGATGAGCCGGCCACACAGTGCCACCTCGTGGCCCAGCTGCCAGTGGATGGAGCTGAGCTGAACCACGGCGGCGAGCCAGCGGTCGATGAGGGCCTGCTCGGCCTGGAAGCGGCTGCCCATGGGGCGCAGGCGTTTGGTGGCGGCCAGGCCGCGCAAGGCGAGCATGCCCAGCACCGAGTGCGTGCCGATCTTCAGCGGCAGCGCCCACGGCGCCTTGCCCGCGGCCACGCGCCGGCGGTCCCAGGCCAGCACGCGCTGTGCCATGCCGGCGGGCAGCATGGCGGCGAACTCGGGCGCGCCGGGCTTGAAATGGTCGTACACGCGCAGCAGGTCGTCGTTGCCGGCCTTGGCCTCCGCGCGCACGCGGGCCTGGCGGCTGGCTCGGCTCTTGAGGTCGGCCACGAGCACGATGTCGTCGAAGGCCATCCACAGCGCGACCCAGCGCGCCATTTCCACGGTGGTGGCCCAGCCGTGCTCACCTTGCGGGTCGGTGCGCTTCTCGGCTTCGAGCACGCGCCGCAGCCGCGCGGCGTAGTGCGAGCCGTAGGCGGCGTTCTGGTAGTCACACACCCGGGCGTGGCCCAGGGCCATGAGCGGGTGCACTTCGGGCGGGAACTCGCGTGCGAGGGCTGCAGGCAGGCTGGGGCCGGCGGGTGTGGGCTCGGGTGCGAGCACCTGCTCCACATACGCGGCCTGCGCGCGCTGGGCCTGCACCGCGTCGAACGCGAGCGCGAAGCCGCGCAGGCTGGCCTTGGCGCTGGCGCCGGCGGTGCCGATGACGGCTTCAAAGTCCTGCCGCGCAAACGGCAGCAGGCCGCTGCCCGCAATGGCGCCCAGCATCACCGCGCTCACCACGGTGCCGGCCTGTTTGGTGAGTGCGGCCATGTCCAGCACATGCCGCGCGCGGCTGTGGGTGTTCACCAGGTCGACCAGCTCCGAGGCGTCGCGCCGGCCGTCGCCCATCACCATCTTCTCGCCGGTGGTGAGCGCCCGGGCCGACGAGGTGATGACCAGGGTGTGCGAATCCGAGGCCAGGCCGTTGGTGATCTGGCGGCCGGTCTCCAGCAGTTCTGACGACACCAGTGCGTCGAGCCGGCCGGGCAGGGGGTTCAGGCCGAACACCGGCTTGCGCCCGCCCAGTTGTGCCATGGGCACGGGGAACACCTCCATGTAGTAGGTGGTGGCGCCCGTGCGCTGCGCCACGCCGGGAATGGAGGTGGCCTGCGCTGCGTAGCCGGCGTGGCGCGCGGCCTCCACCAGCCAGTCGGTGAGGATGCCGCCGCCTTCTCCGCCGAGGGCGCAGAGCAGCAGGGAGATGGGTTGTTGGTTGTTGGTCATGGGGACTCCCGCCGGGCCGCCCCAAGGAAGGACCGCGCCCCCTTTGGGGGCAGCGAATACACGAAGTGATGAGCGTGGGGGTTCATGGTCACGCCGGCTGGAGGAAACGAACAATGCTGCCGCGCAGCGAATGGAACAGGCGCTCGTGCCACTTGGGGTTCTGCACCACTTCCGCGCGGTAGAACGACGGGCACAGCGTGGCCGCGTGCGCGTTGGCGCCGCACAGGCCGCAGCCCACACAGCCGTCGATGACGGTGGCCACCGGGTCGACCTTGAGCGGGTCGGGGTTGTCTTTCAAGGTGAGCGTGGGGCAGCCCGAGAGGCGGATGCAGGCGTGGTCGCCGTTGCACACGTCTTCGTCCACGCCGTATTTCACGCGCACCACGCGCTCGCCCTTTTTCAGCAGGTTGGCAATCCAGGGTTTGATGCGGCGCTGGCGTTCCAGTTGGCATTCGCCCTCGGCCACGATCACCTTGAGGCCCTGGAACGGCGTGCTGAAAGCTTCGGTGAGCGTGGCGCGCATGGTGTCCACCTCGTAGGTGTTCACGGTGCGCATCCACTTCACACCCAGGCCCTTGAGCGTGGTTTCGATGGTCTGGTTGGTGTGGGCGAGACTCGCCTGCTTGTCGCTGGCCTGGTCCTTGGCGTCGTCATCGGGCGTGGAGATGATGTCCTGCGTGCCGGTGGCCGAGGTGTAGCCGTTCTTGAAAATCAGCAGCACCGCGTCGTCGCCGTTGAAGAGCGCGCTCTGCACGCCGGTGAGCAGGCCGTTGTGCCAGAAGCCGCCGTCGCCCATCACGGACAACACGCGCCGCTTCATCACCGGCGACACGCCCGCGCGGCTGGCCAGGCTCATGCCGTAGCCGAGGATGGAGTGACCGAACGAAAACGGCTCGAAGGTGGCGAGTGCGTGGCAGCCGATGTCGCCCGCAATGTGCACCGGCCCGGTGTCTTGCTGCGCCAGCTTGAGCGCGGAGAACACCGGCCGCTCCGGGCAGCCGATGCACATGCCCGGCGGGCGCGCCGGCAGCGGTGCGGAGAGCTGCTGCACCGACTCGGCGCGGCGCGTCTGGTTGCCCTGCAGCCAGGCGCGAGCCGTCTCCGTGATGGCCTGCGTGGCCGGGTCCTGCAAATGGCGGCCGACAAACTTGGCCAGGCCGTTGGCCATGACTTCGACCGTGTACTCGCCCGCGTTGGGCAGCATGTCCTTGCCGTGCAGCGGGGTCTGGATGTCCAGCCGGCGCAGCAGCGTGGCGAGCTCCTGTTCGATGTACTCGGGCTGGCCTTCTTCGAGCAGCAGCACCGCACGTTTGCCCAGGCAGAAGTTGGTGAGTTGCTCGGGCACCAGCGGGCAGGTGACGTTGAGCACCAGCATGGGAATGGCGGTGTCGCCAAACGCATCGGCCAGGCCGAACTGCTGCAGAGCGCGGATGAGGGTGTTGTAAAGACCGCCCTGCACGATGAGGCCCAGTTCCTTGTGCTCACCGTCGAAGAACTCGTTGAGGTTGTTCTCGACGATGTAGCGCCGCGCCGCCGGAATGCGCTCGTCGCCCTTGAGCTTCTCGTGGCGGAAGGTCACTGGCGGGTGGGCCAGGCGGTTGTAGTCGAAGCTGGCGGGTTCGTCGATCAGCTTGTGCCGCGAGAGCGCGGGCTTGACGTTGTCCTTGGTGGTGAAGCTGCCCCGCACGTGGCAGGCGCGGATGCGCAGCTCCATCAACGCGGGCATGTTCGACGCCTCCGACAGCCGGAAGCCCTGCTCGACCATGTGCACCATGCGCTCCAGATCGGGGCGCGGGTCGAGCAGCACCATGCTCGACTTGAGCGCGTAGGCGTGGGTGCGCTCCTGGATCACGCTGGCGCCTTCGCCATAGTCTTCACCCACGACCACCAGCACGCCGCCGGTGACCCCGGGCGAGGCCAGGTTGGAGAGCGCATCGGCCGCCACGTTGGTGCCGACGATGGACTTCCAGGTGACCGCGCCGCGCAGCGGGTAGTGGATGGACGCGCCCAGCATCGCCGCGGCCGATGCTTCGTTGGAGCACGCCTCCACGTGCACGCCGAGTTCGTCCATGTAGGGCTTGGCCTGCACCATCACGTCGAGCAGGTGGGACACAGGGGCGCCCTGGTAGCCGCCCACATAGGCCACGCCCGATTGCAGCAGCGCCTTGGTGATGGCGAGGATGCCCTCGCCGTGAAAGGTCTGGCCGTCACCGAGCCGCAGGGACTCGATTTCCTGGGTGAATGAAACTTCCAAGGTGCTTGTCTCCAGCGGGTCGCTATCGTGGGTTTCGTGCGGGGGCGCGACCGAACCACCGAGTATCGGCACCGGATCGTCATCGATCAATACAATGAAACCACTAAGCGACATGAACGCCATGCATATCAAAGACCTCGACCTGAACCTGCTGCGCCTCTTCAACGAGGTGTACCGCGCCGGCAGTGTGAGCCGGGCGGCCGAGCACCTGGGCCTGACCCAGCCGGCGGTGAGCCACGGCCTCACGCGCCTGCGCCTGCTGGTGAAAGACCCGCTGTTCGTGCGCGCGCCCGGTGGTGTGAAGCCCACGCCCAAGGCTGTGGCGCTGGCAGAAGCGGTGCAGGGCGCGCTGGCCACGCTGGCCAGCGCGCTGAGCGAATCGAGCGGCTTCGACCCCGGCAGCTCGCGCCGCCTCTTTCGCCTGCACATGAGCGACATCGGCGAGAGCCGCTTTCTGCCCGATCTCATGGGCCGCCTGCAGCACGAGGCGCCGGGCGTGCGCGTGGCCACGCGCCCGGTGCCGCACGGTGGGCTCACCGACGCGCTGGACAGTGGTGTGATCGACTTTGCGTTCGGCTTTCTGCCGCAGGTGAAGGACACCCAACGCACCGAGCTGCTGCAAGACCGCTACGTGGTGCTCATGCGCAGCGGCCACCCCATGCACGCGCCGCTGGCACGCCTGCGGGGCCCGGCCCTGCTCAAGGCCTTGCACCAGCTCGACTTTGTGGCGGTGCGCACGCACAGCGACACCTTGCGCATCCTGGCCCAGACCGGCCTGCAGGAGCGCCTGCGCCTGACCACCGAGCACTTCATGGTGCTGCCCTCCATCGTGCAGGCCACCGACCTGTGTGTGGTGATGCCGGGCAACATCGCGCAGGGTTTTGTGGCCACGGGGGGTTGTGTGGTGGTGCAGCCGCCCTTTGTGGACCGTGGCTTCACCGTGTCGCTGCACTGGAGCCACCGCTTTGAAGGCGACCCGGACAACCGCTGGTTTCGTGAACAGGTGATCGCGCTGTTTGCCGAGCGCTGATCAGGTGGTGGCGGCGAGCAGGCCGTCGGGATTGGGCGGCTTGTAGCCCGCGGGCAAGGAGACGCCGCCTGGCGAGGCCGCGGCGCCCGTGTGTTCGCCCAGACGGGAGTGTTGTGCGGTCGTGCGGTAGCGCTCACGCAGTGCTTCGGTGCGTTCGTTGAGCGCGGTGAACTCGGGAATGCGCACGTTGTAACGCTGCAGCACCTGGTGGGCCGACTCGATCAGCTTGGCGTTGAGCGTGCGCTCTCCGTCATCGAGCAGCTTCACCACCGTGCCCTGCGGATCGCCCTTGATGCTCAGCGTCATGGCCTGTTCGGTCATCTTCAGGATCTGGCTGTGCGCGCTGCGCACCCGGTCGGCAAAGCCCTGCACGCCGGAGGCCGCGCAGGCCATGAGCTCGCTCATGGCCTTGCTGGTGCAAAAGCGCAGGGCGAGCGTGTCCACCGCGCTCTCGGATTCGTTGAGCGAGATCGACCGCATCTGCAGCCGGCTCATGAGCGCGAGCAGGTTGCAGGCGGTCTCGAAGTCGAAGTCGGGATTGAGCGCGTCGTTGGCCAGGCGGCGCACGTCGTCGAGTGCGCGCGCGGTGTTGTTGTTCTGCAGCGCCAGCAGGCTCTCTGCCATGCCGAGCAGGCGGTGGGGCCGCGCGGGCGCGTGGCTGCGGTCGCGCAGGCGGGTGAGCTGGTCCACGGTGCGGGCCAGGCCACGCAGGTCGTTGTTGTCCAGCCGCGCAAAGGCCAGCAGCAGCAGGGCCTGGGCGTCGAACATCTTGGAGTCCAGCCCCAGGCGCGTGGCGCGGTCGAGCAGTTCCACGCCCTCGCTTTTCTCACCGGTGTAGTAGGCCAGCATGCCGTGTTTGAGCAGGCGGCTGATGGAGGAAGGCGTGAGTTTCGTGGCCATCTGGTAGGTGGTCAGCGCACTCTGGAAGTTGCCCAGTTCGAACTGCGCGCGGCCCATCACGTCGTAGGCATCGGCGTAGTTGTTGTCGTCCTGGATCAGGCTCTCCAGGGTGGTCACGGCCTTGGCGGGTTGTCCGCCTTCAAGCTGCGCGCGCGCCACGCCCAGACGCGCCCAGGGCAAGGTCTTGGCGGCGATCACGGCTTCGTAGAGTTTCTGCGCATCGCCAATCTCGCCGTTGCGCAGCAGCAGCTCGGCGCCGATGCGCGCGGCATACAGCCAGTAGGTGCCCCGGGTTTCAAAGCGCTCCAGGCAGAGCAAGGCGGCCTGGTCGAACTGCTCGGCGTCGATGGCGGAGAAGATGCTTTCCAGCGACTTCTTGCGGTCGCGCGCCATCCGGATGCGCTCGAACAGGCGCGCACCGGTGTGGGGTTTGAGCAGGTAGGCATCCAGCGCGGACTCGGCCGCTTCGGCCACCTTGGCGTATGAGGCCTCGGCGGTGACCATGATGAATACCGTGTAGAACGGCAGCAGCTGGTTGCGTCGCAGGTCGTCCAGCAGGTCCTGGCCCGACATCGAGTCGCGGTCGAAGTGTTGTTCGCAGATCACCACGTCGTACCGGTTCACTTCCAGCTTGCGCCGGGCGTCCACCAGCCGCGAGCACTGCGAGACCGTGCCCACGCCGAGCTCACGCAGTTGCGACACCAGGATCGAGCGCGACTGCACGTTGCCTTCGATCACGAGAGCGTGGGCGTCTTGCAGGTGGTTCGCGGCAACGGGCATGGGTGGTTCAGGGCGCGGAACTGGCGCGCCCATCAATGGCTTTCCCATTCTGCGCACGACGCCAGCGCGCTGGTGCACCGATCAGCGGGGGCTTTTCACCCCAATTCGGTGCCTGTCAGACTTTCCAGATGCGCGGTGGTGTGTTGTTCAGGCCCCAGGCGTGGGTGCGCAGCGCGGCCCACACCTGCTGGAACAAGGTCATGAGCGGCTCCACCATGGGCGCCACCCCGCGCACCACGAGCATGCGCGGGTTGGGGCAGGTGGCGCCCACCTGCACGCCGTGTTCACCACCCGACGCCGTGCGCACCGCCTCCAGCAGCTGTTCACGGCGTTCGCGCGTGAGGGGGGTGCCGCTGGCCAGCCAGAGCGTGCCCATGCATTTGTGGCCGCCCAGGCCCAGCGGCGATTCGAGCAGCCGCGTGTCGGCTGCGTCGATGCGCGATCGCTCCAGCCACAGGCCCGGAATCTCCAGGTGCTGCGTGAGGCTGCCCCGGTCAAACGCCTGGTTGGCGTTGGGCAGGCCGAGGGCGCACACATCCCAGCCGATCATTTCAGCACTCTCAGCCAGGGTGGCCGTGAGGTGGTTGAGAGCGAGGCAGCCGGGGTAGGCGATGGCCTCCAACGGCAGCCATTCGAGACGCGCGCCTTCGTCGAGCGTGAGCGTGACGCGCTGCTCGGTGGCGGGGCCGTCGGAGCGGTAGAAGCGTGTGGCGCCGGGCGTGGCGAGCAGCCCGTGTGAGTGGGCTGCTGCGTGCACGTTGACCTCCAGCACATCGCCGCCCACGAGCCCGCCGGGCGGATGGATGATGACGTTGTGGCAGATGCCGTCGCCCTCGGGGTAGAGGCTTTTGAAGATGCGCAGCGGGCCGGTGTGGCGGTGCTGCAGCACGGTGCGATGTTCGTCGCGGCGGTAGTGGAGGTCGAGTTGGGCGTGCCAGGGCATGCTTTGAGTTTAGGGGCTGGGCTGGGGGGATTTCTGGCCTGGGCCTCGCGGGCTCGCGGACGCGGTGTGCGCTGCTCCGCGGCTGTCCCCCGAGTCGGCTTCGCCGCCTCTCCTCCTTTACGCCGTTGCGCAGCGCACACCGCGTCCGCGAGCCTGAAGCAGCGTGCCCCGTGGTCGCCGATGACCGGAGCAGCCGGAGAAAACCCAACAAAGAATCTATCCCCAGAAACCCCGATGAGGCTCACTCGCTTCCTCGATCAACACCGGCCCGATGCATTCAATCGGATGCGGTGACGCGTTGAACACATCGCGACACGACAACTCGGCATCGCGCTGCGCCGCAACCTCTCCGCGAAACACCCGCAAGCGCACCGCGTCGATGCCGAACACCACGCGCCCGATGTTGCTCCAGAAGATCGCGCCTGCGCACATCACGCAGGGCTCGGCCGAGGAATAGAGGGTGGAGCGCGAGAGCGTCTCGCGGTCCACCACCGGGCTGAGCTGGCGCACCGCGTTGGTCTCTGCGTGGCCCGTGCAGTCGCCGGTTTCGCTGGTGTTGCACCAGGCCTCGGCGAGCACGCGGTCGTCGTCGGCCACCACGACCGCGCCAAACGGCCGGTTGCCGCGCTCACGGCCCACGCGCGACCAGGCGATGGCCTGGCGCATGTACAGGCCGTCGCGCTCGTTGATGGGCGTTTCCGCGTCCATCAGGCCTTCACCATTCGCAGGTTCGCGGCCGGCAGCATGGCGCGGTTGAACACACCTTCCACACTCGGGCGGGCTTTCAAGCCGTACACGCTGACCACCTCGTCCACCTGATCTTCGAGCGTGCGCTTGAGCACATCGCCCAGTCCATGCCCCTTGGTGTCGGCCGCGGCGATGTACTGCTGCGTGATGCGCCAGCGCTCCAGCTCCACGGCTTCGTTCAGGATGGGCTCGCGCACCTTGGTGGCCGCGATCGCGGCGGCCGGGTCGGCCATGCTGTCCAGAATGGCGCGGTTGGTCGCGCGCAGGAAGCCGGCCACGGCGGCCGGGTTCTGTGTGGTCATGGCGTTGCTCGCCAGGATCGCGTTGCCATACAGGTTCACGCCCGCTTGCTGGTACTGCAGGATGGACAAGTCGTCGAGTTTCATGCGGGCGAACAGCGACACGGCGGAATCGTGAAAGTAGGTGGCGCCGTCCACATCGCCGCGCACCACCACGTTGTCGCGCGAGGCGAAGTCGGTGGTGGACCACTGGAAATATTCGTCCTTCACGCGCAGCTTTCGCGCCACCATGGGCCAGGCGCGGCGGGTGGACTCCACCGCTGCGGCGGCGATCTTCTTGCCTTCGAGGCTGCGGAAATCGGTGGTGATGCCGCGGTCCTTGCGGCCGATGATCGCGAACGGTGCGCGGTTGTAGTACTGGTACACCGCCTGCACCAAAGGCGTGCCGGTCTGGCTGGCCTGGAACTCGATGAGCGAGCTGATGTCGCCCAGCCCCATCTGGTAGACGCCACTGGCAATGCGCGTGATGGAGGCCACCGAGCCTGCGCCCACGTCGATGCTCACGTCCAGGCCTTCGTCCTTGTAGTAGCCGCGCTGCTGCGCCAGAAAGAAGGGCGAGGTCTGGCCGGTGATGCGGAAATCCAGCGTGAACTTGATGGGCGTGAGCTTGGGCGCCGACTGGCCCCACACGGTGGGCGCGCCCAGTGAGGCAAGGGCGGCAGAAGTGGCAATGAAGAGGCGGCGTTGCATGGCGTGGCTCCGGAAAAATGGGCTTGTTCCAACCCCCTGGGCCGTGTGGACACAGGGGACGTACAAGAGCAATTTCCGGGCGGGTGACGCGGCACCCACTGAACGCTTCTACTCTGCGAAATGCGTGTACGCACAAGCCATGCCAGCAGGAGTTCATCAAAACGGTGCGTCGCCGTGGCCTGCGTTTTGCTAGCATGTTTGCCCAGAGTAGAAGCGTTCAGCACCGCGCCATGCGGAGCAGGAAATTGCTCTTGAGATCCCTCAAGCCATTTCTTTCAGGAGCGTTTCCATGCTGGTCACCCAACAGCCCGTCTTTCGCCGTTACTGGCACGCCGTCATGCCGCTCTCGCAGTTGGCCGACGGCCCCAAGCCCTTCACCTTGCTGGGTGAAAACATCGTTCTCTTTCTCGACGAACACGGTGAACCCGCCGCACTCAAGGACCGCTGCTGCCACCGCACCGCCAGGCTCAGCAAGGGCTGGTGCAAGGACGGCAACATCCAGTGCGGCTACCACGGCTGGGTCTACAACCGCAGCGGCCGCGTGGTCATGATTCCGCAGTACCCGGCGGACCGCGAGATTCCCAAGGACTACGGCACCACGGCCTACCACTGCACGGCGCGCTACGGTTATGCGTGGGTGGCACTCGAAGACCCGGTGGCCGACATCCCGGCGATGCCAGAGTTCGAGGCCGAGGGTTGGCGCACCATCTTCCAGTTCTACGAAACCTGGAACACGAGCCCGCTGCGTGCGCTGGAAAACTCGTTCGACAACTCGCACTTCAGCTTTGTGCACCGCGCCACCTTTGGTGTGGCCGCGTCCCCTGCGCCAAGCAAGTACGAGCTGGTGGAGAACGACGCGGGCTTTTACGCCGAAACGGTGATCGACGCCGCGAACCCGGAGCGCTTCCAGCGCATCAGCGGCGTGAAGGAGGCGATCACGCAGCGGCACATGCGCAACGCCTACTACCAGCCGTTTTCACGCCGGCTGGACATTGAATACCCCAGCGGCATTCGCCACATCATCATCAACGCCTTCACGCCCATTGATGACGGCCGCATGCAACTGTGCCAATGGCTGTTCCGCAACGACACCGAAGCCGATTGCCCGGCGCAGATGCTGATCGACTTCGATGACGAGATCACGCGGGAAGACAAGGACATCCTGGAGTCGACCGACCCGGACGCGGTGGTGGATCTGCGTCGCCGTGGCGTGGAGTACTCGATGGACTCGGATCGGCCGGGGATTCTGATTCGACGCAAATTGATGGCTTTGTTGACTGCCGCCGATGAGGTGGAGGTGCATCGCTGAGTTGCTTCTCTTGCACGCGCTTCTGGTCTGCACCTCGTGGGCGGCCGGCGGGCGGCGCTCTGCTCCGCGGGTGTCCCCGGACGGCTGGCGCCGTCTTCTCCTTCACCCCGCTGCGCAGAACGCCACCCACCCCCGTGCAGAGGCCACGGTGGCTCACCCACTGCTTGAGCCCCAACGAGGCCATCGGTGATCATGGGGTACGGCGCAGCGGGGTAAAGGAGGAGGACCGGCGAAGCCGGTCCGGGGGACACCCGCGGAGCCGTGCCCCGTGGTCGCCGATGGCCGGTGCCCCTCGGAAAAGACCTTCAGCGAGCGGCCCAGAACCCTTGATGGGGCTCCAGCATCTCGGCTTCGAGCTCAGGCACCGGGCCCATCACCTGAATCGACTTCTGCCCGCGCGAAAGCACCTCACGGCAAGGCAAGGACAAGGTGGGGTTCTCTTCGTGGCTGCCGGTGAGCGCGAGCAGAGCCTCTTCACCCGCCCCGTACACCACCCGCCCGATGTTGGCCCAGTAAATCGTGCCGGTGCACATGGCACACGGCTCGAAAGTGGTCACCAGGGTGCAACGCGCCAGGTACTCGCCGGGCCAGTTGTCCGCCGCCGTGCGCGCCAGGGTCGACTCCGCATGGTTCACCGTGTTGATGTTGCCTTGCTCGGCCAACACCGTCTCACCATCGGGCGCCACCAGCAGGGCACCAAAGGGATGGCGGCCCATGCTGGCGGCTCGCCTGGCCACCTCGTTGGCCCTTCGCAGGTGCCTGGCAACCTGATCAGGGCTCATCAGTTTTGTGAGCCGCGGTGTGCCCAGCCGGTGGTGTGCTTCTCGATCCAGCTGAACAACTCATACATCACCATCGCCATCGCTCCCACCACCAGCAGACCGCTGAAGGCCAGACCCATCTGCATCGATGAACCGGCGGAGATCAGCAGATAGCCGATGCCTTCGTTCGACGCCGTCATCTCCGACACCGTGGTGCCCACAAACGCCAGCGTGATCGCGACCTTGAGCGAGCCGAAGAAGTAGGGCATGGAGCGCGGCAGGCCGACCTTGGTCAGCACGTCCCAGCGCTTGGCGCCCAGCACGCGCAACACGTCCTCCAGCTCCGGCTCCAGCGTGGCGAGGCCCGTGGCGATGTTCACCATGATGGGGAAGAAGCTGATGAGGAATGCCGTGAGGATGGCCGGGCCCACGCCGATGCCGAACCACACCACCAGGATGGGCACAAACGCCGCCTTGGGCAGCGCGTTGAAGGCCGTCATGAGCGGGTACACCGCCGCATAGGCCAGGCGCGAGCTGCCGATGAGAAAGCCGAGCAGCACACCCACCACGATGGCGATGCCGAAGCCCGCCATGGTCACCCAGTAGGTGCGCCAGGCGTGGCCCAGGATGGTGGTCTTGTGCTCCAGTGTCTGTTCCCAGATGCGCGAGGGGCTGGGGAAGATGAATTCGGAAACGCCGAAGCCGCTGGTGATGACTTCCCAGATGACGATGATGGCCAGCAGCAGCAAAAACGGCGACCAGCGCTCCATCTGTTTTTTGTTCAAGCTCATGGTGTGGGTCCGTTCACTGGTTGACGGGGGTGCGCATGGCACCGATGTGGCCGCGCAGTTCGAGCACGATGTCGGAGAACTCCTTGGTGTAGGTCACCTCCAGTTCGCGCGTGCGCGGGATCGGAATCTCGCGCTGCACCACGAAGCGGCCCGGGCTCTTGCTCATGCAGTACACCGTGTCGGCCAAAAACACCGACTCGCGCAGGTCGTGGGTGACCAGAATCACGTTGAAGCGCTGCGCCTCCCACAGGTCGCGCAACGTGCACCATAGTTCCTCGCGGGTGAAGGCATCGAGCGCGCCGAAGGGCTCGTCGAGCAACAGCATCTTGGGTTCGTGGATCAGCGCGCGGCAGATGCTGGCGCGCTGCTGCATGCCGCCCGAGAGTTCCCACGGAAACTTCTTCTCCATGCCGCCCAGGCCCACGCTGGCGAGCAGGCGGCCGGCGCGTTCCACGTATTCCTTGCGCCGGTCCTTGAACTGGCTGCGGTAAGGCTCCACGATTTCCAGTGGCAAGAGCACGTTGTCCAGCGTGGTGCGCCAGGGCAGCAGCGAAGGCGCCTGAAAGGCCATGCCCGAGATCTTCAGCGGACCGGTCACGGGCTGGCCGTCGATGCGGATCTTGCCCATGCTGGGCATCTTCAGCCCGGTGGTGAGCTTCATGAAGGTGGACTTGCCGCAACCCGAGGGGCCGACGATGGCGATGAACTCACCCTGCTTGACCTTGAGGTTGATGTCCTCCACCGCAAAGGTGTTCTTGGCCAGCAGGTCGTCGTTGTAGGCCAGCCAGACCTGGTCGAAATCGACGAAAGGCTTGTCACTGGCGGAGTCTGGGGGCGGGGCGGTTTGCATGAAAAATTCCTGAAAAAAAGGCCAGCCGCCGCAGGGTGGCTGGCCTGGGCCAGAGGCTGCGGACCGGCCTTACTTTTTGGCGGGCGGCAGCACGTTGAGGTCGGCTGCAGCGGGCAGCATGGAGCCGTTCCAGATCTTGGCCGGGTCCACACGCGTCTTCGTGCCATAGGCATCGGACACCTGCGAAGCCATCAGCGCCAGACGACCGGGAACGATCTGGCCAAAACCTTCCTTGCGCGCGTCGGGGCTGGCCACCACGGCGTCGATGGCGAGTTGCAGGCGACGCGTTTCCAGGGGCACGTTGATGATGCCGTCACGCGCTTTCACCGTTTCGATGGAGGTGGCCGGGTTGGCCATCACGTCCTTGGCGCCCTTGGCGAAGGCCGTGAGGAAGGCTTTCACGGCGGCCGGGTTCTCGGCGATGAGCTTGGGCGAGGCGATGATCGCGTTGCCGTACAGCTTCACGCCGTTGTCGGCGTAGTTCATGACGATCACGTCCTCGGCCTTCACGCCACGCGCTTCCAGGTTGAGCAGCGAGGTGAACGAGAAGCCAGTGATGGCATCGATGTCGCCGCGCACCAGCATGGTCTCGCGCAGCGGTGGGTCCATCGACGTCCAGGCCACGTTGCTGATGTTGTTGGCCTTCTGGAAGATAGGGAAACCCTTGCGGCCGGCGTCGAACACCGGGGCGCCAAGCTTCTTGCCGCTCAGGTCGGCGGGCTTGGTGATGCCGCTCTTCTTGAGTGCGAGCACCGCAGCCGGCGTGTTGTTGTAGACCATCATCACGGCCACCGGCTTGTTGGGTGCGTCCGGGTTGTTGGCGTGGAACTCCATGAGCGCGGCCATGTCGGCAAAGCCCATGTCGTAGGTGCCCGAGGCCACACGGGTCACGGTGCCACCGGAGCCGTTGCCGGAGTCGATCGTCACATCCAGGCCGGCGGCCTTGAAGTAACCCTTGGCCGCAGGCTGCAGGAACAGGGCGGCCGGGCCCTCGAAGCGCCAGTCGAGCTGGAACTTGATGGGGGTCTGGGCCTGGGCGGCGCCCATGGCGGCCAGGGTGGCCAGTGCGGCGGCGGTCCGGATGAAGTGGCGTTTGTTCATGGGTTCTCCTGTGGGGTGAGGGATTGCAAGGGTCCGTGTCGGGAGCGCCCAGGCATGTTTCTGCATCAGCAATAAGGGTGCCAGCGGTGCTTACCCTTGGAAACAGATGCTTGCGGGTGTTTTGAACACAGAATGTGTATACAGATTCTGGTTTCCCGTCTCGAAAACGTCTACATGGGTAACCCCGAATGGTGCGCACCAAGTTGGGTCGCACCAGGGTGGGGCGATTTTGCCCGGGATCTGTCAGCGACCCGGTCGCCAGCGCGGCCAGAGCACGATCACCGCCAGACCCAGCAGCACCAGCGCGGCAGCGCCCAGCTTCCACGCGGGCAAAGGTTCGCCCAGCGACAAGGCCGACGCGCCCATGCCGAAGACCGGGATCAACAAGGCCAGCGGTGTCACCGTGGCGGCCGGGTGGCGCGCCAGCAGCCAGTTCCACACGCCATAGCCAAACAAGGTGTTGCCCACCGCCTGCCAGAGCACGCTGGCCCACACCAGGCCGCCGGCTTGTTCAACCGAGGAGCGCATGAGCGCCGGCCCTTCGATGAACCACGACAGGGCGAACAGCGGCGGCACCGCAAAGAGGCTGCTCCACACCATGAAGTGCAGCATGTTGACCGGTCCGAGCGACTTCACCACCAGGTTGGCCAGCGACCAGAAAAACGCCGCGCCCAGCACCGTGGCGATGCCCTGCAGCGTCACCGTGGCGTCGAGGTTGGCGGCAATCACGCCCAGGCCACACAGTGCGAGCAGCAAGCCGGCGATCTGGAAGCCGCGCACGCGCTCGCCCATGAGCCACAGCGACAGGCCGATGGTGAAGAACACCTGCAACTGCACCACCAGCGAGGCGAGCCCGGGTGAGATGCTGCTTCGCATGGCCAGGAACAGCAGTCCGAACTGGCCCACGCCCAGCAGCACGCCAAAGGCCGCGATCTTGTGCCAGGGCGCCGTGGGCCGTGGGATGAACAACAACCAGGGCAGGACGGAGAAAGCGAAGCGCAGCGTGGCGAACAGAAAGGGCGGCAGTCCGTCCAGGCCCCAGCGGATGACCACGAAGTTGGTGCCCCAGACAAAAACCACCGAGAGGGCGAGCAGGAGGTGGGTGGTGGGCAAAGGAAGGTCCGGGGCAGGTGGTGGGGGTCTCGGCGGCGAGTGTAGCGAGGACCGTTTTATTGCAACTGAATTGCGTTAATATCCGCCGAATCGCAACTGGGTTGCAACAGCCAGGAGAGCTCCCTGTGTCCCTTCGCCCCCGCCCCGCGCTCAACGGTGTGCCGCCCGAGATCCAGTCGCGCATGGAAGCCGCCGGCCTGCGCCGCACCCTGGCCACACGCGCCGTGCTCGGCCTGTTCCTGGCCCGGCCCGCTGGCGGCCTGACCCACGCGCAGGCCCTGGCTTCGCTCACCGCCCGCGGTCTGGACATCAACCGCGTCACGCTCTACCGGCTGCTCGATCGCCTGGCCGCGTGCGGCGTGTTGCAGCGCCAGGCCGACGACGCGCGCACCTGGCACTTCAGCCTGGCGTTGCCCATGCCGGGCGGTGAAGACGAAGTTGCGCTGCCGCGTTTCGAGTGCGATGCCTGCCACCGGCAGTTCCGCCTCACCGAGGCCAGCGAACCCACGCGCGCCGTGACGCACGACCTGTTTGCCGCGCTGGCGCGCCTGGGTCACCAAGGCAGCCGGGTGGACGTGTCCATCCACGGCACCTGCGCAGGCTGCGCGGAGCCCGACGCATGATTGAAAGCCGCGGATTGCAATTCGCCTACCCGCGTACCGAGCCGTTGCGCTTCGCCGATGTGTCGGTGGCGCAGGGCGGCACGTTGCTGTTGCGCGGACCTTCCGGCAGCGGCAAGTCGACCTGGCTCGCACTGGCCTGCGGCCTGCTCACGCCGACCGCAGGTGAGATGGTGGTGAACGGGCAGTCGGTGGGCGTGTTGGCCGCCGCCGCGCGCGATGCCTGGCGGGCAAGGCACATCGGTTTTCTGCCGCAGAAGCTGCACCTGAGTGAGGCCTTGTCGGTGGCGGACAACCTGGGGCTGGTCTTTTTTGCCGCCGGTCTGCCGGTGGACAGGGCCACTGTGGACCGGGCATTGCAGGCGCTGGACATGGCTGCTTTCGCCGCGCGCAAACCGTCGCAACTCTCGGGCGGACAGGCCCAGCGCGTGGCACTGGCCCGCGCACTGCTGTTGCGCCCGAGCGTGGTCCTGGCCGACGAGCCCACCGCCAGTCTGGACGACGCGGCGTGTGCGGCTTCGCTGGAATTGCTGCGCAACTGCGCGAACGCACTCAACGCCACGCTGGTGATCGCCACCCACGACGCACGCGTCATGCAGGCGCTGCCAAAAGCCAGCGTGCTCGCGTTCGACGCCGCTGTTCCGGTGGCCGCATGAACGTGTTCGGTCTCTCGTGGCGTTACCTGTGGTCGCGACCGCTGGCCACCACGCTCAACCTGCTCTTGCTCGCGCTCGGTCTGGCTTCCATGGCCTTTGTGCTGATCGCGCGCGACCAGGTTCACCGCGCCTTCGAGCGGGATCTCGCCGGTATCGACGCGGTGGTGGGCGCCAAGGGCAGTCCCATGCAGTTGATCCTGGCAGGCGTGTTCCACATCGACGTGCCGCCGGGCAACATCCCGCTGGCCGAGGTGCAGCGGCTGGCGCAGCACCCGCAGGTGACCAAGCTCATTCCGTTGAGCCTGGGCGACAACCTGCAGGGCTTCCGCATCGTGGGCACCACGCCGGACTACGTCGCGCACTACGGCGCACAACTCGCACAGGGAGCACTGTGGTCAACCCCGATGCAGGCGGTGCTCGGCGCGCTGGTGGCCAGCCGCACCGGGCTGCAACCGGGCCAGGCGTTCGAAGGCGCTCACGGTCTGGGCGCAGGCGGCGCCACGCACGGCAGCACACCCTACAGCGTGAGCGGTGTGCTCGCCCCTTGCGGCTGCGTGCTCGACCGACTCGTGCTCACCGCCACCGAATCGGTCTGGCGGGTGCACGACGACATGCACGCGGGCGACCAGATGGACGAAGCCGAACGCCTGGAGCTCGCCGAGGCGCTGGCCGACGAGCGCGAGGTGACGCTGGCACTCGTCACCTACAACACGCCCATGGCCGCGGTCAGCTTCCCGCGCTTCATCAACAGCACCACGCCCATGCAGGCCGCCGCGCCAGCGCTGGAAATCACACGGCTGCTGTCCATGGTGGGTGTGGGCACGCAGCTCCTCCAGGGTCTGGGTGCCGTGCTGCTGGGGGTGGCCGCGCTGTCGGTGTTCATCGCGCTGTGGAGCGCGGTGCGCGAACGCCGGGGCGATCTCGCCATGCTGCGCATGCTGGGTGCACCCGCGAGGCGTGTTGCCTTGCTGCTGTTGTGCGAAGCCCTGTGGCTGGCGGCGCTGGCCTGTGTGCTCGGCCTGCTGGCGGCGCACGGTGTGGCAGCGCTGCTGGGTTCCCTGTTGATGGACAGCCATTCGCTGACCCTCAACGGCTGGTCATGGGTACCGGGCGAAGTCTGGGTGCCGGTGCTGGCTTTCGTTGTGGCGGTGGTGGCGGCACTGGTGCCCGTCATCAGCGCCTACCGTGTCGATGTTTCTCAACTTCTCAACTCCAGGTGATCCGATGAAAAAAACCGTTCTGTTCCTGTCTGCCGTCCTCCTGTCCGCCTCCGCCCTGGCCCAACATTCCGACCAGGAGGTGAAGGAAGATATCCAGCGCCACCGCGGCATGGCCGCTGCACACGAGGGCGCGGCCAAATGCCTGGAGGCCGGCAAGGGCGAGAAAGTCTGCATGGCGGAACTCCAGGCGGCCTGCAAGGGTCTGGCCCTGGGCAAGTACTGTGGCATGCGCCACGCCCACTGAGTCCCGTCCAACCCTTCAGGAGCCCGAGCCGATGCAAACCCTCTTCACTGGCCTGTGGCTGAGCAGTCTTCTGGTGGCGGGCGTGTCGGCGCAGACCCTGAGCTCACCGCTGCCGCCGGGCACTCCGCCGCCAGCCCGCGCGGATGGCGCGGCCTTGCCCCACGGGCAGGGCGCCGGTGTGCACAGCCCATTGAGCCCGTTCGCACCGCTGCCCAAACGTACCGATGTGGTGGCCTGGTCCACGCTGACCGACATCACGACCAAGGTCGAACAAAAACGCATCGTGCCGGTGTACCCGTCGCCTGTGGCCGCGCTCCATCAGAAAACGCTGCGCCTGCAGGGCTTCATGATGCCGCTGGAGCCTGGTGAGAACCAGCGCCACTTCTTGCTGGCATCGGTGCCGCTCACCTGTGGTTTCTGCACACCCGGCGGGCCCGAGAGCATGGTCGAGGTGCGCACCAAGACACCGGTGAAGTACAAGCTTGAAGCGGTGGTGGTCGAGGGGACCTTTCACGTCTTGCACAACGATCCGTACGGCCTGTACTACCGCATCACCAACGCCGTGGGCGTGCCCTAGCGCGGATACCATCGGCGGGTGAACTTTGCCGCCCACCCCGCCGTCGCGTCCCTCACCCCCGTCTTTCTCTTGATGGCCATCGGCTTCCTTGCCGGGCGGCTGCAGTGGATCCGCGACGCCTCGGTGAAGGACCTCTCCAACCTCGTGTTTCTGGTGCTGATCCCGGCGCTGCTGTTTCGCACCATGAGCGCGGTGCGTTTCGAAGAGCTCGACCTGCGCCCGGTGCTGGCCTATTTCCCCGCGGCGCTGCTGCTGCTGGCCGTGTCGATCGCCTGGCGTGGCTTCAACCGCACCAGCGTGGTGATGGCCATGGCCGGGGTGTTCTCCAACATGGTCATGATCGGCATCACGCTGGTGGAGCTGGCCTACGGCAAGGCCGGGCTGGTCACGCTGCTGACGCTGGTGTCGGTGCATGCGCTGATCCTGCTGACCACCGGCTCCATCGTGCTGGAACTGGCGGTGGCGCGCGAAGCCCGTGCCGGCGGGGACCGTGCGCCCCATCTCTGGCAGACCGCCTTCTCGGCCATCAAGGGCGCTTTGATCCACCCGATTCCCCTGCCCATCCTCAGCGGCTTGTTGTTCTCGCAGACCGGCCTGAGCTTGCCCGCGGTGATCGACAAACCGCTGTTGCTGCTGGGCAATGCCTTCGGCCCGCTGTCGTTGGTGCTGATGGGTGTGACGCTGGCCAGCACCCCGCTGCGTGGGCACCTGCGCGACGCGCTGTGGATCACCGCTTCCAAGAACCTTGTGCTGCCCGTCATGGTGGGCCTGAGCGCCTGGGCGCTGGGCATCACCGGCCTGCCGCTGACGGTGATCGTCGTGGCCGGCGCGCTGCCCATCGGCGCCAACGTGTTTCTGTTCGCCCAGCGCTACGACGCCGCCCAGGTACTCACGACCGCCAGCATGGGCATGACCACGCTGGTGTCGCTCTTCACGTTGAGTTTGTTCATGCTCGCCATGTCGTGGATCAACTGACGACCGTCACTGGCTGATCTTGCGCGCCTCTTCGATCTGGTATTCGAAGTAACGCTGGATGCCGAAGGCCAGGCTGCCCATGAAGGCCACGGTGCCCATGAGCAGCGCCAGCACCAGCGTGGCTATGGTGAGCCAGTGCGTGGCGCCGGCATTGGCGTCCACCGGCAGCGTCGGGTTGAACCAGCGGTTCCATTTTTCGCGGTCGGTGAGTGCGTAGACGATCCCGGTGAGGCAGCTCGCGGCGATCGTCATGCCCAGCAGCGGAATCAGCACCCACGACAGTTTGTCGTCCTGCCCGTAGGTGAGCACACGGTCCACACCCCACCAACCGAGGGCCGCCGGAATCGGGTGCAGCCAGCCGATCCAGTCGCCCAGACCGCGCAAATAGAAACGGTGCAACCCGAGCGTGCCCCCGAGCACCGCCAGCACGGCAGCCAGCGTCTTGTTCTTGCCGCGGCCGATCACGCAGCGCTTTCAGGCGGCGTGGTGTCGCCGGCGCCCAGCGTTCTCTGCATCAGCACGATGTCCAGCCAGCGGTCGAACTTCCAGCCGCACGACTGCACCACCCCCACCGTCTCGAAGCCCAGCGCCTTGTGCACGCCGATCGAACCCGCGTTGGCGGAATCGCCGATCACGGCCATGACCTTGCGCACGCCACCGCGCTCCAGCGCCGCCATCAGCTCGGTCAGCAGCGCGCGGCCCAGGCCCTTGCCGTGCGCGGCCGGGTCCATGTAGATCGAGTCTTCCACCGAGAACCGGTAGGCGGGCCGGGGCTTGAACCAGTTGCCGTAGGCAAAGCCCAGCACCTGACCACCGTCTTCGACCACCAGCCACGGCAGGCCTTTGGACAACACGTCGGCGCGCCGCGTGGTCATGTCGGCCAGGCTTGGCGGGGTGGTTTCGAAGGTGCCGGTGCCGTGCAGCACGTGGTGGCGATAGATGCGGGTGATGGCGTCGAGATCGTCGTCTCGGCTGGGGCGGATCGTGGGCATGGGGCGTTTCAGAACGAACAGGGTGGAGTCTGTGACCTGGGAGGTCATCAGACGGGCTATAATCGCGGGTTTCGTGGCGTTTCGCTGGCCGGGTGGTCAGTCGTGTGTCTCAAGCGCTGCGGACAAGCGGATCGAAAGATCCAGTGATGTGCCAATTTCGGCACCTCTCCACCCGAAGGATAAATCATGGTCGTCATTCGACTCTCCCGCGGCGGCTCAAAGTCCCGTCCTTTCTACAACATCGTTGTGGCCGACAAGCGCAACCGCCGCGACGGTCGTTTCATCGAGCGCATCGGTTTCTACAACCCCCTGGCACGTGGTGGCGAAGAGCCGCTGCGCATCGCCCTGGACCGCCTGACCTACTGGACCGGCGTGGGTGCCACCCCGTCCGACACGGTCGAGCGTCTGGTCAAGCAGAACGCCGCCAAAGCTGCGGTCGCGGCCTGATCCTGCTGACCGCACGGTGAGCAACCCCGCGTCCGGCGCCTTCACGGCGTCGTCCCTCCCGGCCGATGCGGTCGAGTTGGGGCGCATACAGGACGCGTGGGGCATCAAGGGCTGGGTCCGCATCCTGCCCTACAGCGCCGACACCTCGGCGCTGATCGCTTCCCCCCAATGGTTCCTTGAGCCGCCCGAAGCCCGCTTCGCGCGCGGCTTCTCGGCGTTTTCGGGTTGCGTGAGCATCGCTCTTGCCGAGGTCAAGCCGCACACCGACGGTCTGGTCGCCCAGATCGAGGGCGTGAACGACCGCAACTCGGCCGAAGCGCTCAAGGGCGTGCGCATCTACCTGCCGCGCAGCGCCTTCCCGGCCACGCCCGAAGGTGAGTACTACTGGGTCGACCTGATCGGCCTGGACGTGGTCAACCGCGAAGGTGTGCACCTGGGCGTGGTGCGCGACTTGATGGCCACCGGGCCCAATTCCGTGCTGGTGCTCGAATACACCGACACTGTCGACGGTGTCGAGCAGGTGGCTGAACGCATGATTCCGTTCGTGGCCGCCTACATCGACGATGTGGACAAGGCGAAGCGCCGCATCACCGCCGACTGGCAAACAGATTATTAGGAAGCCCCCCTGCGCCGCTGGCGCGGCTTCCCCCCAGGGGCACGATGCCTGTGGCCCGGCAAAGCCGGTTCCACGGCATCCCTCGCATCAGACACGCACGCCGGAGAGGGCTCCCCGCACAGAGGTGCCGCGGGACTGGCTTTGCCAGACCGCAGGCGCCGTCCCCCTGGGGGGAAGCCGCGTCAGCGGCGCAGGGGGGCACAATCAAGTCCATGCGCTTCGACGTCATCACGCTGTTTCCTGAACTGTTTGCACCGTTTCTGCAACACGGCATCAACCGCCGCGCTTTTGAATCGGGTCTGGTCGACGTTCACCTCTGGAATCCACGCGACTTTGCCGAAGGCAACTACCGCCGCGTGGACGACCGTCCGTTTGGTGGCGGTCCGGGCATGGTCATGATGGCCGAGCCCCTGTGGCAGTGCCTGCAGGCGGTGCGCGCCGAACGCGCCGAGCCCGACGACGCACGCGCGCCAGTCGTGTTGTTTTCCCCCATTGGCGAAGCCCTCAACCACGCCGGCGTTGAACGCTGGTCTGCCAGCCAGGGTGCCGTTCTGCTGTGTGGCCGTTACGAAGGCATCGACCAGCGTTTCATCGACGCCTGTGTCGACCAGCAGATCAGCCTGGGTGATTTCGTGCTCTCGGGTGGCGAAATCGCTGCCATGGCGCTGCTCGATGCCGTGGCGCGCCTGCAGCCCGGTGTGCTGAGTGACGAAGGCAGCCACCAGCAGGACAGCTTCAACCCCGCGCTCGACGGTCTGCTCGACAGCCCTCACCACACGCGCCCCGAGGTCTGGCAGGGGCCGCAAGGTCCGATGCCGGTGCCCGAGGTGCTGCTGGGTGGTCACCACGAGCGCATTGCCCGCCACCGACGCGAGCAGAGTTTGCTGGTCACCGCACGTCAGCGGCCTGACCTGCTGACCCGCGCCCGCGAGCAGGGCTTGCTGGACGCCGCCGACCAAAGTTTCCTGCGCGCGCAGGGCTTGCTATAATCCAAGGCTTTTCGATCCTCTACCGGCCGCCGCGACCGGGTCAGCCCGCAACGTCAGCAGATCTTCTGCAAAGCGTTGGACAGGGCCCCTGCCGGATTCGTGGCCTTTAGTGCAGCGCGGGAATGATCGACGAACAGGAAACCATGAACCTCATCCAGACCCTAGAGCAAGAAGAAATTGCTCGCCTCGGCAAAGTCATTCCGCCGTTCGCCCCAGGCGACACGGTGATCGTCAGCGTGAACGTGATCGAAGGCACCCGCAAGCGTTTGCAGGCCTACGAAGGTGTGGTGGTCGCCCGCCGCAACCGTGGCCTGAACTCCAGCTTCATCGTGCGCAAGATCTCCAACGGCGAGGGTGTCGAGCGCACCTTCCCGCTGTACAGCCCGCTGATCGCCAAGATCGAAGTCAAGCGCCGCGGTGATGTGCGCCGTGCCAAGCTGTACTACCTGCGCGACCGCAGCGGCAAGTCGGCACGTATCAAGGAAAAGCTGGGCGCCAAGGCTGCATAAGCCCTGGGTGCTCTGACATCAGAAAGCCGCTCTCCGGAGCGGCTTTTTTGCGTCTGGCCTATGCTCGGCAATCCATGACCCAACTGTTGCCCGCGTTCGATCCCCGCCTGGTGCCCATCGTCAACGCAGAAGAGATCACGCATCCCGCCCACCCGGAACGCCTCACCGCCCACGGCTTGCGCGAGCTGTTCGCCAACCCACCGGTCTGGACGCCAGAGTTGGTGCGCGAGATCAAGTTCGCCAACCGGGCACCTGCGCATGCGGCCGTGATGTTGCCGCTGGTGATGCGCGACGAGCTCACCTTGCTGCTCACCCAGCGCACGGCCCACCTCTCCACCCATTCGGGCCAGATCGCCTTGCCCGGCGGCAAGATCGATCCCACCGACGCCGACCCCACCGCTGCGGCGTTGCGCGAGACGTTTGAAGAGATCGGCATTCCGCCCGAGCGCATCGAGGTGCTCGGCACGCTGCCGGTGTACGTCACGGGCACCTCGTTCATCGTCACCCCGGTGGTGGGGCTGGTGGAGCCGGGGTTCGAGCTGGTGCCCAACCCGCACGAGGTGGACGACGTGTTCGAGGTGCCCCTGTCGTTCCTCATGAACCCGCTGCACCACCGCCGGCACGCGTTCGACTTCGAAGGCGTGGTGCGCGAGTGGTATTCCATGCCCTACCAGGACGGGGACCAGGAACGCTTCATCTGGGGCGCCACGGCCGGCATGCTGCGCAACTTCTACCGCATGCTCAGCGCCTGAGTGGCCACGCTGGCGTGCGCTGTGCAGGCCACTATGATCGACCCATGGGTTTTTTCGCCATCCTCATTGCCTTGCTGCTGGAGCAGGCGCGTCCACTGGCCTACGACAACGTGGTGCATGCCGCGCTGCGCGGCTGGTCTCGCACGGTTCGCCGCAACCTGGACGCGGGCGAGTCTTCGCACGGCTGGGTCGCCTGGTCGCTGGCCGTGGGTGTGCCCGCCGTCACCGCGGCACTGGTGCACTGGGGCCTCTGGTGGTTCAGTTCGGTGCTGGCCTTTGTGTGGATGGTGGCGGTGCTCTACGTGACCTTGGGCTTTCGCCAGTTCAGTCACCACTTCAGCGAAATCCGCAACGCGCTCGAAGAGGGCAACGATGCGCTGGCGCGCGAGAAGCTGGCCGAATGGCTGCGGGTCGATGCCTCCAGCCTGCCGCGCAGTGAGCTGTTGCGCCAGGTGATCGAACACTCGGTGCTGTCGGCGCACCGCCATGTGTTCGGTGTGCTGGTGTGTTTTGTGGTGTTCTGGGCCCTGGGGCTCGGGCCCGCAGGCGCGGTGTTTTACCGCTCGGCCGAGTACCTGTCGCGCAACTGGCGCGCGCGCCCCGATGGCACGCCGAGCGTGGCCCTGCAGCACGCCGCCGCCAAGGCCTGGGCCTTTGTCGACCATGTGCCCGCGCGCGTGACGGCGCTGGGCTTTGCGGTGGTGGGCAACTTCGAGGAAGCCGTGGCCAGCTGGCGCGGCGACGCTGTGCGCTTCGCACCGGGCAGCAACGGTGTGGTGCTGGCCGCCACCTCGGGCGCACTCAACGTGCGCCTCACGCCACAGCCGGATCCTTCCGTGGTGCCCGAAGAGGGCGATCCCGGCAGCCGGCCCGAGCCGCAGCTGGCGCATCTCGGCAGCGTCGTGGGGCTGGTGTGGCGCGCGGTGGTGTTGTGGATGCTGCTGCTCGCGCTGGTCACGCTCGCGCGCTTCTGAAACCGCGCCCGACCCGGTTCAGTACTTGCGTTTGTCGGACAGCTCGGCGAACAACTCGCGGTACAGCCGGTAGCGGTTCTCGCTGATTGCCAGCGGATCGCCCCCGGTCACTTCTGCGTCACCCGTCTGCACATGCGCCACCACCGCACAGCCTGGCTCGTGCAGGTGGGTGCAGTTGTAGAAGCGGCAACTGCCCAGCGTGGCGTTCAGGTCGGGCATCAAGTGCGCGAGCTGCATGGGTTCGATGTGGTTCAGTCCAAATTCCTGAAAACCGGGTGAGTCGATCAGCGCGGTGGTGCGGGCTTCGTCCACCCAGTACCAACTGGTGCTGGTGGTCGTGTGTTTGCCCGAGTTCAGCGCGCGCGAAATCTCGCCGGTGAGCGCCTTGGCCGTGGGCACCAGGCGGTTCACCAACGTGCTCTTGCCCACGCCCGACGGGCCCAGCACCAGCGTGCGCTGGCCGGCCAGGCGCTGCTGCAGTGCGTCCAGGCCATCGTCACCCCCGGCGTCCTGGCCTTCGGCCTTCAGGCGCAGCGGCATCACCTTGCAACCCATGCGTCGGTAGGGATCGAGCCGCGCCCAGGCGCGGTCAAACGCGGGCTGCAGGTCGCTCTTGTTGAGCACGATCAGCACCTCGATGCGCTCGGCCTGCGCGGCGATCAGGGCGCGCGCCAGCTGGCTCTCGGAAAACTCGGGGTCTGCCGCCACCAGCACCAGCACCTGGTCGAGGTTGGCCGCGAACGACTTGGTGCGCATCTCGTCCTGCCGGTAGAACAGGTTGCGCCGTTCGTTCACGCGCTCGATGCTGCCTTCGTCGCCAGTGATCTGCCACTGCACCTGATCACCGACCACCACCGGGTTCTTCTTGCCCCGGGGATGGCAGATGCGGCGTTCGCCGTTGGCGCTTTCCACCATGCAGTGGCGACCGTGCGCAGCCACCACCAGACCGGTCTGCAGATCGGCCATCAGGCCTTCTGCAGTGCGTCCACCGCACCTGCACAGTGGAAGTCGCTCACCGAGATGCCACCCACATCGTGCGTGTTGAAGCGCACCGTGCAGCGGCTGTAGCCCAGGGCCAGGTCGGGGTGGTGGTCTTCGCGGTGGGCGATCCAGGCCACGGCGTTCACGAACGCCATGGTCTCGTGGAAATTGGTGAAGGTGAAGGCCTTCTCCAGCGCTCCGTCAATCAGCTTCCAGCCTTGGGCAGACTCGCCGTTGAGCTGGGTGAGCTGGCTCACGATTTCGGTGGCCGACAGGGCGCGGCGGTTCTGGTGGATGGGGTTCATGGAGGTCTTCAGGCAGCGGCTTGCAGGCGCGACAAACGCTCGCTCGCCGGTGGGTGGGAGTAGTAGAAGCGCGCGTACACCGGGTCGGGCGTGAGCGTGCTGGCGTTGTCTTTGTAGAGCTTGAGCAGTGCGCTGGCGAGATCGGGTCCGTTGGTGTGTTCCACGGCGTAGGCGTCGGCCTCGAACTCGTGTTTGCGAGACAGCTGCGCCATCAGCGGCGACAGGAAAAAGGTGAGCAGTGGCACCACCATCATGAACAGGATGAGCGCCAACGCGTTGTTGGGCGTGTCCAGCGACGGCATGACACCCAGGCCGCTGTAGAACCAGGCCTGACTCGACACCCAGCCCAGCAAGGCAAAGCCCGCCAGACTCAGCGAAAACATGAGCACGATGCGTTTGATGATGTGACGGCGCTTGTAGTGGCCGAGCTCGTGCGCGAGCACGGCGTCGATCTCTTCGGGGTTGAGCTGTTTGAGCAGGGTGTCGAAAAACACCACGCGCTTGGCCGCGCCGAAGCCGGTGAAGTAGGCGTTGGCGTGTGCGCTGCGCTTGCTGCCGTCCATGACGAACAGGCCCTTGGCGGCGAACCCGCAGCGCTGCATGAGTGCGTTCACGCGGGCCTTGAGCGTTTCGTCGGCCAGCGGCTCGAATTTGTTGAACAGCGGCGCGATCACGGTGGGATAGAGCACCAGGGCGAGCAGATTGAACACCATCCAGGCACCCCAGGCCCACAGCCACCACACCGGGCCGGCAGCACCCATGAGCCAAAGCACCAGCGCGGCGATCGGCAGGCCGATCAGTGCGCCGACCAGCGCGCCCTTGAGCAAGTCACCCAGCCAGAGCCCGGCGGTCATCTTGTTGAAGCCGAAGCGTTCTTCAATGCGGAAAGTGGCGTACCAGCCCAGCGGCAGTGTGATCAGGCCGCCGATGACGGCAAACGAACCCAGCAGAGCCAGCTGTTGAACCATGCCGCCGCCCAGGAGTGACAGCAGTGTCTGGTTGAGCCAGTCGAGGCCCCCCAACAGCGTCCAGGCCAGCAGCAGCGCGGCGTCAATGGCGATCTCGAGCATGCCGAAGCGCGTCTTGGTGATCGTGTAGTCGGCGGCCTTCTGGTGGGCGGCCACCGAGATGGTGCCGCTGAAGGCCGCCGGCACCGTGCCGCGGTGGCGGGCCACGTGGCGGATCTGCCGGCTCGCGAGCACGGTGCGAATGACCAGGCCGAGCACCAGCAGGGCGCAGAAGAGGGCTGTGAAGGCAAACGAGGCGGTGTCCATGGGTGGGGAGTCTATCGAAGAGCGCCTGCGCCAGACGCTTCAAGGGCCATGCCCAGCCCCTGCCTGGGCGGGCCATTCTGCCGATCGGTGAAAATCGCAGGATGACTTCAGCCCCCACCCCGGCCGACACGGCCCTGGCGACCGCCGCCACCGACACCCCCACCCTCGCCAAAAGCGACCAGAACCTGGTCTGGATCGACTGCGAGATGAGCGGCCTGGACCCCGAGAAGGAACGCCTGCTGGAGATCGCGGTGATCATCACCGGTCCAAACCTCACCCCGCGCATTGAAGGCCCGGTGCTCGTGATTCACCAGAGCGACGCGGTGCTGGGCGCCATGGACAACTGGAACAAGGGCACACACGGCAAAAGCGGTCTGATCGACAAGGTCAAGGCCAGCACGGTGACCGAAGAGCAGGCTCAGGCCGAGTTGCTGGCGTTCATCGGCAAGTACGTGCCCCGCAGCGGCTCGCCCATGTGCGGCAACACCATCAGCCAGGACCGCCGCTTCCTCGTGAAGTACATGCCCAAGCTGGAGGCCTACTTCCACTACCGCTGCCTGGACGTGAGCACGCTCAAGGAGCTGGCCAAACGCTGGCGGCCCGAGGTGTACGACGCCTTCAAGAAGCACCAGAAACACACCGCGCTGGCCGATGTGCATGAGTCCATCGACGAGCTGGAACACTACCGCACGCACTTCCTGCGCTGAGCGTGCAGGCCCTGTCTCATCGGCTGCCCAGCCGATGGGCATCCCGGACCCACATGACAGAATCGTGACCTTCACGCGAGATTCACATGCCCAAAAAAGCCCGTAGCAGCTTCATTTCCAAGCACCAGGAGGCCCTGCAACTGGGTGCTGCGGTGTTGTTCCTGATCCTGGTGGGGGTGTACGCCTCGCTCACCGGTGCCTCCACCATCGGACTCACCTCCTCGGCGGTGTGGTTGCTGATCGTGGCCGCCAGTGTGGGCGCCTACATGGCCATGAACATCGGTGCCAACGACGTGGCCAACAACATGGGCCCGGCGGTGGGCTCGGGTGCCATGACCATGGGCTGGGCCATCGTGGTGGCGGCCGTGTTCGAAGCACTCGGCGCCATCGTCGCGGGGGGCGACGTGGTCGGCACCATCAAGGGCGGCATCATCGACCCGGCCGCCATCAACGACCCCGCGCTGTTCGCCTGGGTCATGTTCTCGGCGCTGCTGGCCGGTGCACTCTGGCTCAACCTGGCCACTGCGTTGGGTGCGCCGGTGTCCACCACCCACTCCATCATCGGCGCCGTCATGGGCGCGGGCATCGCAGCGGGCGGTTGGGGCCTGGTCAACTGGGACACTATCGGCGCCATCGTCATCAGCTGGGTGATCTCGCCGCTCATGGGCGGGGCACTCGCCGCGGGTTTCCTCTACCTCATCAAGCGCAGCGTGACCTACCGCAGCGACAAGACGGATGCCGCCAGCCGCGTGGTGCCGGTGCTCATTTCGCTCATGGTCTGGGCCTACACCACCTACATGCTGCTCAAGGGCGTGAGCCAGTTGGTCAAGGTCGGCTTCCTGACCGCCCTGGCCATCGGCCTCGTGGTGTCCGTGGTCGTGTGGTGGCTGATCCGCAGGCCGATTGCGCGCATGGCCGTTCGGCAGGACAACAGCAAGGACGGCGTGAACCGCCTGTTCACCTGGCCGCTGATCTGCTCGGCCGCACTGCTGAGTTTTGCGCACGGCGCCAACGACGTGGCCAACGCCATCGGACCGCTGGCGGCGATCTACGAAGCGGTGAAAGAGGGCGCCATCGCCACCAAGGCGGGCACGCCGATGTGGATCATGGTGCTCGGTGCGCTGGGCCTGGCGGTCGGTCTGGCGCTGTATGGCGCGCGGCTGATTCGCACGGTGGGCAAGGAGATCACCGAGCTCGACAACATGCGCGCCTACTCGATCGCCATGTCGGCCACGCTCACCGTGATCGTCGCCTCGCAGCTCGGCATGCCCGTGTCCACCACTCACATCTCCATCGGCGCGGTGTTTGGCGTGGGGTTCTTGCGCGAGCTGCTCAAGGTGAACTACGCCAAGATGGAAGCGGTGGTGTTTGCCGGCCACCAAGGTGCCGACCGTGCCGAGGTCGAGGCCTACCTGCACCGCTTCGAAGCGGCCGAGGTGCAGGAGAAAAAACGCATGCTGGCCGAGATGAAGCGCCGCACCAAACAGCGCGAAGCGACACAAACCGCCGAGGGTGCCCTGCTGGCGAAGAAGGAACAGCGCGCCATGAAGAAGGCGATCAAGAAAGAGATCGTCAAGCGCTCGGCCGTCATGCGCATCGTGGCCGCGTGGATCGTCACCGTGCCCGCCACGGCGGTGCTCGCGGCCATTCTTTTCTACGTCGTTCGGGCCGTGCTCAGCTGATGAAAAAGAATCTTCAGGGTTTTCCCTGAAGATCGGGCTATAATCAGCGGCTTCGCAGGCAACTGCGATGATTTGTGCATCTGCCTCACACACAGGCCCCCCGATTGCAACGGTGGCGCAGTCCCTCAAAGGACCGCTCCACCCGCCAGATTCTTCAGAGTCCGGCCCAACGGATGGGGACCATTCGCTCCCAGCGTCACCGGAATCTTTCCAGGCTGACCGAAGGCGCGTAGACCGTTTGATGGTTGATGTTTTGTAACCACGAACGGATCTAGCGCCATGGAGCGGCCACCCCACTGCGGGTCGGCTGTCCTTCCCAGCGTCTTCATTCGATCAATTGCGCATTTTTTGGCGCATGGACGAACATGAGCGACTCTTTTGAAACGATGGGCGAATTCACGCCCGAAATCCTCTCTGCCGACATCGACGCAGAGATTTCTTCCAACGACACCGTCGAGGCCGCAGCGCCCGAAGTGCCCGCCGGCCCCAACGGCTTCGAGCTGCTGGGCCTGGCGCCCGAGCTGGTGCAAGCCTGTGCCGACCTGGGCTACCTGCAGCCCACCCAGGTGCAGAACAACGTGATTCCCAAGGCCATGCTGGCCCAGGGCGAAGCGCGTTTTGCCGACCTGATGGTGTCCAGCCAGACCGGCAGCGGCAAGACCGCCGCCTTCCTGCTGCCCGTGCTGCACACCCTGCTTCAGCAGCGTGCCGATGCCGACGCCAAGGAACGCGCCGAGCGCGAACGCCTGACCGCCGAAGCCCTGGCCCGTGGCGAAGCACCGCCCAAGGCCCCCAAGCGCAAAGACCCGACCAGCTCGCGCAATTTCAAGGCCGCCACCCCCGGCGCGCTGATTGTTTGCCCCACGCGCGAACTCGCGCAGCAGGTGGCCAACGACGCGATTGATCTGGTGCGCCACTGCCGTGGCCTGCGCATCGCCAACGTGGTGGGCGGCATGCCTTACCAGTTGCAGATCGCCAAGCTGCAGAACGCCGACCTCGTGGTCGCCACCCCCGGCCGCCTGCTGGACCTGCAGCGCTCGCAGCAGCTCAAGCTCGACCAGGTGCAGTTCCTGGTGGTTGACGAAGCCGACCGCATGCTCGACCTGGGCTTCTCCGACGACCTGGCTGAAATCAACACCCTGACCAGCCAGCGCCGCCAGACCATGATGTTCAGCGCCACGTTTGCGCCGCGCATCCAGCAGCTCGCCATGCGCGTGATGCACGAGAACGGCAAGCACGTTCAAAAGGTGCAGATCGACAACCCGCAAGAGCAACACGCCAACATCAAGCAGGTGCTGTTCTGGGCCGACAACGCCGACCACAAGCGCAAGCTGCTCGACCATTGGTTGCGCGACGCCGGCATCAACCAGGCCATCGTGTTCGCCAGCACCCAGATCGAGTGCGATGGTTTGGCCAACGACCTGCAGCAAGAAGGCTTCTCGGCCGTCGCGTTGCACGGTGCCCTGAGCCAGGGCATCCGCAACCGCCGCCTGATGGCGCTGCGCGCCGGCCAGGTGCAGATCCTGGTCGCCACCGACGTGGCCGCCCGCGGCATCGACGTGCCCACCATCACCCACGTCTTCAACTTCGGCCTGCCGATGAAGGCCGAGGACTACACGCACCGCATCGGCCGCACCGGCCGTGCCGGCCGCGATGGCCTGGCCATCACGTTCGCCGAGCTGCGCGACCGCCGCAAGATCTTCGACATCGAGGCTTACACGCGCCAGCGCATCAATGTGGAAACCGTGACCGGCCTCGAGCCGCGCCAGCGCGCTCCGCAAAACGAAGCCTTCGGCCGTGGCGGCCGCCCGGCTGGCCGTTCGAACGACCGCTTCGGTGGCAACGACCGCTTTGCCGGCAACAACGACCGCCGTGGCCCGGCGCCCCGCTTCGAAGCCCGCAACGAAGCACCCCGCGTGGACCACAGCCGTCCCGGCACGCGTTTTGACCCGCGTTTCGAAGGCCGCGCCGAGCCACAGCGCCCGGAAGGCCGTTTTGACAACCGCGGTGAGAACCGCTTTGGTGACCGTGGCGAGAACCGTGGTGAAGCCGGTGGCTACCGCCCCGACACGCGCCCCGCTGCCGGCCGCAACTTCGCCGACCGTGCACCCGCACGCCCCGGCTTCGGTCCCAAGCCTGGTGGCTTCAACAGCTTCGGCCGCAGCGACAAGCCCATGGGTGACCGTGGTGGCGATCGTGGTGCAGAGCGTGGTGGCTTCAGCGACCGTGGCAACGCCGAGCGCGGCGCCATGCGCGGTGAATTCGCACCGCGCCGCCCTGAAGGCGCCCCGTCGCGCCCCATGGCCCGCCGCAGCCCGCGCTGAGTCCATTCAGGCCTCAACAGCCTGATCAAGAAAAACCAGACCCCCGGGTCTGGTTTTTTTTCGTCTGTTCACGGCCCGGGCAGCAAAGCCCCCAGCCACGCAACACGGCGCCGCACGAATCAGAATCGCCCGATGACGTATCGGGTGGTCTGGTTCAAGCGCGACCTGCGGGTGTGGGATCACGCGCCGCTGGCCGAGGCCGCGCGCCTGGGGCCGGTGCTGTGCCTGTATGTGCTGGAGCCCGCGCTGTGGCGCCAGCCCGATGCCGCGCGGCAGCATCTCGGCTTTGTGCAGGAGAGCCTGAAAGACCTGCAGGCCGACATCAAACGCGTCGGTGGCCGGTTGCAGCTCGCGGTGGGTGATGCGGTGACCGTGCTGGAACGACTGCACCAGCAAGCCCCTTTCATCGAATTGCTGTCGCACGAAGAAACCGGCAACGCCGCGAGCTACGAGCGCGACCGCCGCGTGAAACAGTGGTGCGCTGAACGCGCCGTGCCGTGGCGCGAGTTCCGCCAGTTCGGCGTGGTGCGTGGCCTGCGTGAACGCAAGCACTGGGTGCGGCAGTGGGAACAACTCACGCACGCCGGGCAGGCGCCCACACCATCGCTGCAAGCGGCCGAAGTACCGCGCTTCACCGACCCCTGGCCGAGCGCGGACGATCTGGGTCTCGACGCCCACGAACCACCCGAGCGCCAACGTGGCGGCCGCACGAATGGCATGGCCGTGTTGCAGAGTTTCCTGAACGAGCGCAGCGTCAGCTACCGCGGCGGCATCTCCTCACCGCTCTCGGCGCCCACCGCCTGCTCGCGCCTCTCGCCCTACCTCACCTGGGGAAACCTCAGCCTGCGCGAGGTGGTGCAGGCCACGCGCGCCCGCCTCGACGATCCCGCTTTGCCCGGCCGCCAGCGCCAGGGGCTGGAAGGTTTCATGAGCCGGCTGCACTGGCACTGCCACTTCATCCAGAAGCTGGAGACCGAACCCGCCATCGAGCACCACAACATGCACCCCGGCTATGAGGGCCTGCGCGAGCGCGACCACAACCCGGCGCACCTGCAAGCCCTCATGGATGGGCGCACCGGCTGGCCGCTGGTGGACGCCTGCGTGGCCATGTTGCGCGAGACCGGCTGGATCAACTTCCGCATGCGGGCCATGCTGGTGTCCGTGGCGGCGTATCCGCTGTGGCTGCATTGGCGCCCGGTGGGCGAGTGGCTCGCGCGCCAGTTCATCGACTACGAGCCCGGCATCCACTGGAGCCAGCTGCAGATGCAGAGCGGCACCACCGGCATCAACACCACGCGCGTTTACAACCCCGTCAAGCAGGCGCAGGACCACGACCCGCACGGCCACTTTGTGCGCCGCTGGTTGCCCGCGATGCAGCGCGTGCCCGACACCTGGCTGTTCCAGCCCTGGCTCATGCCGCCCGAGCTGCAGGCCCGCTGCGGCGTGTTGGTGGGCGTGGACATTGCCGCGCCTTTGGTGGACCTGGAGGTCGCCACGCGCGCGGCCAAGGAGCGCGTGTACGCCTTGCGCACCGACCCGGCCGTGGCGGCGGTGCAGGCCAGCATCGTCAAGCGCCACGGCTCGCGCAACCGCAGTGCGGAAAACATCACCAGGCCACGCCCGGCGGAAGCACCGTCGCAAGCCTCGCTGGACTTCTGATGACCGGGCCCATGACCACCCCTCCCAGCATCCTGCTCGTGTGCATCGGCAACCGCGTGCGCAGCCCGCTGGCCCAGGGTTTCCTGCGCGCGGAGCTCGACTCCGCCGGGCTGACCCATGTGCGGGTCGATTCGGCGGGCACCAACGTCTGGCCGGGCGGTGAGCCGCCCGAGCGCGAGGCCATCTTCGAGGCGGCGCGCGCGGGCATCCCCATCGAACACCTGCGCTCGCGCGAGCTCACCGAGGCCGACTTCGACAGCCACTCCCAGGTGCTCGCCATGGACTGGGACAGCCACGCCCTGGCCGAAGCCATGGCACCCGCCGAGCATCGCCACAAGATCGGCCATCTGGCCCACTTTGCCCGGCGCGAGAAGGTCACCACCATCCCCGACCCGGCCGCCACCGGCTACGCGCGCACGCTGGCCTGCATCCAGGACGCTTGCGAGGGCTGGGTGGTGAAACACCTGGTCCGCCGTCCCACCCGCTGACACATCTGAGGCCCCGGCTCGTTACCATGCGAGCATGTCCAGGCTGTCCCAATCCATCCGCTTCTGCACCTCGGCAGACCAGACGCGGATTGCATTCGCCACCACCGGGCAAGGCCCCGCAGTCGTGCGCGCGGCCCATTTCCTCACCCACCTAGATTTCGACCTGAACAGTCCCGTCTGGGCCCCGTGGATCACGGAGTTGAGCCAGGGCCACACGCTGCTGCGCTACGACGGCCGCGGCTGTGGCTTGTCTGATGCGGCACCCGCCGCCCTGTCGCTCGATGCCTGGGTGTCCGACCTGGAAGCTGTGGTGAACGCGGCCGGGCTGGAGCGCTTTGCCTTGTTCGGTTGCTCACAAGGAGCGGCCATTTCCCTGGCCTATGCGGCGCGCCACCCCGAGCGCGTGAGTTGCATCGTGCTGCTCGGTGGCTATGCCCGAGGGCCGCTCAAGAGGAACCCCACGTCCGAGCAACGCAAACAGGCCCAGCTGATGCTCGACCTGATCGAGCTCGGCTGGGGGCAGGACAACCCGGCGTTTCGCCAGGTGTTCACCTCGCTCTTCATTCCCGGCGGCAGCGCCGAGCAGGTGAGCTGGTTCAACGAGCTGGAGCGCCTGTCCTGCACGCCGGCGCACGCAGCGCAGACGGTGGCGGCCTTCGGCACCATCGATGTTTGCGATCTGGCCGCCCGGATCCACTGCCCCACGCTCGTGCTGCATGCGCGGGGCGACGCCCGCGTGCCCTTCGAGGAAGGGCGCCACATGGCGGGCGTCATTCCCGGTGCCCGCTTCGTGCCGCTGGAGAGCCGCAACCACGTGTTGCTCCACGGTGAGCCTGCCTTCGCCCGCTGCTTCACCGAGATCCAGGCCTTTCTGCAAACCCACCACGAAGCGGCTCCAAGCACTGCCTTTCCCAGCCTGACGCCGGGCGAGCGCGAGCTGCTCGAACTGCTGGCGCACGGGCTCGACAACCTCCAGATCTCGGCCCACCTGGGCCTGTCCGAGAAAACCGTGCGCAACAAGGTGTCGTCGGTGTTTGCCAAGCTCGATGCGGCCACGCGTGCCCAGGCCATCGTGCGTGCGCGCGACGCCGGCTTTGGCCAGGCGCCCTTGCCACGCTGACACGGGACACCCGTCCCGACTCCCGGGGTGGTTTGCGCCCCGGTTGGGCGCCTGACCGGGACAACTGACTCGCGCCAGCCGCGCCATGCTCCGGTGCAATGGACCTCACGGAATGCATCCGTTCTGGAGGTCAACATGGCTCAACTGTCCTACCCCGTCAAGCAGTCAACGCACACCGCTGTTGCCATCCGCCCGGACACATCGGGCATCGTTCGCGCCCTGCTGCGCGTGTGGGTGTGGGCGTGCCGCCACGCGGAGCGACCTGGCCGTGTTGTGCCTTACGTTTGAGCGCGCAGCCTTTGGCTCAGCGCGGCGCGCCCGCCGCGAGCCAGGCGCGCCAGCCACCGAAGTGCGTGATGTCGGTCGCGCCCGTGATGCCGATGCCTTCGCAGATGAATCCGGGTACCTCGCTGCCGTCGGCCAGTTTCACCTTGCCGATGCCCAGCGGCGCCGGGATGCCGGCCACGAAGCTGCCGAAGTGGGCGGCGGGGACTTCCCACACCTCCAGCGCAATGGCCGAGCCGCCCTCGGCCACGCGCACCATGCTGGGCCGCTGAACCGGACCACCGGCGAGGGCGTGCAACCGGTATTCGGGCGCCGAGTGGGGACTGCCGATGAGGCGTGCGCCGCGCGAGGTGAGCTGGTGGTTCAGGGGCAGACCCGAGAGGTGGGCGCCGCACACGGCCACGCGCACGGTGCCGCTGCCCGCCGCGCCCACCTCGCCCGAGGGCAGGCCGGTGCAGGGCGCTGTGCCGGCCAGCGGCGTGGGCGTGGCGCCGAGCGTGGCGGTCTCGGCGCGGTGGAAACGGTCGGCCAGGCGCAGCAAGGCGATGTCCTTGAACGCGGGCGCGGCCAGGGTCACGCCCCAGGGCAGGCACTGCGCCGCGCCGCCCGCCAGAAAGCCCGAGGGCACGGCCACCGCGCTGTAGTCCAGCAGGTTCATGAAGTTGGTGTAGCGGCCCAGGTTGGAGTTGAGCTGGATCGGGTCGGCCTGCATGGCGTCGATGCGGTAGATGGTGCCGGCGGTGGGTGTGAGCAGGCAGTCGATGTCGCTCCATACCGCGTCGCACACGCGCTTGAGCGCCTTGAGGCGGTAGCTCGCGGCAAAGGCCTGGGCGCCGGTCACGTTGCGGCCACCTTCGATGATGGTGCGCACCGGCGGAAACACCGCCTCGGGTTGCGCGTTGATGAAGTCCTGGATGGCGACATAACGCTCGGCCACCCACGGGCCGTCGTAGAGCAGGCGCGCTGCTTCGAGAAAGGGAGTGAGGTCCACTTCGACCGGTGTGCCACCCAGCGCCTTGAGCCGCTCCACCGAGGTGTTGAACAGCGTCGCGGCAGCGTCGTTGCCGAAGAACTCCAGGTCTTCTGCACGCGGCACCCCAAAGCGGAACGGACCGGAAGAAAAATCCACCCCAAAGGGTTGGGCTGGCCGGCTGTAGGCATCGGCTGCGTCGAAGGCCGCGGCAGCGCCCAGCACGGCCTGCACGTCGCCCGCCGTCAGCGCAAAGATGCTCACCGTGTCCAGCGAGCGGCAGGCCGGCACCATGCCGGTGCCCGAGAGCAGACCCAGCGTGGGCTTGAGGCCCACCAGATTGTTGAACGAAGCCGGCACGCGGCCCGAGCCGGCGGTGTCGGTGCCCAGCGAAAACGTGGCATACCCCTTGGCCACCGCCACGGCCGAGCCCGAGCTGGAGCCGCCCGAGATGAACTCGGGGTCGAACGCGTTCTTGCACGCGCCATAGGGCGAACGCGTTCCGTTGAGGCCGGTGGCGAACTGGTCGAGGTTGGCCTTGCCCACCGGCACCGCACCGGCGGCCAGGAGATGCTGGATCAGGAAGGCGTTCTCCGAGGGCGTGTACGCAAACTCGGGGCAGCCGGCGGTGGTGGGAATGCCGGCGAGGTCGATGTTGTCCTTGATCACGAAGGGCACACCGAACAGCGGCAGGCTGGCCGGGTCCACGCCGTCAAGCCGGGCCACCAGGGGCGCTGCCTCGGCATCCGTCAGCACATGGATGAAGGCGTGGTGCGTGTCGGCCCGGCAGCGCGCCAGCGCCTCGGCGATCACCTCGCGCACGGTGGTGCCGCTGCGGTAGGCGGCCTGCAGGCTCGCGAGGTCAAAAGACAGATGGCTCAGTGACATGGAAACACTCCGTTGTTGTTCTGGACTCAGATGGCTTCGTCGATCAGCACCAGCACGTTCTGCCCGGCCGACACCGCACCGCCTTGGGCACACATGAGGCTGTGCACCGTGGCGTTGGCCGGTGCAAGCAAGTTGAATTCCATCTTCATGGACTCGATCACCAGCAGCACGTCACCAGCCTGCACCTGCTGGCCCACGCTCACCGCGACCTTCCACACATTGCCTGGCACGCTGGTGGCCAGCACGCGTCCGCCCTCGGGCAGGTCCACCTCGTCGGCCACGCCGGCGCTGGCTGCGGCGTCGTCGCTGGTGAAGTCGTTTTGCCCGGCGGCCACCCAACGTTCGCGTTCGGCTTCAAACGCGGCCTGCTGCGTGGCCTTGAACGCCGAGATGCTCTGCGCGTTGTCGGTCAGGAAACGTCGGTACTGCTTGAGGCTGAACGTGCCTTCTTCGGTGCGCAGCGCGTAGCCGCCGTGCGGAAAATTCGCGCGGATGGTTTTGAGCGCGTCTTCGCTCACCGGCTCGAAGCGGATCTGGTCAAAGAAGCGCAGCAGCCAGGGCTGTTCGAAGTCGGAGCCCGGCGTGCCGTGGCGCCAGCGGTTCCACATCTGCAGCGTGCGGCCCACAAACTGGTAACCGCCCGGGCCTTCCATGCCGTAGACACAGAGGTAGGCGCCGCCGATGCCCACGGCGTTCTCCGGCGTCCAGGTGCGCGCCGGGTTGTACTTGGTGGTCACGAGGCGGTGGCGCGGGTCCAGCGGCGTGGCCACCGGCGCGCCCAGGTACACGTCGCCCAGGCCGAGCACGAGGTAACGCGCGTCGAACACGATGTTGAACACGTCCTCGATGCTGTCCAGCCCGTTGATGCGGCGGATGAACTCGATGTTGCTCGGGCACCAGGGCGCGTCCGGTCGCACCGACTGCATGTATTTCTCGATGGCCAGCTTCGTCTGCGGATCGTCCCAGGAGAGCGGCAGCACCACGGTGCGCGAGGGCACCACCATCTCGTCCACCGGCGGCAGCGCGTCGTCTGCCCCGCTGATGATCTGCAGCAATTTATCGCGGGGCAGCAGGGCCGGGTCAAAGTGCACCTGCAGCGAACGGATGCCCGGGGTGAGGTCGATCACGCCCTTGAGTTGTTGGGCCTTCAGCCCGTGCAGCAGGGCCTGCACGCGCATGCGCAGCTCCAGGTCGAGCGTGAGCGGGCCGAACTCGATGAGCACGTAGCGGTCACCCGCCTGGCGGATCACGCGGCGCGGGCGGTCGCCTTGCGCCGCGCGGTCGTCGAGCACGGGGCTCGCTGGTGAGCCGGCCTGCCGATGAAAGCGCACCGTGTCACCGGGTCGCAGTTGCCCCAACTTCCACAGCTCGTCGTGCAGCACCACCGCCGGGCACACGAAGCCGCCCAGGCTGGGGCCGTCGGGGCCGAGGATCACCGGCATGTCGCCGGTGAAGTCAATCGCGCCGATGGCGTAGGCGTTGTCGTGGATGTTCGACGGGTGCAGGCCTGCTTCGCCGCCGTCGGTGCGCGCCCACTGCGGCTTGGGGCCGATGAGGCGCACGCCGGTGCGGCTGCTGTTGTGGTGGATCTTCCAGTCGGTGCCGAAGAACATGGTGATGTCGTCCGGCGTGAAGAAGTCGGGCGCGCCGTGCGGGCCGTAGAGGACGTTGATGTCCCAGTGGTGGGTGTAGGCGGGGGCTTCGACAGACGCAGCCCGAACGGCGGGGGACTCGGTCCGAACGGTGCCGAGGTGCAGCACATCCCCTGTGCGCAAATGCCGCCCGGCGTGCCCACCAAACTGTCCCAGCGTGAAGGTGCTGCGGCTGCCCAGATACAGCGGCACGTCGAGCCCGCCCGCCACGGCCAAGGCCAGGCGCACGCCGTGTTCGCAACGACCCACGGCCAGCAGGCCGCCCGCAGGCACGGCAATGGCCTGCCACATCGGCACGGTCTCGCCATTCAGCGTGACCTTGGCCGGCGCACCGGTCACGGCCACCACGGTGGCGGTGTTGAAGCGCAGGGTGGGCCCGGCCAGCGTGATCTCCAGCGCGGCCGCGTCAGGGGCGTTGCCCACCAGCGCGTTGGCCGCGCGGTGAGCGTGCATGTCCATGGGACCGCTGGGCGGCACGCCCACGTCCCAGTAGCCTTGCCGGCCCGGCCAGTCCTGCACGCTGGTCTGCACGCCGGGTTCGATCACGTCGATGGTGGCCGGCTGGTAGGCGAAGGTGGAGAGGAAACGGGTGACCTGTTTGCCGGCGCGAAACACCGGATCGCGCACCACCTGGCGCAGGTAGCCCAGGTTGGTTTCGATGCCGGCCAGGCGTGTGGCGTCCAGCGCGTCTTCCATCCTGGTCAGCGCCTCGTCGCGCGTGTCGGCCGTGACGATCAGCTTGGCCAGCATCGGGTCGTACCAGGCGGGCACCTCGGTGCCGCGCTCCACCCAGCTGTCCACGCGTGCGTCGGCAGGGAACACCACCTCGGTGAGCAGGCCCGCGCTCGGTTGGAAGTTTTTCGCCGGGTCTTCGGCGTACAGCCGCACCTGGATCGACGCGCCTTGGGGCGAGGGTTGCAGCGTGTGCAGCGGCGGCAGGTCGCCAGCCGCGAGCTGCAGCATCCACGCCACCAGGTCCACGCCACACACCTGCTCGGTCACGCCGTGCTCCACCTGCAGGCGCGTGTTCACTTCGAGGAAATAGAACGCACCGGTGGATGCGTCGTAGACGAATTCCACGGTACCGGCGGAGCGGTAGTTCACCGCCTGGGCGAGGCGCACGGCGGTGGCGTGCAGTTCGCTTCGCTGCGCGTCGCTCAAGCCCGGTGCCGGAGTCTCTTCAATCACCTTCTGGTTGCGCCGCTGCACCGAACAATCGCGCTCGCCCAGCGCGATCACACCGCCCGCGCCGTCGCCGAACACCTGCACCTCGATGTGCCGCGCCTGCTCCACGTATTTTTCGATGAACAGGCCCGCGTCCTTGAAGTTGGCCTGCGCCATGCGGCCCACCGAATCGAACGCATCGGCGAGCTCCGTCGCGTTCCATACCAGCCGCATGCCGATGCCGCCGCCACCCGCCGTGCTCTTGAGCATCACCGGGAACCCCACGCGCACGGCCTCGCTCTGCGCCTGCGCCAGGTCGGTCAACAGGCCCGAGCCCGGCAGCAGCGGCACACCGCGCTGCTCCGCCAGATCGCGCGCGGTGTGCTTGAGACCAAAGGCGCGCATCTGCGCGGGCGCGGGGCCGATGAAGGCGATGCCCGCCGCTCCACATGCTTCGGCAAACGCCGGGTTCTCGGAGAGAAAGCCGTAGCCAGGGTGGATGGCCTGCGCGCCGCAGTCTTTGGCAATCTGCAGGATGCGGTCGGCACGCAGATAGCTCTCGGCCGCCGGGGCCGGGCCGAGCAGGTAGGCCTCGTCGGCCTCGCGCACATGGCGGGCCTGCGCGTCGGCTTCGGAGTACACGGCCACGCTCTGCACGCCCAGGGTTTTGAGCGTGCGGATGATGCGGCAGGCGATGGCGCCGCGGTTGGCAATCAGGACCTTGCTGAACATGGGTGGAACCTTGGATCGAAGAGGGCAGGCCGTCCTGCGAAGGGGTCTCGCGGCAACGGGTCGTCCCGCTGCGCGCATCGGCGAAGGTTCAAACCGGGTCCCAGACGATCAGTTGAATCGGCGTGGGGTTGTACGCATTGCAAGGGTTGTTGAGCTGCGGGCAGTTGCTGATCAGCACCCACACATCCATGTCGGCGCGCATCTCCACGTACTTGCCCGGACCCGACACGCCGTCTTCAAAACTCAGCGCGCCATCGGCTGTGACGGGCACGTTCATGAAGAAGTTGATGTTGGGCACGAGGTCGCGTTTGCCCAGGCCCACGTCGGCGTGCTGCAGGGCGATCAGGTAGTTGTCCCGGCAGCTGTGCATGTACTTCTTCTGCAGCGCATAGCGCACGGTGTTGCTCTCGGCCGCGCAGGCGCCGCCCAGCGTGTCGTGCCGGCCGCAGGTGTCGGCCACGATGGTGAGCATGGCGTTGCCGTCGTTGCTGCGGATCACCGAGCCCGTGGTGAGGTAGATGCCGCCCTGGCGCTGCATGGTGTTGGTGGCGCTGTAGTGCTCGGCCGGGTCGTGGCGGTTGTAGAACAGCACGTCGGCGGCCTGGTTGCCTTCCAGGTCGACGATGCGCAGCGTCTGCCCGCGCTTGACTTCAAACAGGATGGGCTCGCCCGCCGGGTGGCGCTGGTCCATCACGGCGTGGGCCGGGTCGAGGCTGCTTTCGAGGATGCGGATGTCGGTCGCTTCGGTGTTCATCGTGGGCTCCTCACAGGTACAGCATGTCGGTGTTGTGCAGGGCGCGCGCGTTCTCGGGGCGGAAGGCGCGGCACACGTCATTGGCGGGCGCGGCGCCGCAGCGCCAGGCCAGCAGACCCACTTTTTTCGGGCTGTACGCGGGCGCGGTGTCCAGGCCGTGCGGCGCGGTGCTCATGGCCAGGATCACGTCCATGTCGAAACGCAGTTCCACAAAGTCGCCGGCCTTGGCGTGCTCGGGCACAAAGGCAAACCGGCCCTGCGCGTCCACACCCACCTTGCTGAACAGGTTCACCGGCGCGATCAGGTCGCGCTTGGTCAGGCCGTATTTGCCGATCTCGATCAAGAGGCCGTCCTTGCCCGATCGGTGCATGGCGTTGCGTGCATGCTCGTAGCGCTTCTCGCCGTATTTCTGCTGCATCAGTTCGGCGTCGAGCAGCGCGCCCAGCGGGTCGTGCCAGCCCAGGCTGTCGGCGGTGAAGCTGGCCATGCTGCGGCCCATGTCGCTCATGAGCACATGGCCCTGGGTGTAGTGCGCCGTGTGCTGGGCCTTCAGGCTGTCGGGCATGTTGTAGCGCTCCAGCTTTTCCAGCGCGCTGTAGAGCACCAGGCTCACGTTGGCACCGGCCTCCAGCGCCACAAAGCGCATGGCGCTGCCTCGCGGCATGCGCCAGCTCCAGTGGCTGCCGCCGGGCACCACCTCGCTCCACATGGCGCGGGCAGTGTCCACGCCGTCGAGTGCGGCAGCGGGGAAGCGCTGCCACAGCGCGGGCGCGTCCACCGGCGCGGCCTGTGGCGGGTTGGGCGGCACCACGGTCAGGGGGTCAGCAATGTCTTGTGGGTTCATGTGTGTGTCTCCTGAAAAATTCAAACGCCCACGCCCGAGAGGCGTTGCAGCTGCTCCAGATCGGTCTTCATCCCGGAGGTCTCGCGGATGCGCTCCAGGATGTCGCGCTTGAGGCGCACGAACCCGGGCTCGTGCTTCAAGTCCTGCACGCGCTGGTCGCCAAAGGGCACGTCGTAAATGGTGTCGATGCGCCCGGGGCGCGGCGCCATCAGCACCACGCGCCCACCGAGGTACAGCGCCTCCTCCACGTCGTGCGTCACGAACACGATGGTGGCTTTCTCCAGCTTGTGCACGTAGCGGATCAGGTCGTGCATCACCTCGCGCGTCTGCGCATCGAGCGCACCGAAAGGTTCGTCCATCAGCACCACGTCGGGCTTGCCCATGAGCGCGCGCGCAATCGCCACGCGCTGTTGCATGCCGCCCGAAAGCTGGTTGGGCCAGGCGTTGGCCACTGGCTGCAGGCCCATGAGGCGCAGGAGAGCGTCGGCCCGGCCCGAGGCCGCTTCCACGTCGGCCGAGGTGCGGCCGTCGGTGTGGGCCTTGAGCTGGCGGCAGAACTTGATGTTCTCCATCACCGTCATCCACGGGTAGAGGCTGTAGTGCTGGAACACCATGGCGCGGTCGATGCCCGGGCCGTCCACCGCGCGGCCGTCCACCAGCAGGTCGCCACTGGTTTGGGTTTCCAGCCCGCCGATGGTGCGCAGCAGCGTGGACTTGCCGCAGCCCGACGCACCGACGAAGGTGACGAATTCGTTCTCGCCGATGTCGAGGTTGATGCCTTCCAGCGCGTTGATGGCGGCACCGTCAAACCGCTTGGTGAGGTTGCGGACGACGATCTTGGGCAGGGGAATGTGGGCGGTGCTCATGCTCAGCCTTTCAGATACAACCAAGGGAAGGCGCGGCGGTGCCCCCAGCGGAAGAGCTGGTCGGTGACCAGGCCGATGAGGCCGATGACGATGATCCCGGCGAAGATGGTGTCGGTCTGCAGGAAGCGCTGGGCGCGCAGGATCGCGTAACCCAGGCCCGAGTTGGCGGCCACCAGCTCGGCCACCACCAGGTAGGTCCAGGCCCAGCCCATGGTGATGCGCAGCGTGTCGAGCAGCGCGGGCTTCGCGCTTTGAAAGATCACCTTTTCAATCAGCTCCAGCCGGTTGGCGCCCATGGTCTGCGCCGCCTCCACCTGCGCGGCCGGCACGCGGCGCACGTCTTCGGCCACCATCAGCACCATCTGGAAAAAGGTGCCGATGAAGATGATGGCGATCTTGGAACCCTCGCCAATGCCCACCCACAACATCACCAGCGGAATGAAAGCCACCGCCGGCATGTAGCGGATGAAATCGGTGAGCGGCTCCAGCAGCGCCTGCACCGAGCGGAACGAACCGATCAGCAGCCCCAGGGGCAGGGCGATCACCGCCGACAACAGAAACCCCGCCACCACGCGGTAGATGCTGATGCCCATGTCTTCGAGCAGACCGAGCTCGGTGGCCCAGGTCCAGGTCTTGGCCAGCACCTGCAGCGGCGCCGGCATGAACACCGGATCGATGCCACCCCACAGACCCACCGCCGCCCAAAGCACCAAAGGGGTGAACAGCCCGGTGAGCGCAAGCACCCAATAGGTGCGCCGCGAGATGCCGGCGCGCACGGTGAACAGGTTGGAACGCCGCTTGGGCCGTGTGGGTGCACCAGCAGCGCGCGGCGCCGTGGCGGTGGGGGCAAGGGGCAAGGACATGCGGGGCTCCTGAGCGGGGGACAAAAGGCGGAGAGGCATGTGCTTTGCAGCGCAAGCGTCTCCCGGGCTTTTGTCCCTCCGTGGAACCACGCGATGGTGGCCGACTGCTCTCGGACCAGACGGCTCAGATCTGTGGCGGATCTGAGCCCGGAACCCTAGCGGTCTTCAAGGCTGGCGTGTGTTTGGGCACAGCGCCTCTCTGTGGGGTGGGTTAGCAACTTCGGTGCCAATCTAGACGCAAGTGGGCGAGCCTCGAGCTGCTGCAAAAAAAACGGGCGGGCTCCCAAGGGAGTCCGCCCGCTGTTTGGGTTGAAGCCGCTTACTTGGGCAGCATCACCTTGTCGATGACGTGGATCACGCCGTTGGACTGGTACACGTCGGCGATGGTCACGGTGGCCACACCGCCTTTTTCATCTGTCACGGTGACCTTGCCGCCCGTCGACTTGGCAACGAGCGTGCCACCGGCCACCGTCTTGATCGATGCCATGCCCTTGCCGTCGGCGATCATCTTGCTGATTGCCGCAGCATCGAACTTGCCCGAGACCACGTGGTAGGTGAGGATGCCGCTGAGCATGCCCTTGTTTTCCGGCTTGAGCAGGGTGTCCACGGTGCCGGCGGGCAGTGCCGCAAACGCCGCGTTGGTGGGCGCGAACACGGTGAAGGGACCCGCCGACTTGAGGGTGTCCACCAAGCCCGCAGCCTTGACGGCGGCCACCAGCGTGGTGTGGTCCTTCGAATTGACCGCGTTGTCGATGATGTCCTTGCTGGCCAGCATGGGAGCGCCGCCCACCATGACCTGCGCGAAAGCACCGATGGATGCCGTGCCGATGGCCAGGGCCAGAACGGTTTTGCTGAGGGTCTGCTTGATCATGAAATCTCCTTGGGTTGAAGCCTGAATTGCGGCTGTGACTGATACGCAGGGCAACCCCGCGCTGGATTCAAACCCGCGAGAAAGCTCATCAACGCTCAGGGCTATTCCAGCTGTCAGGCCCGGGCGATCACAACGTCTGCCGTGGGCCGGGCAACGCAGGGCAGGCAATAGCCTTCCGTCTTTTCCTCGGGGCTGAGGCCGGGCCAGGGAATGTCGTATCGCACCTGCCCCTGCAGCAAGCGAGCCATGCACGTGCGACAGGTCCCGTTGCGGCAGGACACCGGCCAGGCGATGCCTGCGCGTGTCATCGCAGCGAACAAGCTGGTCTCGCTGTCGGCCTCCACGTCTGTCGCCTGGCCGTCAACCCGCATGCGAAATGTTTTCATGCGTCCTTCAAATCAGACATTTCCCAAGCGGTGCGGTAGCCACCGATGCGCTCCACATGGGCCAGCAAGTCCTTGAAAAACGCATGGGCGCCGAGGGTGGACGAGTCGCCGACGAGCAGCAGCTTGCGGCGGGCGCGGGTCATGCCCACGTTCATGCGGCGGATGTCCGAGAGGAAGCCGATGTCACCCAGGTGGTTGCTGCGCGTGAGTGAGATGGCAATGATGTCTCGCTCCTGGCCCTGGAACGCATCGACCGTGCCCACGCTGAGCAGGCGGTGCTGCAACAAGCCGTTGAGCACTTCGTTCTCCTCAATGGCGTCCTTCAAACAGTTGATCTGGGCGCGGTAGGGCGCTATGACGCCAATGGTGAGTGGGTCATGCTCGTGCTGGCCTGGGTCGCAGCACTCCAGGAGTTGGGTGAGGCGCCTGAGCAGCAGGTCCGCTTCTTCCGGGTTGGCCGTGGAGCGGCTTTCGGGAATGGTGACCTCAACGAACCCAAAGCCGGCCGTGTCGAGGAATTCCACAGGCAGGTCGGGTGCGAAGCCCGGGTCGTAGGCCTCCAGGCCAGCGTGGCGCACGCTCTGGTGCGCCTGCAGCTGGCCGCCATAGAACCGCTGGGAGCTGAACGCCATAATCTGCTCGTGCATGCGGTACTGCAAGGTGAGCATCCGGGCCGTGGCCGGCTGGCGCTGGATGCACTTTTCAAACAAGGTTTCGCGCAGGCCTTCGCGGGCAGCCTTGTCGCTTTTCACGGTGGGCGGGAGCTGGTGGTGATCGCCAGCGAGAACCACACGCTGGCCTTTGGCAATCGGAATCCAGCAGCCCGGCTCCAGGGCCTGGGCGGCTTCGTCGATGAAAACGGTGTCAAAGCTCAGGTGGCGCAGGTTGCGGTTGCTGGCGCCCACCAGCGTGCAGGTGATGACCTGCACCGAGTCGAGCACATCGTCGGTGATGAATCGCTCCAGATCGTCCGCCTGCAGGAACAGCTGCCGCGCTTCGTCCTTCAGCATCTGCCGCTGCTGCCGTTCCTCATGACCAAAATGGCGGACGTACTCGCTGGCGGTCTGGCGGTACTGGTCAGCCGTCTGGCGCATCGCCCGCATCTTGCTGTGGCTCGGATGGGCCATCACCCGAGCGTCGAGCGTGTGATCCAGCAGCAGGTCTGACACGCGGCTGGGGTTGCCCATGCGAATGACGTTCACGCCCCGCTCGGCCAGCTTTTCGGTGAGCAGGTCCACCGCCGTGTTGGAAGGCGCGCACACCAGCACACGCCGTTCGCGCCGGAAGGTCTCGCGAATGGCCTGCACCAGCGTCGTGGTTTTGCCGGTGCCGGGTGGGCCGTGGATGATAGCCACGTCCTGGGCCGTGACCACGTGGCGCACCGCCGCCAGCTGCGAGTCGTTGAGGGAGTTGGGGTAGAACAGGTCGTCGGCCTGGGGCGCGCAAAAGCGGGCCTGCCGTGCGCCCAGCAGCACGTCGCGCAGCTCGGCCAGCCGGTCACCCCGGGCGCGCACCACCTCGAGCATGGCCTGGTTCATCTCGCGGTAGCTCACCTCGTCGAAGGTGAGGTCAATGCCCAGCTTGCCGCCGTCGAGCACCCAGTCGGGCAGCTCATCCTTGTTGGTGGTCAGCAGCAGCTTGTTGCGCCGCACGCTGGTGATGACGCCATTGAGCGTGGGCTGGTCAACCGCCGAATGCCCGTGCACCTTGCCAAATAGCGAAGCGTTTTTGCCCACCTGAAACAGGTGCAGGCCTTGCTGGTTGGCGGGTCGTTCCAGTTCCAGCACCACCTTGCCACCAAAGCCGATGTCTTCCGCGGTGATGGTGACGGGATACCAGGTCAAGCCGCGCCGCTGGCGCTCCGGGATGCCGGCCTTGGCATTTTTGAGTGCAAATTGCGCCTGGTCTTCCTTTTGCTCAAGCTGCATGAGGGCGTGCACGCGTCGCAGTTCATGTTCAACAGCAAAAGGATCGGTGGGAATGAAGTCGAGGTCCGCCAAGGGAATACAGATTGAACCGTCCAGGATGTTGAGAGGGCCAGTTGACTGGCGATTGACCGGCCAGAGTCTGCCTCAGTCTTTGCTGGAGGCATGGGTGCCCATCAATTTCCCGGACAACACCTTGCCCACCTGGTCGCCATGGTCTGGGATCGCTATGAAGCTGCGAGCCTCTGCTGGGAATACCACTCAAGACTGAACGCGGACGTTCGTAGCAAGAGCAGCATGCGTCCCGCTGAGGACCAGCATTCGATGCGGGAGCCTGCTCTCGAACGGCCGCAGTGCCACCGAAAACAGCCGCACCCTCATCTTTGCGTGTCAGGTGTGCGGGCACGGCTGGCACCTCGGGAGCACGGCGCAGCGAACCCATGGTTCAGCTGCACGCAGTCGCTATGGACGTCTGCGCCGTGGCACAACCTGCGACTGCACCTGAACCTGGGTTGTCGCGGTGGTCTGCCACTGCAACGGGCTGCGGCCCGGTTGCAGTGGCAGCCGCATCGGCCGAGACCTCAGACCTTGTGCTTTTTCAGCCAGTCGTTGGCCAGCTTCTGGGCGTACGTGGCAGCCGACTTGTCGTAGCTGGGGCGGTAGTCGGCGTTGAAGCCGTGGTCGACGTTGGGAAACACGACAATTTCCGAGCCGCTTCCGCCCTTGTTGATCAGGCCGCGCATCTTGGCGATGGTCTCCTGCTTGACGAAGGCGTCGATGCCGGAATACAGGCCCAGCACCGGCACCTTGATCTGGTCGGCAAAGTCGATCGGATCTTCAGGACGCAGGTCGGGCGTCTTCAGGCCCTCAAGCAAACCGTAGTACGCCACCGCAGCGTTCAGCTTGCTGTTGTGCCGCGCGTAGACCCACGCCGTGCGGCCACCCCAGCAGTAACCCACCAGCCCCGTGCGCTGGGCGTCGGCTTTGCCGCTGGCGCGCGCGAAGGCCAGGGTGGCATCGAGGTCGGCGCACACCTGGGCGTCGGGCACTTTGGAGA
>Ga0210244_100156_pt1 | contig 58164 bp, 35 predicted proteins | sample ChrtobMetaP3_0mM_FD_155473 | JGI IMG/M metagenome (GOLD analysis project Ga0210244, IMG submission 155473) | Chrysochromulina tobin associated microbial communities from unialgal haptophyte culture, Seattle, Washington, United States - P3_0mM | ecosystem: Host-associated > Algae > Haptophytes >...
CCGCAACCACCATCCCCGCCGCCGCCCTCGCCCTCGCCTCCGCCGCCCTCACCTCTGCCTTCACCGCCGCCACCTTCAACCTCGCCGCCCCCGCCTTCGCCTTCTCCGCCCCCGTCTGGCGTGCCCATTGAGACCGTGTACGTGATCGGCGTTGCAGTCTCTTTGCTTGCACTACTTGGGGTCGCCGTGTTCATGTACCGCAAGACGCTCTACATCAAAGTGATCTCACCACTGTACGTCAAGGTGGTGCACCCGGCCCTGACCTTTATTGCCGCAAGTTCCTGGTTCAAGGGGCTCGTACCGCCGCCGCCGCCACTGGAAGTCAAAATCGGACCGCTGGCCTTCGCACAGGAGGAACTCAAAGATGTTGAGCTGGAGAAGGCATCCGCGGCCGCGCAAGCGAACAGCGACTACTCAAAAGTGGGCAAGTTGGGCCGCGAAGCGCTGCGCGAGCGGATCGCTCCCCTCTCGGCCGAGGAGCGCTCGATGCTCGCGGCGGAGACGGCGGAGCTCTCTATGGCCGAGCAGGGCGAGATCCAGGCGCGCGCTGAGGCCGCCGTCGCGTCAAGCGGCACGCCCGAGGCGGCGCTGCTCGCCGCAGTCAGCCGCTCCGCTTCTGCTCTCGAGGTGCGCGCGCTGCTGCAGCGCGGCGCGAATCCCGACGCCGCCTTCCTTGACAAGTCGGCGCTCGCGGTCGCGTCGCGCAACTGCTCGGCGGCCGTCGTCAAGGTGCTGATCGATGGCGGCGCGACGCTCGACATGAAGGACGTGTGGGGGTGGACCCCGCTGATGCACGCTATCGATGCGCACACGGGAAGCTCCTCGCGCGAGCCGGTGCTCATGCTGCTCCTCGACGCAGGCGCGTCGGTCGACGTCTGGGGCAAAGACCTCAAGGGGCCGCTCGACATGATGGAGGCGCGCGAGGAGCAAATCAAAAAGGCGCGCGAGCAGGAGGCGTCCATAGGCAAGCAGACAAGCTCGCATCTGACAGCCCCGGGAGCCGCCAACCCGGTGGTCGACTCTCGGGCTTGCGAAGCCCGCCGCCTTTCTGTGAACCAGCCGCGCCGCCTCACCAACATCATGCGCCAGAAGAGCGGCGGCGGGTCGGGGTGCCGTCGGTCACTCGACAGTGAGACGCCAAATTTCTGCGTGGCGGGCCATCAGTACGTCTCCTCGTCGCCGGTGCCTCCCCGATTTTCAGCCGTCGCGAACGCGAGTGAACGAGTCTAAGGGCTGACCGTCGAAAGGCGCGACGCGACTCACACTGTCACGTGGACCCGGAGTGCGGCCACTTGCGCGGCAAAGTCTGCGGCACTGGCATGGTCCCGCGCAACCATAGGCGGTGCAATGAGGGCCTCTGATAAGCGACTTGCATCCTTCGGCCTTAGTCCGAGCTCTTCGAGATTTTCACGGAGACGCGGACCCATTGAACACAGCAGCGAAATGGAGAGCTCCTCCTCGTCAGAAGGTATGCGCTTCCAGCCCGATGGCCTCAAGAAGTGTCAATGCGGGTTCCAGTTCTGGTGCGTCCAGCGTCTCCATCTCGCTCGCGTCTCCCTGGCGTCTCTTGCCTTTTTCCACATTCCTCATGAGACGTTCTCACGCGTCTGCCCGGGCTTCACCTCCCCAGCACACGGCACACCGCGGTTGGTGTGTTCCCGGGACATTGCGGATTCCGGTGAGTGAGAGTGAGTGGGAGTGGAGTGAGAGTGAGTGTCTGAGTGACTCTGAGTGAGTGAGTGAGTGAGTGAGTGAGTGAGCACTCACTCGCTCACTCACTCTCACTCACTTCCCGGGGGGGGGTGGGAGACACGTTCATGTTTCGGACCCGCGCGCGAAACATACATGTACTTTTGGGGCGAAACATCCGAGGATCGCAATGGACCACCCCGCCCAGCATCAAGAGAGGACACACGCCCACCATGGGCGGTGAGCAATCGAAGCCAAATCCATACGTAGCTGATTTTCGAACCGCGGCCGCCCAGAATGCACAGCAGCTTTATTCTGCAAAAGCGCCCGACTCGATCCATGCCAAGTCTCACATGCTGGGCGATGCCTTCATGATCCAAAAGGTGAAGGCGATTGAGGGCTACGAGCGACACGTGTCCGTCGTCACCGGAGGCATCAGCGGCATGGGCATGCAGGCAGCCGGCCGCTCAGCGTACACAGCAGACGGCCCAGTAGAGGAGGCACAGAAGAGGGCGCATGCCGCTTACGCGCAGCAGCTGTTACCGCAACGGCTCGAGGTGCTCGAGCAGCCGCACGTACCTGGGGACGCCTGGGCCATCCGAATGGCCCAAAGCACGCCCTTCAACGCAACCGAAAGCCGCAACCGTTTCGACCTGATGCGGGCTCCCGACACGATAGCGAGCAGTAAGCTCGACAATGTGGGCCATGCAGGAATCGATGCCCAACAGGTTGCCGAAAGTATCAAGGCGAAGGGGTTCACGCCGGGTGCGGTAAAGAGGGAGTGGGTGGGGATCAAGGGGACGGTCAATCTCGGGGACTACATGCTCAAGGAGTCGCTGAAATTCACGCAAGCGAGGACACCCAACCGAAAAGGAGACGCACAAGGGATCAAGCCCAATCTGCCTACGGGAGGCGAGCGTTTGGAGTGTGAGCAAGTCAGGGTGCGGCAGGTCATCAAGGACGCCAACCGGATGCAGGAGCTGCCCGCACCCAATTACGGTGGAGACTCGTACATGGTCAAGCATGCCGAGCAAGCGCAGGCGTTCATCGCGTCAAATTTCAAGATCCACGAACCGAATCTGCCCGCACCGCCTGATGAGATGGCTGCCTGAGCGTGCATCGGCGGCACTCGACAGGGCCCATGCAGAGCGGTGGAGAGTGCGGCGGCAGTACCACGATGCCTGACTGCCATCACCGTGCACGCACTCGACGAGCTGAGCAGGCGGGACTAGTGTCTAGTCCCAGTGAACTCTTGTGACACACCATGATGCACAATCTTTACGTTACACACGTTGCGCCGCGGAGTACTCCGCGGTACGGGTTGCGTGCCCGCGCGAGTACGCCGCCCGCGTTTGAGGTGCTTGAGGACAGTTCACGCGAACAGTGTGGTGCTTAACGTTACAAAATATGACTATGTATACAGTAGTAGCAGCTCTTGGCTCCTACCTCTAGCGTGAAGCGTCTAGCTGCGTGACCCGGGCGGTCCGCCCGCGCCCGCAGTCCCCAGACCCTTGGCAAACCGAAACCCCAAACCGAACCGACGCCGGCGTCGACGGCGGTCCGTTGCCGGTCCCGAAACCCTGGCGAGAGGCTCGAGGGCGAGGCCGGGACGCGCGACAGCCGCCGAGCCGCGACCTACCGCGACCGGCGCTAAATTCGCGGGCGCGAAACCGTTGCGGGCCGCGTCTTCACTCGTCGCATGTCTGGGCATACGCCATGCCCTCACGAAGCGGTCTGGGCAAACCGCTCGACCTGCGAGCAAATCCACAACTGTATTTAGGAAGCGTCGTCGATGGCACATCTGGAGCCAGCTGTGGCATGGCTACGGTCACAGAGGTCGATGTGCTGAATCTGCGTCACCGTCGCGACACCATCCGCAAAAGTGACGACAGCGTTGAGGCAGTCGAGCGAGAGACCGTAGTCGACGTCGGCTCGCTGCTGCCGCCAGTGAACAGACCGAGGATCAGCCGCGAGAACCTCGGCGAGTGCCGCGCGTGCCTGCGCGGCGCTCGTGAGCAGCCGTAGCGATGGTTCAAGCGCCGCAAGCGCCGCCTCAGCCTCGGGCGTGAACATGACTTCAAGGTCGGGTGTGGGCATTGTCTCAAGCCACGGCGCTACTGCCACCTTTGTGGCGGGCAGCCCGTGGCCATCGGCAAAGGGCACGTAGGGCTTGACATCGAGAATGGGGGTGCCATCGACGAGATCAATGCCGCGGAAATGGAGCGTGTCGCCCCTGACCGCTTCGAGCTCGACGAGCGACAGCCCGATCGGATTCGGCCGGTGCGGCGTTCGAGTCGAGAAGAGCCCTGTCTTCATGCCGTCGCAACGCGGTGGGTGGACCTTCGATTTGGTCCCGACGTTGCCATTCAAATGGAAGACGAAGATGATCCACACGTGCGAGAATGCGCCAAGACCCTCAACCGAATGCGTCGCGTTGAGCCCCTTGCCTAGCTGCAGCTTCAGTGTGGCCGCAGACGACGGGCACACGCACCCCTGGCGCGGCGTACCATTCTTCTCGACAAAGCATGTGCGCAAGTGGCCGATAGGACGAAAGGGCCACGTGCCATCGGGTACGGGCTCCAGATGCACGGTCGCCGATCGTGAAATAGGCATCGACGCGGGTATCAAAGCCGCCGCAGTGGCTGGCGCCGCGTCCTCGTTGTCAGCGACAGCAATGTCGGTGTCGTCTGCATAATCGCTCGTCGGCGCGCGCACAACTGCCTCAGATGCGGTTTCCATGGCCGCAGCTGTTGCGGCGGCCGCAGCTGTTGCGGCGGCCATGCTTGCTGTCACCGCTGCAGTGCCAGCCGACGAGGCCATGGTGGAAAGGAGCGAGCGCAGATGTGTCAGCTCTGCAGCTACGCATGTTGCGAACTTGGAGTGGCGCTCGATCAGCTTTGTCAAAGCCGTGCGTGCCGCCTCGAGCTTGCCTTGGAGCTCGTGTGCCTGCTTGCGCAGTTTTGGCGACGCGCCCAGCACGATTGAATACGTCGCACCAGCAGTGAGCTGCACTAGTGGCCGGCCTGCCACATCCAGCCGCACAACCTGCTGCGTGGCCTCTTCCACGAGGAAGGCTGACGTGCCGAATGTGTCTCGGACGTTGAGATCGTCGGCAGGCAGCCGAAACACGCTCGCCGTCAGGTGATAGCGCAGGCGAACTGTGGCACACGTGCCAGCTGAAGAGACGTCGGCGTGCGCGTCCGGGGTCGCCATATTTTTTTGCTGTTCAACACAACGCTTCTTCGGCGTCCATGCACGAGGGCCTCTATGACTGTGTGAAGGACACAGCCCGCTGTAACCAGGCCGTTAATCGGCGGCGTGGGGGAAGGTGTGACGGCGTCCATGCACGAGGTCCTCTATGACTATGGTCGGAGGTCGAGGTGTGAAGGACACAGCCCGCTGTAACCTTAATCGGCGGCGTGGGGGAAGGTGTGACCCCTCATCATGTGAACCCTAGCTTAGTGACCGCCCTGGCCGCGGGGGGCCTGCCCGTTTACGAGCGTTTTCGTTTAACTACTCGTCCGACGCACTGCAAAGTACAAGGTATCACCGTCGTGCAAGTTGTAATCGGCGAGGAAGAGATGCTCTCCGAGGAGGCAGCCGCCGGGCGCGATGAGCTCGAGGCCGCCCTCTTGATGGCGACCGTGCTCGTACCTTAAGCTCTGTGGCAAAACAAGCTGCTGCTGCAGCAGCCGCCGCACATCGCCCACTGAGTCCCACTGCGACGCGCGCACGACATGCACAGTCTCATTGCTCATGGCATCCACCACATCCCCCTTGGCCGAGGTTGCAGTGGCATCCTTGGAGTGGGGTGCACCCTCCACCTCGCCGTCGCCATGCAGCGCGAGTCGTAGGCAGTACACCTCGTAGTTGGGGTCGCGCCGCAGCTCGTCGATGGAAACGACGAGGATGCCGCCGACCACACGCGCGCCACGTGTGGAACGATCGTCTCGCCGCCGACTGAACGCGTCTTCATCGGCAGCGCTGCCGTTTACGATCGCCTCAAACGCTTGCACAACCTCAGCAAAACGCTCAGCGCTGCCCGCATCGCCGCTCACATCAGGGTGGAGGGCGAGGGCGCGTTGGCGGTACGCAGCCTTGACGGCGTCTAGGCTCGCGCGCGGTGACACATCGAGCACTTTGTACGCATCGCGTACCTGGAGTGCGAGGCCACGGAACGCGAACGCGAGGACCCGCTTCGACATGGGCGCTGTCCTTACGCGGACGCACGCGGACGAAGGCCGGGCGGAAATAGGCACCTTTCAGATCAGGCTCCTTTGCACACAGAAAAAAATCCGTGGTGTGAATCCGCGCCGACGCAGAGGCCGACTTGGAGAAAGTATGTGTCCCTGCTTTCATCGGCGCGCTGCGCCTGGCGTGGCGTGCCTGGCCGCCGAAACCTGTGTCGCTCCGCCCGCGTGCTTATTTCGACAACATGCGACCCTTTCGATGTGTCGCCGCAGGTTTCCAGAGGCGCATCCCTAGGCGGTGCAGACAGCGGGCTCTCTTCCCTGCGACTCGTGGCACCCCACTGTAGCCATGGCGATGCGTGGCCTGACCGTGTTCATCTCCGACCTGCGCAACTGCACCAGCCCGGAGCAGGAGAAGAAGCGCGTCGAGAAGGAGATGGCTCACATCCGCCAAAAGTTCACAACCGAGTCCAACATGAATGGTTACAATCGGAAGAAGTACGTGTGGAAAATCCTCTACATGTTTATGCTCGGATACGAGATCGACTTTGGCCACATGGAAGCGGTCAACCTGATCTCGAGCCCTCGCTACTCCGAGAAGTCGGTCGGCTACGCGTGGTGTGCGCTGATGCTACGCGAGGGCGATGAGCTGCTCCGGCTGATCATCAACTCCATCCGCTCCGACCTCATCTCGAAGCAGGACGACGCAATTTGCCTTGCGCTCGCGGCGATCTGCAATGTGGGAGGCAAGGAATTTTCAGAGACGCTCTCCGGCGACGTGCTGCGCCTGCTGACGGGGAACATGACCAAGACGTACGTGCGCAAGAAGGCAGCGCTGACCACCCTGCGGCTGTACCGCAAGGATCCCGTGATGCTCCCAGCTTCCGAGTGGGCGGACAAGATCCTAGCGCTCCTCGACGAGAAGAACATTGGCGTGTTGACCTCGGCGGCCTCGCTGGTGATTGGCATCCTCACCCAGGAAACAGCTGGCTGGGAGGGTTGCTCAGCCAAAGCAGCACGCACGCTCACGCGCATTGTACTCAACAAGGACTACTCGAACGACTACCTGTACTACGGCATCCCGACGCCGTGGCTGCAGATAAAGCTGCTGCGCATGCTGCAGTTCTTCCCGCCGCCCGACGACCACGCTCTGAAGATGCGCGTCTCTGAGGTGCTCCAGCGCATCATCACGGGCACCGACGTGACCAAGAACGTCAACAAGAACAACGTGACGCACGCTGTGCTCTTTGAGGCGATCAATCTGGTCATCCATCTGGGGAGCACGTCAGAGCTGCTGCCACAGGCATGCGCGCTGCTCGGCCGCTTCATCTCCATCCGCGAGGCCAACATCCGCTACCTCGGCCTTGAAGCGATGGCGCGCCTCTCGATAGCGCAGCCCGACACAATGGACCAGCTCAAGAAGCATTCGCAAACCATCTTCTTCTCGCTCAAGGACCAGGATATCTCCATCCGCCGTCGCGCGCTCGACCTAGTGTACTCAATGTGCGACTCGGCCGGCGTCAAGGAGACCGTCGCTGAGCTGCTCGCCTACCTCGAGACCGCAGATTCTCACCTCAAGGAAGAGCTCGTCCTCAAGATAGCCATCCTCGCCGAGCGGTACCGCACCGACAACGACTGGTTCGTCGACGTCATCCTTTCGCTCATCAGGAACGCGGGCGATTTCGTCTCGGAGGAGATCTGGTACCGCGTCGTACAGATTATCACCAACGAGGGCGACGCACTGCAGGCTTACGCAGCGAAGAAAGTGTGGCTGTCGCTCAAGGGTGAGCGCTTTCCACACAAGACACTGCTCAAGGTTTCGGGGTACGTTCTGGGCGAGTTCGGGCACACCATCGCTGAGGAGGAGGGCTCGAGACCCACGGACCAATTGCGTGTGCTGCACGAGCACTTCTTGCAGGCGGACCCCGACGTCAAGGCGCTGCTCCTCAACACGTACGTCAAGCTCTCGCACGCGTTCGGCGAGGTTGCGCCCAAGGTGGGCGAGGTGCTGCGGCTGGCAGCAACATCAATTGACCAAGAGATGCAGCAGCGCTCGATCGAGTACCTCGCGCTCGGGGGGGCGGGTCTCAGCGAAATCAAGAATTCGGTGCTCGAGATGATGCCCCAGTTCACAGAGCGCGAGTCGATCGTGCAGAAGACGCTCTCCAAGACGCAGGGCGAGGCGAACGCGATGCCTGCGCGCTCGGCAGGCGGAGGCAAGGACGACGACGACGACGGCGACGATGACAAGCCGCGCGGCAACGGGTTGTCAGTGGGCAACTCATTTGCGCCTTCGAAGCCCGGTTTGGATCGCCAGCCATCGGCCGCGTTGATCGGTGACGAGGTTGACATGATGGGCGGCCTCTCGATGGGTGGGCCACCCGCGCCTGCGAAATCGGGCATGGACGATTTGCTCGGCCTGATGGGAGACCCTGTGCCGCCACCCGCCGCGCCCAAACAGGGAGGTGGAGGCATGGGCGGAGGCATGGGCATGGACGACTTGCTCGGCATCATGGATGCTCCGCCCGCGCCCGCCCCCGCCCCCGCCCCCGCCCCCGCGCCAGCTGCTGGCGCGGCCGGCAGCAGCACCCCGCAATGGCTGGCGATGTGCACGCGTAACGATGGTGTGCTGCACGAGGACGCCAATGTGCAGCTGGGCATCAAAATGGAGTTTTCAAACCACCAGGGCCGCCTCGCCATCTACATCGGCAACAAGACGCCTCAGCCGCTCACATCCGTGAGCACGATGTTCTCGCCGGTGCCCGGGGTCGCGCTGCAGCCCGCGCAGATCGCAAGCGAGGTGGCTCCAAAGCAGCAGCTGATGCAGATGATTATGATCGAGTGTGGCGGGCCGTACGGCGATCCGCCACAATTGTGCCTTCGCTTCGTCGGACCAAGCGGTCCTACGCAGCTCGTGATGCCCATCCCGGTGCCGCCCACAAAGTTCCTTGTGCCGATGGCCATCGACGGGGGTGACTTCTTCCGTCGTTGGAAGGGTCTAGAGGGCAAGGAAAAGCAGCTCGTGTTCAAGCTCAATGCCATGCCGCTCCCCGAGGCGCTCGTAGAGGAGAAGTGCGGCCCCTCGGCTCTCAAGTTTGGGCTGCTCAAGGGCGTCGACCCCAACCCGGCCAACTTCGTCCTCTCGTCGTACATGGCCGCGAAGGGCGTGCCGCCCAACGCCGACGCCGCGTCGGTGCTCGCACGCCTGGAGGTGAACCCGGCGGCGGGCATGTGCCGCGTTTCAGTACGCTCGGCCTCAGATGGCCTCAACAACGCTATTGCGAAGATCGTCGGCAGCCATCTGGGAACGCTCGCTTGAGCCTGCCAGATGGTGTCCCACCTGAGGTCCTGTGGCCACCTTGAATGGCGCAGCTCAGCTTTAGAACCTACCGCACGCGCGTCGTCGTCGGCAGGCCCAGTGAAGGATGAGCGCGCGGTAGGTTGGGGGTACGTGCGCCGCGCTGGTCCACTCAGCGAGGGGAGCTGGTGAGAAGCGGCCGTGGTACTCGACTACGCAGCAGGGGCACGGGCCAAGGTGGGCCGGGTTGAGCCAACGTGTGTTGGCGTTGCCGCAAGGAATGCTTGGGCGTGAAGCGTGTGTGTATGTGCGTGCGAGCAGTGCGATGCTCGGCCGGGCAGGCCTGATGGTGCGGCAGGTAGGGCCTGCAAGGAATCGGTGCGCGTGTGCATCTCTATCTCGAGCTGCCTCTCACACATCGGGCGCGTATCCATTTGTTTTGAGTCGTCGTGCGGTGCGTGTCGTGGACGTGCGCTGTTTTGCGCGAAAATTAATAGAAGAAGTCGACGGAATATCCGGTTTTTCCCCACGTCATGACGTCATAAAATCGCCCATTCGAAAAACTTGGAATCAAACTTCCAAGTCCTGGGACGCGGCTCCGTTCAGTTCGATGGCGCTCCGTCAGTTCCGGTCGATCGTGCCAGGATCGTGCCACGGTTCACTATTCACCGGAGTACTCACCGTGCCGTTGGTACGTGCTCGACGTCATCACCTCGGCGGCAGCGGCTCGAAACTTTGCGCGCTCCTGCAACACCCAAGAGCGCTTGGCTGGAGTGCCGCCGTCCTGGAGTGCCGCCGCTGCGGTTAGCCAAGCGTCTCGCACGACCTCTCGCGACCTCCGCGTGAGCTCCCACGAGTAGGGCCGGCCTTGCTTCAACGGCCAATGGCGCACAATGGTTCCCGCGCTGACGCCAGCTTTTTCAACATCGAAGACGATTGCGCCCGGATCGCGGCAGGAGCTGACGCTATTCGGGCAGCAATAATTGGGCGATGGGCAACACAGCGACTGGCTCACCGGATCGAATAAAAAATCCTCAGCGCGCTGGCAGATGTTGGACTCTGTGACCCACGCCATTCGCGGGAGCAGGTCGTAGATCGGGTTGAGCATGCACGTCGATCGGCACGGGTTGGAGTCAAACTGACCATTGACGAGGTACGACCACCGAGGTGACTGGCCTTCATTCGCCGGCAATGCTCTGTGCAGCCCATAAATCATGTTATGCAAAAAGCCAAGCGGGCGGCTTTCGTTGCGCACGGGAAAGAGCTCGTTGCGCACCGCTCCGAGGAAGCACCGAGTGTAGGCGAAAGGAAAAGCGAGCATCGCGTCGGGCACGCGCAGATTGCGCCGCCAATCGCTCCGCTGACTCATTTCGAAGGTGCGATTCGTGGCTGCGCGTTCCGAGTGGTGCCGCCAGTGTCCTCCCGACTCACGAAACAGGAAGCGGAATCCGTCGATGGACGACGCGTCGCCGAGCAGCCGATGCATGTCCACTTTCAGGTACAGGTCGAACCGTGTCACGACTACGGCCGCATAGCCTGCTGATTGCTCTGCGCACCATGCTAGGAAGGCGCGCACCGCCACGCCAAGGGGTAACAGCTGCGAGGGCGTCGACGCTTGCTGCACAGTTGTCACGCTCACGACACGCGTCCCCAGTGGGTTGAGCAATTCTTCCATGGGTCCCCCAAGCCGCCTGTACACGGTGAGGAATATATCGACACGATGGCCGGAGCGCTCGAAGGGCTCAAGAAGACGCTGCTGCAGCGAGATGAGGCAGCGCCTCTGAGCACCCAGGCGAGTCTCCTTTCCAGCTCTGCTCGAGTCCACCGAAAAGGTTTCACGAGAATTTCCACGGAACGCTTGCCCACGCAGCAGCACTGCAAGGGAATGGCCAGCTGGGTGCGCGTTCAGCTGAGTTGGAGGTGTCGTTGACACAGCCGTGACTGCGGCCTCCAGCAGCTCCACATGGCCCTTCACACCCCAGCGGCGCTCAAGCATCTGGTCGTACCGGTGTGCGCATTGTCGGCCTCGCAAGCGTAGCGCCGGACGTCCTGAGCTAGGTCCGTGGCTGCTCTTACCTGCCTCGGTGCTGGTAGAACCAGTCAGCTTCGCGGCGAAGAGCGCGTCACCCAGGGCCGACCTCATTAAAAAGTGCCCTGGTGAACTTTTGTCACGCCCTGTCTGTGAAGTCGGGTCGCCCCTCAGTATGAAATCAGTGAATTGTGAAATTACTCCCACCGAAAAGCCGCGATTGCCCGATCCCACGAAGCACAATTCGCGTCGCGAGAACAGTCGCGAGTCCGCTAATACCTGTGGCGCGTGGCGGGGCTTTCGCATCTCCTCGTCGTCGTCCCGCGTGCCGGCGGCGGCGGCCGGCACCGGATACCGTTCACCTCGTTAAATCGACTGTTGCATAACCGGGTCGAATTGAAATAAAACGGAAGCCGCGACTCACAATGCGGGTGTGTCGTTCGTCCGTTACTTATATAGTTATATTACGAGGTTTTTCAGTTTCATGTTTATATACATGTTCACATGTGTTTGTGTGTTTACGAGGGTGGCAGCTCAGCCGCCTTAATCTTCTTGCCGTCGACGAGGACGACGATGTTGTCGATGCTGAGTTTGAGTTTGTCCACGATCACCGCGGCAATCTCGTCCCGAACGTTGCCCTGGATCTCGATCGTTTCGGGCTGGCCATCCTGCGCCTTTTTCAGGGCGGAACCGCACGCGAACTTCTTGCCAAATACCTTGGCCGCCGCGGCAGTATCGACACCATGGAGGTCGAGGCCCTTGACGATTGTGATGTGTTTCTTCTTGTTGCGGTTGTTGAGCTCGATCACGATCTCGGCCGGCGCCTTCTCCTTCTTCTTGTTGGGTGCCCCTCCGCCGGTGCCGATATCATCGGAGGCCGGCTTCTTGCCGCCCTGAGCCTTTTTGGACGCTGCGTCTCCCCCTTCGAAGCCGAGCCTCGTCATCAGCTGCACGAGTTCCTCATCACCCTGAACGTCAGGAAAATGTGTCTTCCAGTTCTGCTCGAAATTATCCTTGCACTTCTTGAAGAGTGGGTTCCACTCGCAAAACTCGAAGGGCAATGAGCAAACTGAGTTTAGGAACGAGCCGCAACCGCGAGTCTCGTGAGCTTCAGTGCGAAATGGAGGCTTGGGTGTTCAGTTGTCGTAAAGCTGCACACCTTCGCAATAGGGTATGGACTTGATGTGTCGGGTCTTGTCGGTGCCGGTGACAACCATGGTGGCACGCAGCGTGGGAACTTCACCATCATCGGTTGAGCTTCCCACAGCGGTGGCGCCGGATGTATCCGGTGGCGGTGGCGGTGTCGGTGGTAAAGCGCCACCCGGTCCCGGTGGAAGCGGAAATGCCTCTTTGACAGGCTCACCATCTTCGTCTTGCTCCTGGCCCTGCTCCTCTTCCTCCGGCTCTTCTTCCTCCGGCTCCTCTTCCTGCGCCATCTTCTTGCCTTTGCCCTTCTTGCCCATTGGCTTTGTAGATAGCGATTTTTGCGACGAGCGCCGCGTGGGCTGTGTGGCGCGGCACGCTTGCAACGTGACGAAACATCGACTTTCCGACTCACGGTTCATTCATAGAAGATCAAATAGGAACAGGAAAGCCTTCCGCTGAGTACTTGCAAATCGGCTGTTAATCGGCTGATTGCGAACCTGATGCGATCCTGAGTGCATCAAAAGTCAATCTCTCGACTGTGCCTCCAGAAGCGGCCGCTCGGAAAGGCGTTCGCGGCGGGATCGAGGCCACAGGCCGCAACTCTCAGCACGCCACGGGCCGCGATTGCGGGCGGCAGTGCGCGGAGACGCGCCTGTGGGTCGTGGTCGCTGAGCATGCGCGTGTTTACGTCTCCAGGGCACACGGCAGAGATGCACACACCGCACTTGTCGGCCTTCGGAAGCTGAGAGGCACCAATGCGCGTGAGGGCATTAAGTGCTGCCTTCGATGCAGCATAAGCGGGCGTCGGACCATGCGCCGGCGCATGCCCGAAAGCGTTGCGCGGCGGCGCGGCGCGGGCGAGCACGCGGAGCACAGCGCGCTCAGACGCAGCGTTGCGTAGCGCAGCCTCAAAGGAGGTGTGAAGATACACGAGCTCGCCATCGCCAGAAGAGACATGCAGGATATGTCCACGCCGACGGCGCAGCATGCCAGGCAGCAGCGCGCGCGTGAGCACGAGAGGGCCGAGCACATTGATGCGCCAGCACTCGCGGATGGTCGCAGCGTTCCAGCCAGTTGGGCACACCGCCGCGTTATTTATGACTAGGTCTATGCAGTCGCCATGTTCACGCACGAAGGCCTCGACACTTCGCCTGTTGCTGACGTCGAGCTCGCACCCGCAAAGGGTTTCAAGTCCGACGCCCATTTCTCGTTGCAGTGCAGAAGCGGCGCCGTGTGCAGCGGCAGCCGTGCGCGCAGTGAGCAATACGCGCACCGATGTAGACTCCCCAACCAAACTGTTGCGGAGAAATTCGCGCACCAGCGAAAGACCGAGTCCGCGCGAAGCTCCCGTGACGAGGGCGGTCGTGGTCGGAGCGCACATCGAGCTTCTTTCTGTGAGAACAGTACGGATGTGTGAACAACCGTTTAAGTTCAAGTTCAAGTTCAAGTTCAAGTTCAAGGAGAGGCTTCCTTTAGGTTGTCTGTTGTTTATGTCTCTTGGAATCTAAGGTGGGCACGCAGGATTGGGTGTGTTGAGGACAGGGACGTCACGTGTGGGCCTCCAGGGGCGGTGACTGTTCAGGATGGTGTGGGGTGCGTTGAGTCAGTCGACTTGTCGGAATGTGTGTCTCAAGGTTAACACGGGACCATACGTTAGAGTACACAGGCGTGATCGGCGATGGCTATCATGATCAATCATGCGCGATCGCCGGTTCCCGGGGCACAGTACTTAGTAACTTGTACTTTGAGTTCACAGGTCGAGAGTTCGCACGGGCGGTCGAGCGTCGACGCTCTCGACCTACTCTCGACCACACGTGCGCCACCGTGCACGGCAGAGAGACGGTAACCCGACGGTACACGGGGTCACGGGCGCACATGAAACTCGACGAGACGAATTTAACTATTAACAGAACGCCGGGGCGCGCGGGCGCGGGCGGATGAACGAAACGCGCCGAAAACGGACACCGCACCGCAGGCACCGGCCGGGGGGCCGCCGTCAGCGTCACCCCCACTGTAGAGACCGGACACTGAGTATTAACTGAGTACAAAATCAGCACACCGGATAGTCATCGCCAGGCGCATGTGGGACCTGCCGATAAAAACCGCGGCTCGCCAATCCACACTCAGCACGGTTGAAGCACGGTGTGGTCTGCCTGACCATGAGCGCCGTTGCGCCGATCCACATGGCGCGCCAGAGGCTACGGTGACGGCGGTGCCGAGGGTGGGTCTGAACAATCCACGCGATAGGCTGCGAGGCGGAAGGAGTAGCAAAGATAAAGCTTGCCCGGCGCGACGCTCCTCACGTCGCGCACTGCGAGCTGCGCGGGAGCGTAGCCAAGCTCGGCGGCCACGCGCTCTTGTGCTTCACGCAGCTGCGCGTCGCTACCTTCAAGTTTCGAGAAGCTATAGCAGTGCACCATCGGGTTGGCGCCTGGCACGTCTCTGAGCGTCCTCAAGACCGCCAGAAAGCGGAGAGAGTCTGAGGGCAGGTTGAGGAGAATGTGGTCCGGCAAGGTCTGCTCAAGCGTTGCAGCTCTCGTCCCTATGGTCGCCTGCTGGTCATCGGTCGAGGTGAGAGCACGCAAGCGCTTCGTCGACAGGGCAGGCTCTCTGCATAGGAGCGATGCGGTCGCTGCGGTTACGAATGCCGCAGCATCAAGGTTGTATACATGCACACGCTCCATAACGTGATTCTGGCGCACGTTGTGCAGCATGGCTTTGCACGCGTCGGGATTGAGATCGTTGGCAAGCACGGCCGTGCCACGCCGGGCAGCGAGCACCGCGAAAGGACCGACGCCAGCAAAGAGGTCCCACACGGTCTGGCCGGGCTCAAAGGACGAGGCCATGCGCTCGTGCTCCGTGTGCAGCCGCGACGACCAATAGACCTTGGAGTAATCGAAGCTCAACCGCGCGCTGCCATGCTGCACGCTCACGTTGTAGTCGTCGTCGCCCGCGACCAGCTCGAGAGGGATGGATCGAAACTGCGAGTGGATCTCACTTGCTTTGTTGACGACCGTGCGCACGCGTGGGCGAAGCTTGTCGAGAAGCACCTGGCCAATCAGATGACGGTGGGGCAGCTGCTCTGGTCTTAAGTTGAGGTGGATGACATGCCCCACGCTCTCATAAGCTGTCGGCACCGGAACGCCTGTGGGGAGAAGCTCAGCAAGCGCCTCACGAACGGACAGGTCCTCATAGGAGAGGCGGACATCGTAGCGCTGAAGCTTGCCACCAATCACCTCAACCGCATGCCGCAGCGGTGGTGGCAGCGCGCCTTCGTCGGTGAAGGACGCGTCGAGCAACACGAGGCGTCGGTGTGCCAACGACCCGGCACGTACGGGCTGCACACTGCGCATGCGAAGCATGTGCGGCTGGATCTCTTCAAGGAACGAGGCACATTTTGCGCCGTCGACCTCGACAGCGAGCAACGAAAGGTGGCGCGAAATGGCCGTGCGATCGAACGACGCCACGCACGCAGCGAGGTAGCGCAGTGCGATGCCACGTCGAGCGGTGGCCCTAATAGGCGTCATGCTGCCCACAGGCCATCGCATTACTGCCCAAACCGACAAAGGGCTTTCTTGTTAACAGTGAAACAGGACACAGTGAAGAGCTGCAACCGAATCTTAGACACGCGGGAAGCGTTAAGCGGGTAAAGGTTAGAGCAACCGGTGATCTGCGACAAAGCTCTCGTCGCCGCGATGGTTTGGCGTGAACGAGAGTGTGTGTGACGCTCGGTGCTCGAGACGTCGAGAGTCTGTGGACCATGAAATAACTACAGACGTACGTAAAACGCACAATTGTGTCACCGGGCAGTTGAACCGGGCAGTTGGAGCGCGCAGACTTGCCCGGCGCGCGGCCACTTCACCAGCCCCCAGTCCATATCATGGACATGGTCCTTGGTCCATATGAGCCGCGCATGATGAGCCGTCAGCGCCAGAGGCGCATGCGTGGGCCGTGGCCGTCCCGCGCCCGCTGCCGACATCAGGGCGGTGATTGCACGTCAGGCTCTCGTGATGCGCCGCAGGTCCGTTCACGCCTTCTGGTAGCGCTTGAACACAAGCGCCGCATTGTGCCCGCCGAAGCCGAGGTTGTCCGAGATCGCTACCTCAACCGGCTTGTCCGAGACGAACTTGACGTTCGGGATGTAGTCGAGGTCGCATTCGGGGTCGGGCGTCTTGTAGTTGAGCGTCGGAGGCATGCTTCCCGTCTCGATGACCTTGCAGCAGATGGCCGCCTCCACGCTACCCGCCGCACCGAGCAGGTGGCCGAGCGCACCCTTGGTCGAGCTGATCTTCAGCTTGTGCGCGTGGTCACCAAAGACGCGCTTGTAAGCCATCGTCTCGAACTTATCGTTCAGCGGCGTCGACGTGCCGTGCGCATTAACGTACTGCACGTCCGTGAGCTTGATGCCCGCGCTATCCACTGCCATCTGCAGGCAGTCGGACATGCCTTCGCCCTCCGGGTGCGGCGCGGTGATGTGGAACGCGTCGCAATTTGCGGCATACCCTGCGAGCTCGCAGTAGATTTTGGCCCCGCGCTTCAGCGCGTGCTCCTCAGTCTCGAGGAGGAGTACGCCCGCGCCCTCGCCCATCACAAACCCCGAGCGCTCGGCGTCGAAGGGTCGGCTGCACGTCTTAGGGTTTTCGTTGCCGTCTGAGCACATCGCGCGCATGCTAGCGAATCCCGCGAAGCCGAGCGGCGTGATGGCAGCCTCAGTCCCACCGGCGAGCATCACGTCACAGTCACCCATCTGCAGGAAGCGGAGCGCCTCGCCGATAGCGTGCGTACCCGTTGCGCACGCGCTCACGACACCAAAGTTGGGACCCTTTGCGCCTAGCTCGATGGCTACCAACCCGCCCGCGGTGTTGCCAATGATCGACGGAAGCAAAAAGGGTGTGATGCGCTTCGGGCCCTTGTTGAACAAAATCCTGCAGCTCTCCTCTACCGACTCGAGGCCGCCGACGCCAGAGCCGATGATCACGCCGAACCGCTTCGAGTTCACGTCGTCCTTGTTGAGCTTGCCGTCGACCATTGCAGTCTTGGCGGCGGCCATCGCGAAATGGGCGTAGCGATCATACCGTTTGGCGTCCTTGGGTTCCCAAAACTTTGTCACGTCGAAATCCTTGACCTCGCTCGCAATCTTGATCGGCGAAAGCGCCTCATCAAAGCGTGTGATCCGGTCGATGCCGCACTTGCCGTCAAGCAGGTTGTTGAACATCTCAGTGGCATCGTGGCCCAGAGAGGTGAAGGTGCCCAGTCCCGTGACCACAACCTGAGCGCGTTACGGGTGCCCGCCGATCAGAGGTATACAGAGCCGAGCACGTTATCGGCGTGCACGCGGCCGCCTGCCAAGGTGCTGCACGCACCTTTTTCTTTGTGCCCTCGCTGCAGACGACTGGCAGGCTCCTACGCTGCTGCTGCCGGCGCCGCTGCTGCTGCTGCTGCTGCTGCTGCTGCTGCTGCTGCAGATGCCTGCCTGGCTGCTGCGTCGGCTGAACGTAGGTCGCGACCGACCATTCGCACAAACTCCACAGAAGTGCCACTGAACGCAGGACGCGCATGGCAGTGGGCCGAAAGGCAAAAAAAACAAGGATCTCCCGATCCGCGAACGCGAGATCCGCATCTCGTCGGCTAATGGTTTCGTGGATTCACGCACAAGTTCGACTCAGATCACACTCCCCATCCGTGTTCCGTCTCCCACTGGGTTCTTCTCCTCTTATCCGCCCTCTCCTTCCCTTTCGGCAACAGCAACTGGGTACAGGAACGGGCGTGTGCTCGACAAATTACTCGCTTATTGCTCGCCCGGCCTTTCGTCGTGGTCACAGTGTGTTACATGTATCTGTGCTCATTAGCACCTGAAGTGCTCATCTGGTGTGATCATAATGAAAACTTAATGAAAATCGACGAGAAATGCGACACTCGCCTTACTACCACGCGGGGTCCTTCATGCAGCACAGCGCGGTGGACGACCTCGACGACGAGCTTGATGACCACTACGTCGAGGAAGACGTTGACGAGAGCGCGGACGAGGACGACGAGGAGGAGCTCCTGCTGGCTGGTTCGGCCGTGGTCAAGGATCCGCCATCTACTGTGTGGACTCGCAGAGATGCGCTGGCTGCGGCTGTAGTCGCAGGCGCATGCGGCGCGGCGAGAGCCGGCGAGACGCTCGCCAGCTGGACGTTACTTCGCGACCGCTCGTCTGCCCATCTGATCAGCGCCATGGTCCTATGGGCGGCCACAAAGTGGATGCTCTCACGATCGCTGCTGCTCATCACGCGGCAGGCGCCGCTGCGCTTTGGCAGGTGATGCTCCCGCACGCGCTGGCATGCGCCGCCAGAATGAGCATCCCCAGCGCCGGCCCCGTGCGTCGCCAGCGTTTCGCGCACAGCCGTCATCGATGAAGTGTGCCCTCCCATGTGTGCTCGCCTCGCAGCTGGCGACCATACCTGGCCTCAATCGCGTGCGGTGGCTTCCTGACCGCTTTGGACATGTGTCTTCATGTAGGAACTTTGATGACGTGCAATGCGACTCTGCTTGTGGCAGTCAGGGGCTCCACTCCGTGCTGGCAACTGCTAGTTGCTGTGATCATGGTGCGCTGGCCTGCATTTTGGCCTGCTAGTTGCTGTTATCATGGTGCCTTGCTTCTGCCCTTGTCCTCTCGCGTTTACCCGCGCAATCGCATGCGCGTGTCGTCGTTCACGGTGCGAGCAGGGCGTGGAACAGCCGCGGCTGCTACTACCTTCGCTGCTGATCTCACTGGGTCTGCTGATATCCGTCGCCAGAGACGTTGCCAGAGACGCGGAACAGCGCGAGGCGCTGCTCATGCTGCTCAGCTCGGCGCTGGTGGCCGCTGTGCGTGCGGTCGTGCTGTACCGGGTGATGCACGGGTGCGACGTGCCCGGGCTGCTCTCTAAGCGGGAGGTGGCTCGTCCGTTGCAGCTTGCATGCGCTCTCGGCCCATGGGAGACCCTCGTGACGCTGACAGCCGCGATCGCGAGCGATGCGCTTGGCACGAGCGCCGTGCGCCCGTCGCAGGTTCAGGTGGCCATCGTGCCTCTTGCGGCCTTGGGGGTGATTTTGCTCATCGGTCTTCTGATGCAGCTCCGCGTGCTTGCCCAAACGTCCGCGCTCACACTGAGCGTGATCCTCACTCTCACAGAGGTGGCCATGATCGCGGCTGTTGCGCGTGATTTCCAAGGCCAAGCCCAAGTGACAGCACTTAAGGCAGCCGGTCTTCTCGTATGCGCGGTCGGCGTGGTGGCATACGTATGGGCCAGCTTGGCGGCAACGCCACCGCTTGGTGCATCGTACTCGCCCGAGTCGGCGGCAATCAAAGGTCACGGGCGCGCTTGTGGCCAGCACGCTCGCTATGCCAAGTACGACAGCGAGTCGAGGCACCCCACTCACCAGCTCTCAATCCACGGCGGCTTCGATCCCAGACGGCCAGGAGCATCCAATACGCCCCCCAGCGCAAGGTAGTGAGCTGTGCGGCGACTGGTACCGGTCGACGGTCGAGGCGAGCGGATCTGTCCCTCTTTATCATAAATAGTAACGTGCTGGAACACCCTCAGTGCTTACGCACAACACCAAGAGTTCGAACAACACACGCGCCCACCCTTTCTGGTTGATATTTGAGTCCATAAATATTCGTCAAGGTGTCACATGGATCATGGTGATCTGAGAGATGTCATCACCAGATGTTCGATTTATAGTGTTTTTGTCCACAACATACCGGACTTAGTGTGAACTTAAGTGTGATGAGGGTGAAGAGTGGGGTACTTGTCGACCTGCAGGGTAGTCGGCCCGTGTAGGCCATCGACCTGCTTTTTCCCGACCTTTTTCACAGCTTCTGCTCGCGAGTTGAGATGTGAGAAGTGAGATCGATTCGTAGAGATCGGCAACACCCCGACGGAACGTGGAGCGGCGGAATGCTTAGGTCTGCCTTGCGCGTGTTGCAACGCCCGTCCGGTCGCCAGCTGATCACGACATCCGCGCGTGCAATGTCGACTACGCGCTATCGGAGTACGCGTGGCGGCCAGCACGGTTTGCGATTCGACGAGGCAGTGATGCAGGGGCTGGCAACAGACCGCGGACTTCTCGTTCCCGAGGAGGTGCCCAAGTTTCCAGTGGGTGCACCGGAAATATGGCGCGGACTGAGCTTCGAGGAGCTCGCCTTCGAAATAATGTCGCTCTACATCGGTCCGGATGACGTCCCACCCGAGAAGCTTAAGCATATCATCAACCGCTCATATGCCACCTTCCGGGAACGAGATGTGACTCCAGTTGTGCCCATTACAGACGGCATGCACTCACTCGAGCTGTTCCACGGTCCGACATTTGCGTTCAAGGATGTTGCGCTTCAATTCCTTGGCAATCTGTTCGAGGAGCTTCTCTCGAAGCGTCCCGGCCATTCCATCACCGTCGTCGGCGCAACATCGGGTGACACGGGCAGCTCAGCGATTCATGGCTTGCGAGGCAAGGCGAACGTCGAGTGCTTCATCATGTACCCCGAGGGACGCACGTCGCGGACCCAGGAGCTTCAGATGATCACAGTGACTGACCCTAACATCCACAACATTGCGCTCGGAGGCACCTTCGACGACTGCCAGGCCGTCGTCAAAGCTTGCTTCAACGACGCTGCCTTCCGGGACAAGCACAACCTCGCCGCAGTCAACTCGATCAACTGGGCACGCATTCTCGCCCAGATGGTGTACTACGTGTACGCGTACCTCAAGGTGACGCCGTCGATGGGCAAGCAGGCTGGCTCGCCTCCGCTGGTCTCCTTCTCTGTGCCCACAGGCAACTTCGGTGACATCCTCGCCGGCTATTATGCGAAGCAGATGGGGCTGCCCGTCGGCAAGCTGATCGTCGCGACCAACAAGAACGACATCCTGCATCGCTTCTTCTCACATGGCGGCGACTACTCGCTCGACAAGAATGGCGTCGCCGTGACGCTCGCGCCCTCGATGGACATCGGAGTCTCCTCCAACTTTGAGCGCTTTCTCTTCCACATGACTGGCAACGACGCCGCACAGATGGCGAAGATGATGAAGAACTTTGAGGCGACGGGCACGCTCAACCCACCGCCTGAGGTCGTGGCAAAGGCCTGCGCCATCATGGAATCGGCGAACGTGGACGATGATGAGATACTCGCGACCATCGCCGACGTGCACGCGCGAACCGGCTATACGCTCGACCCGCACTCGGCCATCGGCGTCGCTGCCGCGCGTCGGGTGCGCCCGATGGGCAGCACAGCGCCCATGGTCTGCCTCGCGTGCGCGCACTGGGCCAAGTTTCCGGACGCAAACTTGGCCGCACTCGGCAAGGAGAAGTCAGCAGCGCTCGTGGTGCCTGAACCTCTCGCCTCGCTACATAAGCTCGACTCGCGTGTGTCACTTCAGCCATATGACGTACCCACGGTGCAGCGGTTCATCGAGCAAACCATTGCTAAGCGAGCCAAAGCCTGACGTACGCACGCTATTATCGAGAACACGGCGCCGACGGCGACCCGTCCGCATAGCGGATTGATGGGATGACACCGCTCCGAACCTCCCGGATGCCGGGATCACATGTCAATGCGCCGCGCGGGTGCCGGGGTGACGGAGTGCAGGGATGCACGCAGACTATAACGCAGACACCTGCATGAAACAAGGTAAGAGCACACGCCCGCGGATCTTGTGAAAAAGCTACGGAGGATACAGTCTTGGGCGGCCGTGTCGGCGTGTGCAGGCGGGCGGGATTCCGGGATTGGTAATATTGGCAATATATAATATTCGTCTCTCATTCGGAACCGTTGCCGCACCTCGGTGCGACGGCACGCTCGACGTGCCTCGCGCGTCCGGTCCGCTCGCCGTAGTTTACTTTCGGGGTTTAACTTGGTAATAACTCGATACGTGATAGCAGCCTTTGCCCCTTTCGTTTTCTTATAAATCGTATAATCGCCGCCGCGGCGGCCGGCGCCGGGCCCGGCGGGCGCGCGTTGCTTAATACCTTAATCTGTTATCGGTTCCATCACACCTCGGGCCGCGATTTCGGGCGCTGCGGCGCTGCGGAGGCCGGCGTGGGCCGCGGCGGCGCCGTCGGGCGGGGGGCGTGCCCGCGGCGGCGCCGTCGGGCGGGGGGCGTGCCCGCGCGGCGCGCGCGGCGACCGGCGAACGCGTCGCGAGCTCCGACGGGCGAGAGGCGCATTGAGCCTCGCCGCTTTCGCGCGGCCGGTCTCGTACGTCGTAGGCGGCCACTGTAGCTGGCACCCAGCCGTGTGGGTGTGCCACCGACGCCCATGGGCCGCGCTATGCGAGGAGGCGAGGTCGTGCGAACGCCCAGAGAGGCTTGCCGAAGCTCAAACTCGACTCGTCTATCTTCTCCTCGTCAGTTTCGTGACCGACTCACGGGCGCTTCGACACTTGCTCGTCACTGCCCTGCTCGATGGCGTCTTCAACCAGCAGCAGCTGAAGAGCGGCCGCAGATGGCTCGTAGCGAAGTATGCAACGGGAAGCGGCTGCGACGTCCAGCTTGGCCAGTTGCTCGAGAAGCCACTCGAGCGCTGAGCAGCCAAAGCTGAAGCAGGCGGCGGCGTCCCAGTATCCTTTCTCACGTATGGAACCCTTGTGCATGCTGCGCGTCTCGTACGTCTTGAGCTCCAGCACACGTCCCGCGTCGTCGCGGAAGCCGACGATGACGGTCGGCACGCCGGCAAGGAAGGATTGGAGCCAGAACTTGAGCTGCTTGTGACGCTCGAAGCTCTCCAAATCCCTGACTGAAAGGTGTTGCTTGCTCGTCTTGAGCTCCACATACGAGCCGGGCTTCTGTCCGGCAACGCTCCCGTCATTCATGCAATCAATCTCGGCGGCCATGAGCAACTTCGCCTTGCCTATGGAGAGCTGGCACACGATGCAAAACTCCTCGTTTGCGTCGACGGGCCCAAGCGGCGAAGAGGCGGGCGCTGCACCACCGTAGCGCTGCACCACGCGCGGCAGCTCGTCATCGTCATATAGCTCGTCGAAAGAGCCTGGATCGCTAGGCGACGGCACCCTATACGCACCGTCGCTTGTGACGTTGCGTGCACGGAACGCGGCGAGGGCCTTGGCTTCGGCTGCAGAGAGCGTCGAGAGCTGCTCGAACCGATAGCCCCAGTACTCGAAGCGCCGATCTCGCTCACTTTTACTGGCCTCTTCGGATGTCTTCCGCGCCGTGTCGCGCACCTGCAGCCGCACGGTCCCATCGGCTGCATCGCTTTCGACCCCAATTTCCCAATCATCCTTGCGATTGTATGGTGTCAGAAACAGTTTGTTCAGATTGTTGCGGTAAGTTACAATTTGGCCACGCTGAGGCACAATTCGGTGATGGGCCAGTGCGCCGATGACATCCTGTAGGGGAGCTGGATCGGTGGCAGTGGGATCTTTGGGGCGGAATCCATCGAAGCCAGCATCAAGCTCGGCAGGCAGCGTGGCCGGGCGGTACGCACGCAGCTGGCGGCGATCAAAGTGCACAGAGCGGTCAGCGTCGCGCGAAAAGCATGCGACCTCCTTGGGCTCGGTGATTTTGGGAAACGGCCCAGCGTATGCTTTGGCATCCTGCACCGGCAGAGAGGCGAGCAGCCGTCGTCGCCCGTCAGCCATCTCGTCCACAACACTTTTCGTGAATACAGCCGCATCGGTGTGAATTGAAGATGTGCCTTATCAAGGACGCGCATAAGGCGACCGGGCGGGGCTAAGCGTTTAGGGGCCCGGCCCGGCGGCTGACCGGCTGATCGAGTATGGCTGGTGTTTAGGGGGTCCAGCTGGGTCCCCGAGCTTGGAGCTAGTGGTAACCGCATCCGTATGTACGCCGGTCCGGTGTCCTGGGTGTCGAATTATTACCATTGGCTGTGAATTTGATGGCCGGCGGTAGCGCACACAGGGATCAGATTGTCTACATTGTGCGCGCGTATAAAGCCACGCGCCGGCCGCCCTCTTCAGCGTTCAGGCCCTCTAGCGGCCAGTCTTGCATAGCACTTTACGGGATTGTGCGTCGTCCTGGGCGGGGGCACGATATCGTGGAATCTCACGATATCGCGACCCCCCGCTCAATCGACCGGTCAATATCGCACACAAACCGCAACCGGAGTCGGGTTTGCCGCGTCTGGCTTCTGGAGATGTTGTGGGGCCTCTTGCATGTGCGCATTATTTAGCTTTAGGCGTACTACACCGTATAAGATTCACAACGTTTTATCACTGACGTGTTGGGCTGGAACCCGAAAAATGGAACCCGAGAGGTGAGCCCTGAGCCGTGTGCACCTTCTGCCTAGTTCCACAAGTTTGCGCCTCACCGCAAAGGGGGACCCCTGTCAATCAGAGACTGCAAACGGAGGATCTACTCTCTCCGCGGAGCTCGCGCCCTGGCCTTGTCTTTCTTACTCGTCGCCACCTTCTTCTTCTTCTTCTGCTTCTTGATACCCTTGAAATGCGCCGGCAGCTGGTAGCCAGGAATGGCATTCACCATAGGGACGGAGAGGTTGAATTTCTTTGACTTGGCTTGTTGTGTGGATGTCCCAGCATTTCTCTGGTCCATTTTCGGGGCTGCACTCTTGGCAGCTGCTGGCTCGGGTTCGTCGAGAAGCGGTGTCACCACAGTTGTCGTCAGAGAGCCTCCCGTTAGGAAAGATTGCAGCTCAGCAGTCGCAGCCTCCGGTTCGTCCTTATCCGCCTCGTCGCCATCATCTTCGTCATCGCCCGCACCCAGATCAAAACCACGCCTTTCCTGGTCAAGGACACGCTTCTCAGCACGAGCTTCCAATCGTTCTTGGCGCACTTGCTTTGCAACTTTATTCCGTGCCAACTGCCTCCGCTCGTTTCTGCGTTTATGGAAGCCAGTGATGAAGTCCTTGCGCGCACCTTCGTCAAAAGAGATCGTTTTCTGATTTACCTTGTTGATGCGCGCCTTGCCCATTGTTGCGAGCGGAGAGGACGTTCCGCGCGCGATTGCGGATGAAAGAGGACGCAGACACGTTCGGAGGTCACGCGCACACTCTCGAATTTCCCGAGCTTCGGCCGCCTTTCACTAAACATTCATTCATGTTAATACACACAACACGTAAGCAGCACAGCCGTGAAAACAATACAATACAATTCATTCACAACACGTACGATCCCTCGCAGAAGTTCGCACTCGCTATATGTTCTATATTTATAGATACATGTACCCCTGGTCAACCCCGGGTCTCGGCTAGTCTCGGCAGACGGCACCCCGTTGCCCGGTCTGAACCCCTCCCTGGTCTGAACCCGTGCCCTTGAACCCGTGCAACCACCACCGCTCCGCCTGAGGCCTGACTGGCGTGTGGACCGTGGCGGACACACATACAAGATACAACACACACATACCTTTTTCATTCACAACACACCAACACGGTACCTATAAAATCTTTCAGTTCTTTCAGTTCTTTCAGATCTTTCAGTCACTCTTATACGAATACCGGGTATCGTGTACATGGACTGTACAATATTTCACAGCCAATGTACACGATACCCGGTATACGTATATAACCATTAGCTGTGAAGCTGCATTGAACGTAGTCGTCGAAGAAGTGGCCGGTAAAGAGCACATATGCTCACGAATGTCATTATGTTCCGCTTCGCTGCCGGCAAGCACACGAGGCTGCGTGGCGCTGTCCTCATGATGCGGCTCTTGCGTATTTGTCGGTTGCTAGTCAGTAGTTGCTTATGCGAATCCATGGGTTCGATTGTATTGGCTGGATTGTATGGGCTGGATTGGATTAGGCTGGATTGTAGACGCAGTCTATGGTTTCGAATGTATTGGCTGGGGCCGCAAGAAGAGAGAGCTGCAGCATGTGGAACCCTCAATCGCTATTTCGCCCGTGCTGGAGCGCGTGCTGCTGGAGCTGCTCCTGCTGACGTCTTGCTCTTGCTCTTGGACCCTTTTGTTGACGCGGAAGCATTCAACTTCGCCTTTTCCTGCTTGCTCAAGCGCGCGATCGCTTCTAATTCCGCGCGCTCTCTTGCGGCTCGCTCCTCTTCCGTTTTTCGGTAAGCGGACCAAACCTCCATTTGTGTGTGGTGCTCGGCTTGTGCTGCCTTCATCGACTTCGTCGAATCGATGATCCGAATGTTGAGTTGCAGGAGCTTGGGTTGCTGCGCTTGGGCAAGCCGAATCAGTTCTGCCAGTGCTTGCTCGAGCTGTTCAGCATTCACGGGGCCGCGACAGAGAGAATCGAAGAGCTGGTCCACGAGCGTAACGTGACTTTCAAATCCGAGTGCCAACGATCTGCTCCTGAACCCAGCCTTGTCGATGACTCCCATCTCTCCCATCCACAAGCTCGCAATTTTCGTGGTTGTCCACCCGTTCCTCGCCATTTCCGCGAGAATGGCCGCTCCGAGCATCGGGGCGATGGCCGTTTGCGTCTCCGCCTCGCGATCTTTGATTGCCTCTTCCGCTGCGAGCGTCACGGCGAACACAGATTCGAGATGCGCAGCAAAGTGCTTGTATTTCTCGTCACGCCTTTTGTAGATAGCCACCTTTTCTTGGTACTCAACGCGCTCCTGCTCCATCATGATGAGAGCTTTCTCGAGCTCCTCGATGTCGATCTCGCCGTCGTTGTTGACGTCGAGCATCGGGAAGATGGCGTCAATTTCCGCCGCCCCAGTCATCGAGCTGAGCATGCACCGCTGGTTCAGCAGCTTCCGAATGTACATGCGGAACTCCATCTTCGCAATCTTGCCCGTGACTGCTGGGTTGCTCCCTGAAGTCTCTGCTTCCGCCATCATGTCTTCGAGCGAAAATGGCCTATCCTTCAGGATTTCGGCAAGCTGCACAGATAACGGTTTTTCACCACCCTCGAGGAAAGTCGTCTCCATGGTCTGCAGACGCGACGTCACCTCCGCGCCCTGGTGGATCACCTCGTTCATGGCAGCGCGCAAGATGGACGAGGCAATAAACGTCTGACGCTGTGAGATGAATTCACGTGCAGCTCGGTCCAGCGATTCACTCGACATGTGAGCGTATCGCGGCTCATCGCTCCTAAAGGAACCTTGGCGAGTGAGCGACTGTGGCGAGAGGCGAGGTGAGGAGCCACCATCGAGGCCCAACACCTCCTTGAGGGTGCGCTTACCGTCAAGCTTGATGGATGTCACCCATCCGGCCGGGTCATCCTCACCAAGGACGACAACACAAACACGCTGGGCCCCATCGCTCGTTTTCCTCGTCTCAATGACATGAAACCGTGTGCCAACAGCAAGCTGCCTCCGGAACTTGCTGGTCTGCTCAAAGTTGTAGCGCACCTTGAGAGGCTGCTTTGCCACTTCGTACAGCGGGCGCGCGAACAAATAGATCAGGGGGATTCCATCGGACGTGATTGCCGTCGCCCAGCCCAGTGGCTCATCGTCTCCTTCGACCACGATAAGGGCACGCTTCGTATGATCGTCAAGCCAGCACGAGTCCACAACATGGAGCCGTGTGTGGGCGGTGAGTTGTGCGACGAGCGTGGAGTCGAGGCTTGCACTTTCGTGGACCATGATGGAACCATTGCAACATGACCGACCATCGGTGGCGACGAGATCCGCGGTGTGCAGGTATGAAACGTCGGCCACCTCCATGAGATGCTGCGAACCAACGGCAAGCTGTGCCCTAACATCAAACTTCTGCTTTGGGCGTAGTCCCCAGTGATTGTCGAGTGAGGGCGACGAGGCGGATCGTGGGGTCGTGGTGGCACTCCGTGCTGGACGAGGCCGAGACAAAGCGCGTGACGATCGTGCACGAAATGTGATGCAGGCACGCGCCGAGCGCGGCGTCAATCCCTCCGTGGCAGCCACACGTTTAGCAGCTAGTCCGTAGCCGTACATGCTGATTGCCAGATCGCTCTGCACCGCGGCCAAAGGATGGTTGGATGACGCCGCGCTTTGGGATTTAAACTGGGAACGCTGCATGGCTGGCACACGCGAGACCCGAGACGGACGGAAATGTGTGGGTGTGCACGGAGCGTCTCGAAACCACAAACTTCAGGCATTTACCGGTACCGGTAAGTGTGTGTCCCGGCTCCCCCCGGTGTCTTTTTTCGGTAATTAACCGGTGCCAAAACCGGTAAACCGGGGAGCCGGGACACACAGACATACGGGATGCACGGATCTCATACCGGTACCTCACAACCAGCCCGACCCACCAACGCACACGCACGACCCCAGAGACGAACATTTACCGGGAGGTGGCGTTTCGTTCGTGTCGCGAGCGTACCGGTACATGTAAGTAAGTCAACAAGTCAAGTCAAAAGATAGCGAATAGTAACAGCCAGTTCACACTCCTTCCTGTAAGCTGACTATGTCGGAGAGCGTCAGCCGCTTGCAGAGAACACCCACGAGTGATGACGAACTGGCGCGCGAGTGGATTGAGCGCCTCAACGTCGAGCAACCCTCGGTACCGGCCCTTGAGGAGCTTCACCGCTCGCTGCACGGTGGCAGCGGGACACGGGCCAGTCGCACGGCGCGGCTCGCGTGGGTGCCACTCTTCGTCTCACTCCACGGTGCGGACTTCATTTGCATGTGGCTTCAACGGCTGCTAGCTCGTGGAGGCGGGTCGCATGTGACGGAGGCAGCGCGGCTCGAAGGCACGGAGAAGCTCCTGCTCTGCCTATGGCAACTCATGAATACCGAGCACGGCATGAAAGCCATGCTCTCGAGCGCATTCGCCTTTTCGGAGCTTCACGACCCACTGGCGTGCAATCTCTTTTGCATGGCGCGGTGCGTTGACCTCAACGCGTCCTCGTCAGAGTTGGCCGCCGCGGCCATTCGGGTGCAGTGTACCTCCATCAAGCTGCTCACGAGTGCAGTGGCGTACTCGCAGGCTGGCCATGCACGCGTGTGCGCAGCCTTGCGGTATGTCGGCGGCCTGCGTCCAGCTTGGCTTGGGCTGCCGCTTGGCAAGGCTGGCCATCGCCTTTTCAAGCGTCTGGTTGAGCCGCCGTCGACCGAGGAGGCTGTGTATTGCACCATGGTGCTAGTTGCAGCCCTGCTGGACCCGGCGCTCTCGCCGCGCGCTGCCGATCGCATCTCTCTGGCGAACGAGTTTGGCATCACGCAGGTGGTGCAGCTGGTGAGAAAGCGTATTCGTAGCGAGTTTTCCGACGTTGATCAAGTGGGTGCGATTGGCCAGCATGTCGAGGTGATCCTCGAGGCACTCTTGCGTGACAAGGCGATCGTGGACGAAAACACTGCCGACGAGGACGCCGCTCACCCTGCGGCTGGCTTCATCGGCGCGGCTGAGCCGGGCGCTACTAAGCAGCCCCGTAGTAAGCTCCGCCAGGAGTTGCAGCGGCTGCGCAATCTCAACAGCGAGCTGCTATCGCAGCTCGAAGACCTGTCAGCACAGAATGATGCAGTTAAGGTTCAGCGGGATGCACTGATGGAGCAATTTCTCGAGAAAACGAGCTCTTATGGGCAAACAGCTTCAGGTGCTCCCCGGCAGTGGACTGTGAGACTGCCAAGCGCCACATCCATGTCAGCGATGGCGCTGGAAAACAGTGGGCCCTTGCCGAACGCGCCTGATTGCCAGCATAGGGAGCAACAGGCAGCAGTGGCAGGCAGCGGTGCAGTTTTGCGCGCGAGACCTCCGTCGCCATCGAGCGGACCAGTTACGGCAGAGGTGCCGCCTCCAGTGAGCGCGGCGGTAGTCGATGCCGCAGCGCTGGCGCTCGCAAAGGTGATTGTAGGCAGTGTCGAGGAGGCTAGGTTCCCAACCCATGGCGAGATGTCTACCTCAGGGGCAGTGCCAGGCAAGCGACCACGGACTGCGATGGAGAAGAGCTCGATCGTCGATCCCGCCACCCTCGATCCGATCGAGGTGGCAGCCACGGCCCCAACGAGGAAAGAAGAAGGCGGCGGGCTGCTTGGCTGGTGGACTACGATGCTGGCAAAGTTCAACAGCGAGGACGACGAGCAGGAGGAGCAGCAGGAGGAGCAGCAGCGACAGGAGAATCAGGAGCATCTGCAGCATCTGCAGATATGCAAGGACGACGATGAGGACGAAGAGGACGACGCCTTTGTGGACGCCGAGGATTCTTCCGATCGGTGGATCCCCCCGACGCCCGTGCAGATACCTTTGCTTGTCATCCCAGCTGTTGCTCAACCACCGCCGCCGCCACTGCTGCCGCTGCAGCGATCGCCGCCGCCGACGACGACGCCGACGACGCCGACGACGACGACGACCGCGCCGCCAACCGCGCCGCCACTTTCGGCGGCACGCCCGCCACCACTACCACCACTGCCGTCGACGTGTTTGCAGCCACCGCCCATCGTAGCGCCGCCGCCCCCTGCAACTGGGTCCGCCCTGCTCCCACCTCCTCTCGTGGGTGGCAGTGGAGCTCCGCCTCCGCCTCCGCCCCCACTGCCCTCTACGAGGCTCCCCCCTGCGCCGCCGCCGCCACCCTTCCCGGGCTCCTCAGCGCCAAAGGCCAGCGGGGCACTTCCAAAGGGCATGATGCTGCGTAAGCTGCACTTGCTGGATGGCAAGCTCGGGGCGGGGAGCATTAGCGGCACCGTGTGGGAGACGCTCTCGGCAGGCTGCGGAGGGTCGATCGGGGCGCCGGATGAGCTGCACGACGAGGTGGTGCGCCTTTTTGCGGTGGCGGCGAAGGGTGCACCGGCCCAGGCAGCGACGAAGCGCCACCAGTCACTCAAGAGCATCGAGGTGGCGGCAGCTAAGGTGCAGCTGCTCGATCCCAAATCGAGCCATCTCAAGGCGATTGGCATTCATGCTCTTGCCGCGAGCCTGCCCGATACGACCACTGCCTCTGGAGCCAGCACGCCGCGTGGCGACCGAGCGCAGGTGGAGCTGGCAGGCACGATTCGCATCGTACAGGCCTTGGCTAGAGGCGATCCCGATGCGTTCACACACGACCAACTTGTCATGCTCACCGACCTGCTCCCTTCGGACGAAGACCTGCAGTTGGTGGCGGCCTACGAGGGATCGACAGAGGCGCTCGGCATTGTCGAAGCGTTCACACGCGCGTGCAGCACGCTGCCTTTTGCTCGGGAGCGTGCCAAAGCCATGCTCACGTGCTCAGCCTTTAGCGAGCGGGTCGCCTCGCTACGTGAGAGTCTGCGCACCATGCAGGAGACTGTTGCCGCCGTGCAGGCCTCCGCGCAGGGGGGCGTGCTGCGTCGTATCCTGCAAGACGCTCTCAAGCTCTACTGTCTCGTCAACGACGACCCAGCGACTCGGGGATTCCGTCTTGTGGCGCTCACGAGGTTTGAGGGCTACATGAGCGCAGACCGGCGCATCAACTTGCTCGGGTACCTCGGGCGTCGCCTCGAGGGCGATGAGCTCGTTGCTGACCTTTCGCGCCTCGAGTCGCGCCTCTCGAGCGTCGGCCGCTTCGTTTGGTCCGACGTGCGCCACGAGGTGGAGGAGGTTCAGCGCACAGTCGACGAGCTGCGAAGCCTTCAGAGCACCATCGAGAAGGAGCGCGCGTCCACCACGTCGGCCGCCTTGGCGACTGCGACGCCGGCGGCTTTGGCGGGACTCGACAGCTTTGTGCGCAGCATGGCGAGCTTTTGCCAGGGGAGCGCAGCCGCAGCCATCGAGCAGCTCAGTGAGCAGCATCGCCAAGCTGACGAGAGCACTCGCACGCTGCTGCGGTACCTCGCTGTGGACCAAAAAACCTGGTCGCGGCCGGAGGAAACTCTAGCAGCTTTGCACGAGGTGGTGCTCGCCATCAAGCAAGCGCATCGTCATCACATGCTCGCGCGCCAACGAGCAGCTGCCTCCGCAGCAAAGCCGCAGCAATTCGCCTCCCCACGATCCAAGGCGGACAGCGGCGCCCAGTCGAGTGAGGGTCGCACGGGGCTTGTCGACGGCATCGCGGGTCGATTTGCCTTCCAGCCTGGGGGAAGCGATCTGGCGTCCAACGACTCTTCTGCTGAACTGCTACGAATGATGCTGAGGCGAGCGTCGGTCTCAGGGGTGAGCATGGTTGCGTCTGCGAGGAGCAGCTCACTTGGCGCGGACGACGACGGCGGCGGCGGCGACGACGACGACGACGACGACGACGATTAACTTTGAAGTTTACACATTGACATTCCACGGGGATCGGCCCAAGACAACTTCTGGCGAGTGCTCACCGGCATCCAGCGAGTTAAACATTCAATCCCGCGCGTGTCAAACTTTTACTATAGTTTGGGGTTCGTTTGCTAGTTTGAGCCAGGAGGCCGCTAGCGCTACCGCACGTTAACGCGCACCGGTTCAGGGGGGAGCCAGGACTCGCTTCCGCACCGTTAAAAAGACACCGGGGGGAGCCGGGACAAAGCACCGGTACTGTAGGACTCAGCAAGTTTGCAAGTTTGGCTTAGTTTAGCTTAGTTTGGCCAAGTTTGGCCTTCACGATTTGTTTTTTGTGACTGTGAGTGGTTCCGTGAGTGTTTCGAACCGTCAGTCTCGTGTGGTCGCGGCTCGTGCTCGCCGTCCACAGGCAACCACCGAGCGGCGTCCCTCCTTCGACAGCCAAGTAGTGGGCCGCATCATCGTTTCATGCTGTGGTTACCAATGCTCCGTCGTTATCACTCGTCGTGGCACCCCCTTCCACCCCCTCTCGAGGCCCCCGATGGGTCGCTTTCAGCATGGACGGCGATGCCCATCACCAAAAAGCGGCTCAACTTGGCAACCTACGTGCCCGCAAAACCCGGGGCCACCGCTGTAGATGCGCTTGTGATCGGCGATTCCTACGCGGATGACATCGACATGGGCTACTCTTGCTGGCCATCCATCCTTGGCCGCATGCGCGGCTGGTCAGTGCTAAACGCGGCACGCGGTGGGTCCATCGCTGGCCAGGCCATCTCGCAGTACGAACGAGCCGTCGAATTTGCTGAGGCAGAGCACCTTCAAGTCGGAGCGAGTACCTTGTGCATCGTGCACTTGGGCGGTAACAACTTGCTGCACGCACTGTGGCTCGGGCCCGTGGCGATCGCTCTGCTACTCATAGATGTGCTCTTCATCGGCCTCGGCCTCGTCGGCGTCACCGAGCGGCTAGGAAGCCTCCCGCGCTTTTCATTTGCCAGTGTACTTGCGCGCTGGATCTTGCGCGATCTTGGCTGTCTTGTACGCTTTCTCGCTGGCAAGGGCCACCGGCGTGTCTTGGTGTCCGGGCTGCCCTTGTGCGCGGAGGTGCCTACCATGCGAGTTGTCGTCGGCCTCTTTGTGTGGCCTCTTGGCCTGCCAAGCCTTGTGCTCAGGGGAAATCTGCAACTGTGCAGCGACGCAATCAGCGCCATCTCCACCGAGTTTGCCGCCCTCGCACAGGCGGCCATCGCGGCGCACCTCAGGGCCGAGGCGGGAGGGGCCGGGGTGGAACTCCTCTTCTTTGACGAGGCCGCGGCCATGGTGCAAGTCTGTGACGACTGTCGCCGGCAACGGCGCCGCGCATTCAAGGACGGCCATCATCCCAACGCAGCCGCGCACGTGGAGATCGCCGCGCACGCTAATCGATTATTCGACCCCCATAAGTCTTCGAGTTGAGAATAATGTATTAGGTGCGCTCTCTGGCCATTGTGCGCGTGACGACGCGCGTGTCGCGGGAGACTGACTCCGAGCTCAGCGCGAGGGCCGGGAGGTCCTAGGGAGGTCTTACCGGGGAAGCGGGTAGCGGCGGGATGTGGGCACAGCGGGAATTGCGCCACGGGCCCGAGCCCCGGCGCGTCCCGCGCGGTACCGGTATGGAGGTGACGTATCAATGATGTTATCGCGAGTCGCGTGTCCGGCTATACTGCGCTGTGACGCCGTCACGTGGTCGCCCGGCGTGCGCCGGCGGCGCCCGGCGGGCGGCGCGCGCACGCGCTCGAGCGGGCGCACGCGCACGCGCCGCAACCTCTATCCTCTCAGATTCGTTATCGTTCCGGTTGCGTTCGGGCGCGCGGTCCCGGGTCACCGCACCCCGGCCCGCGGCCGCGGCCGACACGTCTCACGTGAGTCGTGCCACTCACGTGTGAGTAGCCACTCACGTGTGAGTAGCCACTCACGTGTGAGTAGCCACTCACGTGTGAGTAGGCCGGCTTGTTGTATACGACGGCCTCTCATTAGTCAACCCTAGTGCAGCTGCGCGCGTTGCGACGAAACGACCGCGCTCGTGCGCGCACGCTCCGAAATGATGCATCTCCGAATACATGGCCGATCCGCTCTCTGGTCGTGGTGGTCGTCTCGCTCGCCGCTCCGGCACCGAGACTGTGAGCGCTTACTTGCGGCGCTCCAGCCTCCCCGCGTCTGGCTCGCCTCGTTGGGGCTCGAATGGGCCGTCGCGTGCGGCAGCCAGTGCTTCAATCGACTGTTCCACTGTGATCCGGTGCTTGGCCCAGTAGACGCCGTCAATGTGCAGCACAGGGATGTCGTACTTGTACTTTGACCACCATTCTGCATGCTCCGGATCTGTGATGTCCACGGCCTCGAGGGAATGCGGCTGCTGCGACTGAATGCTGGCAAGCACGTCTTTTGCCACATCACATAGCGTGCAACCTGCTTTGGTGTAGAGCTTCACCAACGGTGCCTTTGGCACTGAAGATGCGTAGAGCACGCCGCTCACTGATGGGCCTCGTCCGCTGCTGTTGCAAAGGGCGCGAGTGAACGCCACTCGCGAGCGTGGGAGCGACCCCGTCGGAAAAGCACCGTGCGACAAGTGCGCGGCTTGTGGCGGTTGTGTTCTCCGCAGCGCCGGGACCGCGAGCAGAACGATCCAGGTCATTGTGAACGCGATCACCCGTTTCGTCGAATTCTAAATTTGTACCGCCAATTCGAACAGACTTGCCAATTGAAACCACATAGGGGGGGAAAAGGGGGAAGGGGTGACTTTTGTGGGAAAGTGCAGGATAGCAAGCAGGGCTGACATAGGGCTGACAAGGAGCATGTGTGAAGCAATTTAGCCCCGGTGCCCCCATCGACCAGTTCAACTGGACCAGTTGTGGTACTTGGCAGGGTGTTCCGACCTCTGCGTCCTTTGCGGAGCACTCAGGGTTTAAGAAACCTATAGTTGTGAGGAACTTCTTTTGACATTTGTGACTTCATTGTTGATTTTTTCAATTGTAACGCGGCTGAGCAGGCAGTTCATGGTCAAAGCATCCATCGCCGAAGCGCATCGATGGCAGGGTGGTCGATGACGACCTTCGTGCCCGTGCTACTCGTCATCTGCGGGATGAGCTTGTTCACTGCGGCTCCGAGCTTGCTGTAACAGCTCTCGTGCATCGGTACACGTTGATTGGCTGATCGCGCCCTAGTTCTCGCAGCATCTGCACACGATCCACGAGATGGACGTACTTGACGGGCGCTGCACGGCTTGAGGGCTTTGGTAAGCGGAGCTTGGTGGCCAGGCGTCTGCGAAAACGCGCAGTCGTGTCGGCGTGGACTTTTGGCGTTTTGTGCCCACACGCGCGTTCAGAATCGACATGCGCACGAGTTTTTCCGTGCACGTGAAACGCCGGCGACCGACTGTAGACGAACGACAACTCAAAGATCGGTGACACCGGTCTATGTAATAAGAGGCAGTATCCATGTGTGCGTTAAGCGACGTGTGACTTCTGTAATGTGACTTCTGAAATTTATGCGTCGCCTCTTTCGTGGTCCGTTGAAAGCCCGACTGTTATTTTTTCAAAAGTACTTCCGATGGGGTTCGAACCCATGCCTCTTAAACCTCTGGTATTACTGGTATCGTGGTGGTCTGGTGGAGAAGGTTGAGGAGTTGGTCGAGGTGGTGTTAGAGGTGGTGGTAAGGTGGTGGTGGTGTTGGTGGTGATGATGGAGGAAGAGCAGGTGTTGGATGAGGTGAAGGTGGTGGTCTGGTGGTGTGGTGAGGGCGGCGGCCAAAAGTACTTCCGATGGGGTTCGAACCCATGCCTCTTAAACCTGGTATGGTGCTGGTGGAGGAGGAGAAGGTTGAGGAGATGGTGGAGGTGGTGTTAGAGGTGGTGGTGGTGTTGGTGGTGATGATGGAGGAAGAGCAGGTGTTGGATGAGGTGAAGGTGGTGGTGTGGTGAGGGCGGGCGCGGCCAAAAGTACTTCCGATGGGGTTCGAACCCATGCCTCTTACCTGCGCCAAAAGTACTTCCGATGGGGTTCGAACCCATGCCTCTTACCTGCTTACATGTTCTACATGTACAAGCTGCGTCATGGGCTCATTAGATGGGTCTGTCTAGAACACATGGCATGCCTGATTTACTGCCAAAGCTTTGAGCCTGTACAGAGTGCAAACTAGTTGACAAAATCTCGGACTTTGAGACTGCAGTGCGCAAAAGTTGACCAGCTTCTGCAACCCTGCCTTGCCTTCCCACTCCTGCACATCCGAGTCATTACCGAGTCATCCTCATGTTCCCCATCCGCAAGAGCAAGATCAGCGTCGGCGGTGGGCGAGTTGAGCAACGGGCCAAAGTGCTTCTCGAGGGAGTGGTGCTGGACCACGCTCGAGAGCCGCTCACTCGACCCACTGTGCTCCTCCCTTCTCGACCGCCACACCCCTCTTTTCCCGCCCTCAGCAAGGACCCATGACAGCGTGCTGTGCAGCGCCCGACCAAGCAGGCGAGGGCGCACCAGGTGCTGATGCAAGCGCAGACTGGGTGAAATCAACAAATCATAGTGAAATCAAGCTGGTTCGAGTTAAGATTTTGGGCTGGTTTGTGAACGTGAGAATTTGTGAGAATGGGATGTCCACGTTCGATTCGGATCGTTTCGTGCTAGAAATCAATGGGAGAGCAAGGCAGTGGCGGGCTGGAAGCAGTGCGGTAGCAGCGATGTGGATACGATGTGGAAGCAGCGTGTAGGAGCGCGCCTCGATGTGGTCTGCACGCCGTCATGCTGGTCCTGCGAGCAGTGAAGGAGCGCGGCACGTGAATATCAGGCTGATTCGGGGGATGAGGACGTGGCGGGCATGTATCCGCAGCCATGACGCGCGGGCGAGAAGCTTAGTTACTCACTTGGGGACGTGAGTTACTCACTTTACCCCCCCCTCAAAGTGAGTAACTCACAAGCACTGAGTAACTAAGTGAGTTACCTACATAGTTTTTTTGCACCTGTGGGGGCAAGTTTTACTTTCAAATATGCCGTCTTCTGCTTCTTGTGCGACCAGGGTGTGCGATTTGAGCTTGGCCGAGCAGGCAGTTGGTCAATTCGTCCATCGCCGAAGCGCATCGATGGCAGGGTGGTCGACGACGACCTTCGTGCCCGTGCTACTCGTCATCTGCGGGATGAGCTTGTTCACTGCGGCTCCGAGCTTGCTGTAACAGCTCTCGTGCATCGGTACACGTTGATTGGCTGATCGCCCTTCTCGCAGCATCTGCACACGATCCACGAGATGGACGTACTTGACGGGCGCTGCACGGCTTGAGGGCTTTGGTAAGCGGAGCTTGGTGGCCAGGCGTCTGCGAAAACGCGCAGTCGTGTCGGCGTGGACTTTTGGCGTTTTGTGCCCACACGCGCGTTCAGAATCGACATGCGCACGAGTTTTTCCGTGCACGTGAAACGCCGGCGACCGACTGTAGACGAACGACAACTCAAAGATCGGTGACACCGGTCTATGTAATAAGAGGCAGTATCCATGTGTGCGTTAAGCGACGTGTGACTTCTGTAATGTGACTTCTGAAATTTATGCGTCGCCTTTCGTGGTCCGTTCAAAGCCCGATTGTTATTTTTTTGGTTTTTTTTCAAAAGTACTTCCGATGGGGTTCGAACCCATGCCTCTTACGAGATTCGAGCTTGAGTCGAACTCCTTAGACCACTCGGACACAGAAGCAAAATAAGATGCTCTCCGTCGAATAAAAATATTATTTTAACGACAGTTATCATAGGATGACGACGACCGCGATCTCTCAAAACCTCCTCATCGAAATAACCATTCACCTTCAGGGTCCGCTCAAGCGTCTGTCCCTCATAATCAAAGCAATATCCCCCCCCCAAAAGCTTCGTTCTAGTCTTTCCCTACATAAGTCCAAACGAGTCTTGACCGTCGACATTTCACGCGCTCGGCGCTCGGGGCAGCAGGGCGGCCCGACGCAGCGGCGCAGCATCAGTTCACCTTTGAGCAACAAAAGGTCAGGCGCACCGTCGCAGCTGGGGCGGAATGGAGCCCCGCATTGACGCACATATTGCCGAGCAGCAGCCTGCACAGCAACAGGCGGACGGGGAGGATCTTCTCGGCCGAGATCTTGAGCTCAAGCTGGACCGCGTCCAGCCCCATCACTCCGAGCCCTCCTCCGTGTCGGCGCAAAACCCGTCCGAGGAAATCGACGGCAAGCCATACGGGCACCACGACGCCAGCCGCCCTCCCGCCAAGCTACCCCACCCGCCAGCAGGCGAGCCCGACGAGGGCGGCGACGAAATCGACCCGACGCGGCAGGCAGGCCTGCATGCGATCGAGATGTACGTGCCACGGCACGCCGTCAAGGCGTCGACTCTAGAAAAGGCGCACGGCGTGGACGGCAAGTACACCCGGGGACTGATGATGCACGAATTTTGCGGGACGGGCGAGGACGAAGACCCCGTCTCGATCAGCCTCACAGCGACCTCGCGGCTCATGTATCGGTACAACGTCAAGTTCGAGGAGGTGGGCATGCTGTACGTGGGATCCGAGTCGCTCATCGACCGCACCAAGTCCATCAAGTCCAACCTCATGATGCTCTTCCACGAGCACAATTGCTACGACGTCGAGGGATCGGACACATACAACGCGTGCTACGGTGGCACAGCTGCGCTGCTCAACACCATCAACTGGCTCACGTCGCCCGCGTGGGACGGGCGATGGGCCATCGCCGTCGCGACGGACATTGCCGACTCGCCCGAGGGTTACCGCTTCATGACGGGCTGCGCATGCGTGGCGATGCTCGTCGGCGTCGACGCGCCGCTGGCCTTTGAGCGAGAGCGTGCGGCGCACATGATCAACCGCTGGGACTTTTACAAGCCGTGGGGATGGCACGAGATGGCGCCGATCGTCGATGGACCGGGCTCAATCGACGTATACTACGAGTGCCTGGACGGTTGCCAGCGCGACCTCATGGAGAGGCGCGGCATCTCGAACGTCATCGAGGAGAGCGACTTTTGCATCTTCCACTTAGGGTCGGGCCCCAAGTTCGTCAAGCATGCCTTCGAGCGCTGCCAGGCGAACGCAATGGGCTGGCACGCCGCCAACCACGGGCGCACGAAGAAGTACGACGGGCGCCTCGCTGCCGACGAGACGACGCTGCTCTTCGACAAGAAGGTGGCGCCCTCGCTGCGGCTGGCCGCGCGCATCGGCCCGCAGCACACGGCGGCTACGTACACGAACCTCACCTCTTTGCTCATCCACGAGGGCACGATGAAGCGGAACGCCATCGTGGGCAAGACGATCAACGTCTTCTCGTATGGCTCGGGCGCCGCCTCGAGCATGTACCGGCTGCGCGTGCGCCGCATGCCCGGCCTGGTGCACGATGCGCACACGATGCTCGACCAGCGCCACTTTGTGGGCGCGCAGGAGTTTGACGCGATCATCTCCGAGTACGCGGAGACTTACGCGCGCCTCGAGTGGAAGGCACGCATCCGCAACGGCCCGCAGCCGGGGGGCGTCTACTACCTGCACGAGTGTGACAAGTACGGCCGGCGCGCCTACTATCTGCTCAAGGACAAGGAAGGCGTCTGGAAGCTGCCGCCTCCGTACGTCTCCGAGCCGCCAACGCGCTCGACACAGGAGGACCTCGACCGAGTCAAGGCGTCGCTGCCCGAGTGCCAGCGCGACCTTCCCGAGTTCACCTACGTGTCAGGCCTCAACGACAAGTGGCCGCCGCCGCCACCGCGCGAGGTGACTGAAGAGGAGTTGATCGAGCTCGGGCTCCTGGAGCGGCCGGCGACCCCGCCGCTGCCCGACCCGGCCGGTGCCGGTGCCGGTGCGGCGGTGCTGCCTGACCTGCTGCGGGGCATGGACCCGCAGCAGCTCAGCAGCCTTCTCCAGCTGCTCGCTCAGCAGCCCCAGAAGCCCCAGCTCAAGCCTCAGCAGCCCAGCAGATGAATTCGAAGCCTTTCACGCGCGAAAATCTTATTTTTCCCTCCGAATTCCATTCACAGTGCGTCATCGCCGAGATGAGCAGGCGAAAGGCGGAAGAACACGGTGCCGCCCTTTGGCCATCACCGAGGTTCACCGCACATTTACATCCATCGCGCACATGCTCTCCTTGATCGAGAGCACCTTCGCGAGCCTGGCCGTCCCCATTGTCGGCATGGTCATTCCGAGCTATCTCTCGTTCAAAGCGCTCAATGGTAAGGGGGAGCCGAAGGCGCTGCTTGCATACTGGGTGTGCTTTGCCATCTACATGCAAGTGACATTCCTCTTTGAGACGCTTTGCCTGCACGTGTGGGTGCCACTCTACTACATGTTCAAAGTCGGCGGTCTCTGCTATCTGGTTGCGTCACAGGTGCGACTTGCACACGATTACTCATTAGCACATCAACAGGAGCTGACGCGTTATGATGCGTTGGCCATTTGCACGCAGACCAACGCGGCTACCAAGCTGTTCGACAAGTACATCGACCCATTCTTGAAGACGCACGAGGAGAAGATCGACGCCAAGGTAGCGGAAGGTTTCGAGCTCGCGAGCAGTAAATTCGCTGCGCTCAAGGCTCAGGTGACGCAGGTGGCGAAAGAAGGCTCGGCAGCGGCGGCCGATACGCCGTCAAAGCCAAAGCTGAAGAAGGTGGCTCACGCTGATTGAACACGTCCGGCGCCAAGAGATCGTGGTCGAGTGGAGCCGTCAGTCGCGCAAACCGCCGCGCTCACAGAAACCTGATGCGCAGCCCTCTTGTTTTTTCCAGAATTCTCGACCTGCCATTCCACACAAGTGTCACACTCACTCCACATGTGATATAATGTACATTGAACTTGAGAGCCCACACACAGCGGCGTTTTTCATTCACACTTCGACATTCTTTTTAATGGCAAGACGACTTTGCCGCGCCGCCGATACCTGCCTCGCTGCCCCTCCACAGCCGTTGGAGCTATCGCCTGGTGACAGTTTTCTCACGCGCGCTTCCCATATGCTGCGACACCGTCAGGCGCAAGATGGCGATACCTCTCTCTACCCCGTCGCCATCCTCATCGATGAGCTGAAGAATGACGACATCCAGCTGCGCCTGAACTCAATTCGCCGGCTCTCAACCATCGCGGTTGCGCTGGGCGTGGAGCGCACGCGCGACGAGCTCATCCCCTTCCTCAACGGTGCGCCTCTCGACCGCCGGAGAGGGCCATCGCGCCGCGACGTGTACCAATAATCGACTGCTCGCTCCTCGTGCATGTCTTCTCTCTTCCCTGTCTTCTCTCTTCCCTGCCTTCTCTCTTCCCTGTCTTCTCTCTTCCCTGTCTTCTCTCTTCCCTGTATTCCCTCGCATGCTCTTCCTTCACGCTCCTTGCGCGTCTCGCCCGCTGTTGCAGAGTCCATCGACGATGAGGACGAGGTGCTGCTCGCGCTTGCCGAGGAGCTTGGCAACTTTGTCGAGTACGTGGGCGGCTCGGCACATGCGAGCTCGCTGCTTACGCCGCTCGAGACCCTCGCCACAGTCGAGGAGACGGTCGTTCGCGACAAGGCGGTCGACTCGCTCAATAACGTCGCGCAGCAGCTGAGCAGAGAGCATCTTCTCGAGCACTTTGTCCCGATGATCCGGCGGCTCGCCGGCGGCGACTGGTTCACCTCGCGCATCTCTGCGTGCGGGCTTGTCGCCGTCGCGTATGGCCGGGTGCCACCGGCAACCAAGGAGGAGCTGCGCGCCTCCTTTGCGGGCCTGTGCCGCGATGACACGCCCATGGTGCGGCGCGCGGCGTCGGCGCACCTCGGGCTGATCGCGCGCGCGGTCCACGCGTGCGCGGAGCGCGATCAGCTGCACAGCGCGTTGCTGCCGCTCTTCCAGCAGCTCTCGACCGATGAGCAGGACTCTGTGCGGCTGCTCGCCGTGCAGAACTGCATTGAGCTGGGCAAGCTGCTCAGCCTCGCGGAGAATCACGCAGCGGTGCTGCCCGTGCTACGTACCGTCTCGACCGACAAGTCGTGGCGCGTGCGCTATGTGGTGGCCGAGCGCTTCTGCGAGCTCGCGGAGCAAATGGGGCCGGACGTGACCACGGCTGAGCTGGTCAACACCTTCGTGGCGCTGCTCAAGGATGTCGAGGCAGAGGTGCGCGTGGCCGCCTCCTTCAAGGGGGCGGGCTTTGCGCGCATGCTGCCACCCGAGCTCGTGCTACTGCACATCGTGCCTTGCGTGCGCGAGCTGAGCAAGGACTCATCGCAACACGTGCGCGCGGCGCTCGCGAGTGTCATCATGGGGATCGCGCCGCTCGTCGGGCGCGACGCGACCATTGAGCACCTGCTGCCGCTCTTCCTGCAGCTGCTGCAGGATGACTTTCCCGAGGTGCGCCTTAACCTCATCTCGACGCTGCACGCTGTCTCGACCGTCCTCGGCGTCGAGCAGCTCTCGCACTCGCTACTGCCCGCCATCTCAGAGCTGGCTAAGGACCGGCAGTGGCGCGTGCGCTTCGCGATCATCGAGTGCATCCCACTGCTCGCCGAGCAGCTCGGCGTCGAGTTTTTCGACGCCAAGCTGGGCACGATGTGTATCTCGTGGCTCCAAGACTGCGTGTTCACCATCCGCGAGGCCGCCATCGCCAACGTGAGGAAGCTCATTGACCTGTTCGGCGTCGACTGGGCACAGGCCTCGTTGCTTCCCCAGGTGCTCGCGACGCACACTCATGCAAACTACCTGTACCGAATGACGAGCCTTTACGCGGTCGCCTCACTCGCGCCGGTGGTGGGCGCCGAGCTGCTCGCTGGCACACTGCTACCTCTCGCGCTCAAGCTTGCCGCAGACCCGGTGCCCAACGTGCGCTTCAACGCTGCCAAGACCCTACGCGAGCTCGTACCACAGCTCGACGCCGCGACGGTGCACGAGCGCGTGCGCCCGTGCCTCGTCGTCATGCAGGACGACCCTGACATCGATGTGAGCGACTTTGCCAGACGAGGCCTGCAGTGCTGCTGAGGGAGAGCGGACGCGTGGTATCAGCATGTGCGAGCATGGTTGCCGCGGTCGAGCACCGCGGTCGTGCCACACATCACACAGTCCGAGAGCACCGGAGAGCGCTCTCTGGCGCGAGAGCGGGGGCGCGATGTGGCCCCAAGGGCGCACAAAACATTGCGTGTGTACGGGCGAGCGGCTGCGCGCCGCTTGCGTCCTGTATGATGACCGGGCTAATCGTAGTCATTGGTTTTCCGTTCACAGGACGGCAAGGCACGAATACGCCATCTCGCCATGTCAACAGCATTGCTGCGCCCGCATACAACACATGGCGTGCTTAATGCTCTGTGGAGCTCTGGCGCGCGCCCAGACGCTTCTGACTGTCGCACGCGGCGTGCGCATGCGCGCATCCCCAACGGCGGCCCTTACTGGAGGCGGCCAGCTGCGCCTGGAAGAGCCATCTGCAGCTGACCTCGAGGTGTTGGAGAAGCGGCAGTTGGGACATAAGGCGTCGAGCATTTTGGGATGTGGCATGCGCTGCAAACATGGCTTCCCGCAGGCATTTGCGTTCGATCCTCTCACACGAGCGCCGTGGATGGTCAACGGCGCCGAACTGCCTCGCAAAAGCAAGCTCGAGTCTGGCCTTTTTCGTCTGAGCTGTCCGATGCTCGTGCGAGCCATTGATGAATGGGAGGGCGAGGGCGCAGTCCGTGCCATCAACGACGAACTGCGCGAGCAGCCTGGCGACAAGAGCGGATGCAGCGGCGGCGGTGATCTAGCGGCCAAGCTAGAAGCAGCGCACGTTGGCCACGCCGCGGCGCGCAGGGAGATTATCGGCGAGCGGTTGCATCTGCTTCTCGACGAGGCAGCGGCCACTGGCGAGGAGCAGACTCGCATCATAACGACGGTGCTCGAATCGGGCATCGCCGGGCAAACGCGCAGCAAGGTCGACATCAAGTGCGTGCACGCACAGCTTGCCGACCACCTCTGCCGCTCTGAGAGCAACGGCCTGGCGGCAGAGCTCGTCCAGCGGCTTGAGGCGCGAGGCGTTGACGTGCGTGGCAACGACGAATGCCGCACGCAGTGTGACATGAGCGTGCCCGAGAGCGCGGCGCGTGCCTCGTGGTGGTACGAGCCGGCAAAGAACAAGTGGAAGTTGCGCAAGAGGCAACACCGTCGCGTACAGGCTCGAGTGGATAAACGGGCGGCTGAGCGCGAGGGGCCAGCAGAGGAGAGGGTCGCTGCAGGGCCCGGTGTTCGGGTGTCTGGCTTGGGCGGCCGGCCGCAGGGCGATGCAGTCGTACGGTAGGTCCCGCTTTAGGCGCTGGCGAGGTCGTGCGTTACGTGCGATATGCTGACGTGAGACGGAGCATGATGCCGCTGGCTGCGGAGGGGCGCTCTGCGGAGGGGCGCTCGTCTCTGTCCCTCCGCCCCCTCGCCACGATCCGCGGACAGCACATGCGAGCCGAGGGCGCACCGTCGCTCCCCCGCGCTCCTGCGCGGTCGGCGCAACCTGCGGTGCATAGCGGTGTGCCGGGTGCGGGCATTGCGCTCCCGCGCGCGGGCGCACGAGGGCGCACCGGCCACCCGCGCCGTACTACGCGCCGACCGTTCGCGTCGCGGGCGTCGCGTGCTATACGCGGCCCTTTGGACTCTTTTTGGAACGCGCGACGAACGGAGTTTAGCTATATCTATATTATAGGCCAACCGGTTTAACGTCGCCAGGATTCGTTGTAGAGAGAGAAAATTCGAATGGTCCATGGGAGTCCTGGTCTCCGCCCGCGGCACGCTCCGCCCTCGCGTGGGGTGGCCTTCGTTGGGTGGCTTGGGTGGCCACGCGTGAACACCTCTCTCCACACCCTCGTCCCGCCTCCGCCCTCCGTTCTGTGCCGCAGGGCGGTGTGAGCGTGGAGAGCGACGCAGTGCGTCTCACACAGCCTTGGCCGCTCGTTCGCCCATGCGACGCGAATCGGTGAACTCCTTGCTCTTCCTTGACACGGCCGAATCTGCAGCCGTCTCTACTCGTCGTCGCCTTTGTCACTGCGCCGACGCCGGTCTTTCGGACGGCGATCGCTCTCCTCCTCCTCCTGATAGCGGCGGCGCGCAGGGCGATCGTCGTCGTCCTCATCGCGCTGGCGCTCGCGTCCGCGCCGCTCATCACGTTCGTCATCGCGCCGAGGCGCATCGTTGCGGTCATCGCGCCGTGGCGCATCGTTGCGGTCGTCACCCCTCGGCGCATCGTTGCGGTCATCACGCCTCCAAGCTGCAGGGCGGTCGTCGTAGCCGCCCCCACCACGACGATCATCGTAGCCGCTACCGCCACGACGATCGACGTAGCCGCCGCCGCCGCCTCCATAACCACCACCGTAACCACCATAGCCGCCGCTGCTGCCATTGCCGCCGTAGCCGCCATTGCGATCTGGGCCGTTGCCGTAGCCACCTCCATCGCCATAGCCACCGCCGCGTCCCCCGTAGCCACCCTTGCCCTTGCCACCACCTCCCTTGCCGGCGCCCTTGCTGCGCGCGATTTCCGCACGTATCTCCTGCTGACCCAACATCCTGCCGACTAGACCACGAACAGCATTCTCCGCATCCCGTGAGTCCTCGAATGTGACGAAGGCGAAACCGGGCGGGTTGCGTGCAACCCAGACGTCCGCGAGGCGCCCAAACGTCGCAAACGTATCGGTGAGTTCTTCCTTCTGAACCGTCGGGTCGAGGTTTCCAACGTAGACACGGGCCGAGGACATCGTTTAGACCTTGTTCGTTTCGTTTACCGGTACTGGTAGGCACGAACTTGCTTGAATCCCAAAAACCTCCTCGCTGTCCGACCCACTCAAGTATAAACAACAAGACAACCAAACGGAACTTGAACGGACCACACATTACCCAGTCTCAATCCGGGTGACGAAATCGATGGGGTCGCTGGGGCCTCTCGTGCTCGGCCTCCTGATGCTTTTCGCCGCTTTTGCCGCCGCCTGCTACTACTATCTCTACTACCAAAACTCCAAGCTCAATTCGCCCTTCCCGGTCCTGGGTATCATCTTTTCCTTTGATGATGGCATACAGTCCTGGGCAAAGGTCGCGACGCTGCTTTTGAAGCTTCGTGAGATAGGTTATGGTCTAGCAATCGTCACCTCTTCATCGCGCGCCGATCTCGAAGCCAAACTCGCAGACTATGCCGTTGTGACCGACTCGGTGGATGCAATCGTGACCATAAATGATATTTCCAACGGCAAGCCAGCAGCCGATCTTTTCATGGAGGCAGCGCGGCGCCTGCGCATCGATGCGACGCGCTGCCTCGTCTTTGACGAAACACCAGCAGGCATCGAAGGAGCGCAGGCGGCGGGGATGCTCACCGCGGCCGTTGGCCCCGCTGTGAACGCCCGCTTCGGCTTGCTTGCCCCGGAGTGGCTGCTGCGTGACATCAGCCATTTCGACATTCGCGAGATCACGCCCGCTTGGGGTGTTTCAACATAGTGGCGTAGCTCCAAGATAGTCACGTAACTGTGGGTTTGTTCTGTGGAAGCGTTGACGCTTAGCTTCGACGCGCTGCCCGTATTCAACGCTGTTGAATCGTGCTATGGTCTCGAGGCGGGTTACTAACCGGGGATCGGCCGAATATTATTTTCGGGCCGAAAATTCGACGGCCGACACCTGCGACGCGCCGGTCGTCCGCGCCGGTACCGGAACGATCTCATATCGGCCATACCGCTATAGTGGGCAGTCAAGAATCGACGCGAAAAATTCGCGCTCTACCCATGGCCCGCCATGGCGCCATGGGACCTATACGCTCACATCCCTAAAGAGGATGCGCATATCGCAAATAAAGGGCGCAGCCATACGGCACGTCGGCCGTAGTCAGCCCCAATGATCCGCCGAAGTGTCCATAGGCACCTTAGGCAAGTCTACATGCAAGAAGGCGCACGTACGCTCGCGCGTACAGCCACCGGGATCCATGTGCATCGCCCAGCAGTGCTGCCCGTGCAAGCTCGTCCATTGGGACCATGCCGCTGCTGGATCCATCGCCTTGAGCTCGGCAAGGTCCTGCCACGTGGGCACTTTGGCACCCTGAGAGAGGAAGTGGCCGTGCGGCAGCCCGGACCGCAGCGCCTTGCGCACCATGCGCTCCTCGAAGCGCTTGCGCGTAGCCTCGCGCCACTTCTTGAGCTCCCACGCCGCCCTCTCCTTCTTGGCCTTATCGGGGTCGGGCGTAAAGCCATTTACCTCGTAATCGAGGGCCTGCTGTACGGCTGCGTGCACGGTCGCCGCGTCTTTCGCCTCAAGCACGTCTGAGAAGAGCTGGAAGTGCGTCAGGGGCTCTTTGGCCATCCGGCGCACGTGGAAGACGAGCGTCTTGAGCGGCACTGGGTGCGTCTTCGTCAGCTCAATGTACTCTCGGGCGAGCTGAAGGGGTGATGGCTTCTGGGCAAGCGGCTGCGGCGCAAGGCTCAAGGTGCGAGGCGGCTCAGCTGGCTCGGCCACGGGCGGCGCGGATGCAACGCTCGGGGCCGCCGCCGTTGACCCTGCCGACTCCGTGCCATCTGAGAGCTTACGCTTTTTGCGCAGCTTCTTGAGCGCCTTCTCGGCCTTGGCAAGCTCCGCCACCGTCTCGGCCTTTTGAGCGACCTTTAGCGCCTCTTCCTTGGTAAGGCTCGCCGAGCCGCCTTCCCTCAAGAGCGCCGCCGCCTCGAGCCGCTCGACCTCTCGCAGCTTCTTGGTCAGCTTGCGCACACGCCTCTCCTCTTCGGACAAGCCGCCCTCGGACAAGCTCGCGGCCGCGACATTACCGCTGGCCGAGCCGGCAGCGACAGCAGCGATAGCGCCGCCAGTGGTCGTTAGGTTGCTGCTCCGCCCCGGGAAGAAGATGGCTGGATCGTCTAGGATCCCCTCGGCGCTCATGATGCCATCGGCGCCGGTTAATTCCATATTGGCCACTACGTCCTCCCACGTCCGCACGTTGCCGTTCGAGATGAGACGCACGCCTGGCACGGCTGCGCGCACCTTAGCTACCTCATCGAGCAGCGCGGGGCCGTCACGCGCTCCCTGGCCCGTGCGGCCGACAAGATTGACGCGGTGACGCGCGTGGATGGCAACGAGCGACGCACCAGCATCGCGAAGCTGTGTGACGAGCTCGATGGTCTTCTCCGTCGTCGACAGCAAACGGATCTTGGCAAAGACGGGGATGGTAAGCGTCTGTGCAAGCGTGCGGATCATGTCTAGCACGAGCGGCCGATCGACGTCATCGAGCAGGAAGGAGCCATAATGACCTGAGTGCGCGATGCGCTGTGGGCAGCCCAAATTGAGGTCGATCGCATCCACGATTGGCTCCACTATCTTAGCTGCAGCGAGAAACTGCTGCGGATCGTTGGCTGCAAAATGTGCCACGAGTGGCCTATCCTCTGGCACGGTACTGAAGATTTCGGTGCGATAAGCAGGCTCCGTGGCAAAGCGGTCTGCATTCATCATTGGCGTGTAGGCGAGCAAGCCAGGTGGCGAATATCGGCGCACAAGTTGTCGGAAGGCGAGTTCTGATGCTCCGACCATCGGTGCGAGGATGTAGCGATGCGGAGGAATCACTAATGTGCTGCGCTCTGATTTGCTGCGCTTTTCGGTCCTTTCGGACTCGTCCGGGTCCCGAGCGACGCCTTTGCGTTTCGGCTGCGACTTATTCATCACGCACTCTTTCTCTGCGGTCTAAAACACCAGGTGCAGACCAGGCGCGCAGGGCGCAGAGGGGCGCTTGCAGCAGGCACGCGGTTACACACATGACTTCTACCGGTACGACAACTTTCATTGCGGTTTCGAGTTTTCCTCAACGCGACTCAGTGAGGGCGGAGCACCTCTCATTACGCTCAGAAACCTACGACCGCCAGGTTTCCTTAAATAGCCCAGAAAAGGCATGTTTGGTGCCATTGCCAACGCCCTTGCAGGGGTGGCAGCTGCGTTGCTAGCAAAAGAGGTGTACGAGGAATGCGTTGGCCATGTGGGTGCCATGGACGTGTACACGCTTGGTTCAGCCACCCTGTTGCTCTGTATCTCTATTGGGATTCGCTTCTATCATGTGCCCGAAGGTACAACAGACCCAGTGCCTGGTAGCACAGGGAAACCAGTTCTCGCGGTTGACCTCGACGAGTGCTGCTGTGAGTACGTTCCTGCATTCATCAAGTTCATGAACGCACGGCATGGTACAAAACTTGTTCTGGAGGATTTCACCAGCTACATGTTCTGGCAAGTTCCAAAGTGCAAGCTTCAATCTCGCGAGCACGCCATCAGCCGGGTCTACGAGTTCCACGCTAGCAAATGTATCACGCTCCATCGTGCCCCACGTTGGAGTTGAAGCTATACTCACGTGGAGTGTGTGCGCCGCAGATTTTGACCAAATCGAGCCGATCCGAGGCGCCAAGATTGCTCTCGACCATCTCAAAGCCAATTTCGAGCTCCACGTCGTCACCTCACGCCAGGCAGACATCGAGGAGCAGACGCGTATATTTGTGCGCCAGCATTTCCCCGACACGTTCGCCGCACTACACTTTGGCAACCACTTCGGCAAGACTGGCGCGAAAGTTTCAAAGCCAGACATGTGCAAGAAAATAGGGGCACTCGCACTCATCGATGACTCGCTAGACTACGCGAAGCAGTGCGCTGCGGCCGGATTACCCGTCTTCCTTTTTGGCGATTACCCATGGAACGAAACAGCGGAACCGCTCGACCAGCGCATCACTCGCGTAGGCACGTGGCGTATGGTCGCGCAACTCGTGTCGCCCGCCACTGTCGGCGTCTAACTAACCCGACACAAGCAACACGAAACTAAAATAAGCGATGGAACAACGCCGTCGGGTTGTTCTTTCCCGGACGACGGGTCTGTTTTGTTTTGAGTGCTTTCCGTTTGAAACGTTTCTCTCTCTCTCTCTCTCTTCGTCTCTCGGCTCTACTAGGATCGCGCTTCCGCTGCCGGCCGCTCGCCGCGGTGCTTTGCCTTCGTCCCCGTTTGGGTTATTGGCCGTTTGCGCGAGTTCGGCCCGCGGGCGCGCCGCCCGGTCCGCCCCGCCGCGTCGTCGCTACGTACGATCTTCGCTCTTTACGATTACCCCACACCGAGACCGCACCGACAAGCACAGCTTGTCCAAACTGCGAAAGCAGTGGGTACGGCGACTCGCGTCTCGACGCGACGAACGTCATGCCCTTGCGGGAGCGCCGCTCACACGACGACACGAGCGACGCTCGCGCCACACGATGCTGTTCCTGAGGGACACCCGAGCACGACACGGCACGGCTCTCCGTGAACACAAAGCCTTGCACTCGACGCCACACATTGGCACATGATTACGAGCCCCAAAGCTCGAGGGCGCGCCACAGCTCGGACGGCTGGACGCCGCGGTCGTCCGCGGCGCGGCGCAGGCTCGTGAAGAAGTGGCGCGATTCGGCAACGACGCGGCGCACCAGGCGCAGGTCGTTTTCGTCGCAAATCGAGACGCGCAGCAGCCCGCGGAGGGCCTCGGCTGCAAGAGCCAGCTCGAGAGTACTTGCAGTCCTTTCAGAAGCGTCCAGGCGCATCGACGACAGGTCGGGCGTGCGAGGCACGAGAGCGCTGCCCGCGACTGACCGGCCGGGCGCACTTGCGAGCAGCTCCCGCCAAACTTCGGCCTCACTGATGGCATTCGCTCCCGCCGCAGCGGCACTGATGTGGGCGAGCACTTTCTCGCCCAGCTGAAGCGCTTCGTCAGCACGCTCAAAGCAGAACTGGTCGCGTTTTAAGTCGACGCGCATCATCTGGGCGGTTGTGGCCGCCGCGTCTGCTAGTTCCGCCTCGTCGACGATGAGGTGTGGCGTCTCGGTCGGCGCAGGGGGCGGTGGCGACGACGCTCGCCGCGGTGAACGTCGCCGCGGTGGAGACTGCGCTTGTTGCGGCGGTACAACAGCCGCCAGGATGGGCGGAGCTCGTGGTGGAGGAAATGGAGGAAGTGGTGGCCGTGGCGGTTGTACAATTGACGGTGCCGCAGTGAGTTCCATGGGTTGCCCGTGAGGGCCAAATAGCTCATCGGCGCTGGTGGTCAGCTCGCACGTCACGCACGCGATGTCCTCGAGCCGCTCACGAGGCAGCTCGAGCTCTGGAGGCCATGGGCGACCACTCACCACACGTCTCAGAGCTGGGATGCGCGACGGTCGAAGCGGCGAACCGATTTGGCTGCTATTCGAACTTGTCTCACTGCTGCCTTGGTCACTGCTGCGGGGGCTATGCCACGTGTTGCGAAACTCTCTGATCGCCGAGGCACGCGGCAGTTGTCTCTGCGCCTGAGCTACAGGCAGGTCGGTAATCTCGTGTGCCGCAGCAGCGCGGATGCTACGCAGCACACGAGATGCTGCCGGCAGCACAGCCGCGAACGGCGAAGGCAAGTTGGACCGTGACGTCATGTCCACACGTGGGAGTCTACGGGCCGCATGGCTGATGGATGGTTTGGGAGAGCTGGTTCCAGCTTGTGGACTGCACACGAGAGATCTTGCGCTCACCCGAAGGCTGCGCAGAGTGCCCTTTCCTCTCATCTTCGTCGGGGATTCTTCGAGCACGCCATCTCTGATGCTCACGTGATGTGCACTGCCGCGCAGCTTTACCATCTATCGGGTGCCTTGTGCCTTCCGACGTTCCGCGCGAGTGGACGGACGCCGCGTTGCCGAGTGCGTCGGCGCCAACCAACTGCTGCGTGGCGTTTCACACAAGTTTCTCTCAAGTCAAGTCAAGTCAAGAAGAAGGGCGTCCTCTGTCCTCTCGCACTTCGTGGACTTGCGCTTCATGTACAAGTAGAGCGCGGAGTCGTTTTGCTCGAGGTCGCAAGATAGAAACAATAAACAGTCAACCTTGCCCTATCGAACGTGCTCCGGAAGCTTGACTTGAACTTGAACTTGAACTTGATGAGTACCAGTAGCATGTAACTACCCCCGGTGTCTTTTTACCGGTAGCATGTAACGTCGAAGAAGATACCGGTACATGTGAACCAAACTTCCGAGAGGAGGGCGCATGCCCACGGACCCCACGGCTCGAGGAGCGCTCACCTCGATTACAGAGGTCGAGGTGAATATAAGCCGCCGTCGACGTGTCACACCGACAGCTGCGCTCACCACCCTTGACCGGTTCGTCCCGCGACGGTCCATCGACCTCGCAATCTCCTCCTTTGAGGTTGAGAAGGCTGCACACCTGGATGGCCTCGCCGCCGAAGAGGGCGCGTCACCCGCCAAGGAGGAGTACAAGCGCGTGCTCGCCAAGAGCCTCTTCCGCGGCAAGGCGAGCAACAACCGAATCCTCTCCTTTGGCAACGGCGGCTGCGGTGCAGCAACAGCAGCGAGCGAGGCACCCAGCAGCAGCGCCTGCAGCACCAGTAGGAGCAACTGCGACGACGATTCGTTCCGCATGTTGTACGCCCGCAACCGCCACGAGCGCGGGCGCACCCAATCGCGTGCAGGCCGCTACATCCCGCAATCGCCCGAACGCATCCTCGACGCACCGGACCTCATCGATGACTACTATGTGCGTGAGCCCACGGACCCCGCATCCTGTTTTGCCTTTGCTCACCCAGTCTCCCGTGCCGCTTCGGTCCTCTGTTTGCGCTCTCGCAGCTCAACCTGCTTGACTGGAATGCGAACAATGTCCTGGCGGTGGCGCTCGGTGATTCGGTGTACCTGTGGAACGCGACCACTGGGAGTATCACGCCACTGATGCAGACCACAGGGCAAGGAGTGCTCGTGACCTCGATCACGTGGGCACCACACGGTGCTGAGTCGATGGCCATCGGGACGTCGGATCACAAAGTGCAAATCTGGGATACGGCAGAGTGCTGCCTGGTTCGAACGATGGGAGGCCACTGCGGTCGTGTGGGTGTGCTGGCATGGAGTTCGCACGGATCTCTTGTCTCTGGCTCACGCGACGCGACGCTCGTGCACCGCGACCTACGCGCGCCGGCTGCGAGCGTGGCCAGGCTGCACGGGCACACACAAGAAGTCTGCGGCCTCAAGTGGGCCTCTAACGGCGCGATGCTTGCGAGCGGCGGCAATGACAACCTGCTCAACGTGTGGGATATTCGGCGGTCAGCAGGGGCGCCGACGTCGGCGCCTCTCTTCGTGATGCACGAGCACCAGGCGGCCGTCAAGGCGCTCGCGTGGTGCCCGTGGCAGAAGCACCTGCTGGCGTCTGGCGGTGGCACGGCCGACCGTTGCATCCGCTTCTGGTCGATGCAGACGGGGCAGCTGATCAACGCGATCGACACACACTCGCAAGTGTGCTCGCTGATCTGGTCGGTGCATGAGCACGAGCTTGTCTCGTCGCATGGCTACTCGCACAACCAGCTCATCCTGTGGAAGTATCCCTCGATGGTCAAGGCGGCCGAGCTGACTGGCCACACATCAAGGGTGCTGCACATGGCTCAGTCGCCCGACGGCACCACCGTAGTCTCTGCCGCCGCCGACGAGACACTTCGCTTCTGGAGAATCCTCGGATCGGACGCAGACGCGCGCAGGCGTCAAACCGAATCTGTGCTCAGCGCATCTCCATGGACCGGCGCAAGTGTCGTCCGATGATGCTTTCTTTGTGAAAGCCAACGAGTTTGCAGAGAGTTACACTTACAGAGAGAGGGGCGGCCCCGCAGTCTGTCGCAGACCGTGCGCCCCCGAATGTCAGGGCGAGTTTTAAGGGCGACGAGGGAAGCTTTAGTTTCCAAAATCAGTATGTTTCACGAGTGCACACACAATCATGCCGGGCATGATGCCGGGCAATGGTGCGTCGACGACAAGCACTTTCTGCAGCGGCTACGGCAGCTTCTGCTCGTGCTGCGGGACGGTGTACATGGGACGTTCATACTTTTCCAACAAGCCTGGCGGCACGGGTCGCCAGGTCTCGACGCTAGCCGAGCTATTCTTGGTGGGGCGCGTTCATTCGCTTCGCGTGCAGAGCGGTGTCCTCTGCAATGCGACACATTTCGGTCACAACCCCAATCCTTTGTGGCCGCAAGCTTGCTGGTGCGAGAGCCCTAGCGCTCCGTCGAGGGTGCCCAGCGAATACAATTACTCGCAAATGGTCACGGACGTTCTGCAGGGCGAGGTTTACAACCGCTCCCTGTCACGCCTTGTTGCAAGCGTCCTGCAGACCGAGGTTTTGCAGCAGGCGTATTCGGTGGCGCTGTACGCTGGCCCTGATCGTGTTGATGTCGACACGTTGATGGTCGTGCTCCTCGACCTGCTTCCCAACAGGACGCTTCGACGCATCGAGGAGGCCGGCGGCATCTGCAGGACTCACGCCAAGCAAGAGATGCCTCCCTTCTATGGACCCCATCACATGCACACCGATCCGCGCGACACAATGTGGATTCGGCGCAACCTCTATGGGTCACGAAATCGGCCGGTTGCGAACCATTCGTGGATTGAGGTGACGCACTGCGGCGCCTACGTGGGTGACGGACAGCATGCAGCGTTGTTCTCGGTGCCAGCGAATCGCTCGAAGATCATCGGGATGATAGGCCCAAGATTGTCGATGGGCTCTGGCGGCGGCTGGCTGTACGTTGCGCGGGGTTCTGGCGTGTCGCTGAATGTGGGGCGGACCGCGCACATGGGCTTCGCGGATCTGCTCAAGACCTATCGAGCATTGTTTAATCACACTCGCACCTACTGTGATGAGCGAGGCCAGCCCCACTGGCTCGTACGAGATCGCGTACGAGAGCGCAACCCACCGGGAGAAGGCGGTTCGCTGAGGCCCGAAGACGAATGGCGCGACGTGGGCTCCGAGCCACCAACTTCCTTCGCATCATGGTTCCCATTTGACTCGGTACAAGTGACCGGTCATCACGAGTTCTTCTCCGCCGAACGCCGTCATGAGATTTTCCTCCCCCGGCTCGCAGAGTGTGCCTCTCTCGAGCAATGGGCGCTCTCCACCCAGATGGACGGCGAAGATGGCACCGAGTACGGTGGCGTCTCCGGTGTGAGCTCGGCGAGGACTACTTCCCGGGGCGGCTTGCAACTGCGATGCGGCCGATCGCCGTGGCTGCGACGCTGTGACATCAGGCGTGATCCGGGATTCCGTATGATGCACCCTTGCCGTTCGATACCTCGGAGTGCCGGGGCACACGATCTGTACTCAAAGCGAGTCCGGGCGCATGTGCAGCACTGGAGGCAGGGCGCATGCTTGCCAGATCGCAGCGCAGCAATCAAGGCGTATTGGGAGCTCAATACCGATAGGGAGCTCAGGCAAGTGGGAGAGCTGTGCCCCAGTGGCACGGCCGACTCGGGTCTCAGCAGAGACAACTTAACAGGATAGTAAAAAAGGAACATTATACGCCAGGCGTTCTCCGTACTCCGCGAGATCGATCCTTGATCGGCCGACGCGGTCACCGTGACCGTCGAGGGGCTCGCAGCGAGCCGCTCGGACCACACGTTCGGAGGTAGCTTGACCCGTCCCGGTTCGAGATCGACCGCTCAGGTAGGGTCGTGTCACACTCGACTCCGAGGTCGGAGACAGACTCATGAAACTCACAAAGGAAACTGGCGGAGAGTGTCCGCGTAAACTGCTATAGTGCTGAGAGCCTCCCCTTTCTGTATGCGTTCTCAGACGTCAGAGAACCGTGTCGATGTGCTCAACATGCTGATTAGACTCGGCATCTGTGTCTGCACGCGGCGGTGCGTGCCGTGCTGATTCGAGGTAAGATTCGAGGCCTGCTGTGGGGAATCTTACCGGTAGATCGGTCGAGGTAAGATTCGAGGCGCTCGATCCCGCGGAAAATATGCATGCTGACGTCACCTCCTGTTCTAATTGAACGGGTAGAAGAAGTCGTACGGAAGGCGGGGGATGATCGTAGGCGATTCGGGCACGAAATCGAAGCGCGTGGCGTCATACTCGACAAACGTGGTGGTGGCGGTGACGGAGACAGTGGTCATGCAGTTCTCCACGTTCTCGACGAGACCGCGACAGCGAGCGATCGGCACGGTGCGTTGCTCGAGCACGAGCTCGGCGCCGACAACCTTCTCGATTGGCGCTGAGTACGAACCCACCTTCGTGTATAGTACGCGCAGGTGGATGCCCGCGACCACGTTCTCGCACCGCGGACCAGCGGGGACGTTAGCGAAGTAGCGGCTCGGGCTGCCGTCGCCGTCGAACCGCACCCTGAGCGGCATCCAATCGGCGGTCGTCGACGGGTGCGAGTCGCCGTAGACGCCTATGTCAAGGACGCGTTCTAGTCTGCTCATCGGGTCGCTGGTTACGTTGAGCGAAGCGAGAAGCGGCTGCGTGAACACGTTTGGGTCAGGGTTAGGGATAGGCTGACACCAACCCGGGAAGTCACTTGCAGTCAGTCGCGTCGTGCACGTGACTGCAGTCGCCTCGCGCCACAGCACCTGTGTCGCCCCGTGCGTGCCCGTGGTGGAGCACTCGCCCATCGGCGTGCGTGGTAGCAGCTGCAGCCCGTTCACGCGCAGCCCGATGCCGGTAGGGTCGGCCACGAGCAGGGGCAGCCCGCGCTGGTAGCCAGGCCGGCCAGAGGTCTCACGCGTTACCCCGGCTGCTTGCGAGTACTCGAAGGCTGCTCCAAAGATCGGCGTGGCGTTGCGCCAGTTGGCCTCCGTGAGAGTGTCGAAATGCACGTACACGGTCACGTTCTCGATGGCACCCGCGGGGCTGACCACGAGACGCAACTGGTACAGGACCATCGCGTTCGAGCACTGTCCCGGCACGTAGCTCGATCCGACAGGCGCCGAGCCAGGCACCGAGCTGCCAGTCATGACGAACCTGACATCCGCTGGCGCACCGCCCGAGGGCTGCTTGTAGATCTTTATTCGGGACAGGAAGCTGGCGTTGAGTGTGTTGCTGCAGACGCTCTCGAGCGTCGCGCCCGTCTCACCGAGGTCGCATGCAAATGCTTGCACACCGACCAGAAACGGCAGCAATTGCTTGCCGCCGCAGCCGCCGTCCGGCGCGACGGCAGGGAGCTGAAAGTCGAAGATGCTGGTGCAGCCATCAGTGGATGCTGCGGAGATGCAGCCATCGCCCTTCACGGGGTCCCTCAGCTCGTACCGCCCGACCTCTTGCGAGCTGGCCTCCTCGAGGGTGGAGTAAAATCCGAATTGGGCATCGATCATGGCTTCCACCTGGCTGGGGCTTTTGGAGCCGGTACCCTGGTAGAACGTGCCACGGGACGGAGAGTTGTCTCGCTCGATGCAAAGCAGCCCATTGCTGCCGCCAAAGGCTCGGACGACGCCAGAGTGCTCCAGGTGCTGCGGGATGTTGGTGGCGACGAGCTGATCGGAGCACGTCGTGAAGGAGCTGATCTCCACCACGGTGCCGTTGGACGTGCACCCGAAGTAGCCACCCAGACGTATGGCCTCGTAGCTACAGTCGCTGTCGCAGCAGCAACCTGTGTCGCAGCGGCCTACAGTCACGTCACACAGGCAAGTAGGCCCTTGACGGCCGATACGCGGATCGGGTACAAGGTTGCTTCCGCTGTCGTCCGCGCTGGGCAAGCTGCTAGTAGTGTAGTAGAACGTGTCAAGGACCCACTGAAATGTCGGGTGCCACGCCGCCGTGTGCGGAAGAAGCGCGAACGGGAGCAGCGCGCGCGCCACCCGCGCCATCGAAGCGCCGTTGATGCCCGCGGCGCGAAACGCAAGTTGTGTCTGCGATGACTCGAGCCATCTTGCAACTTACTGTTGGTTTCAACAAGAAACACTTCGCCTCTTTTCTCCCAAATCGGACTCCCATTCAGGACTCCGAAACACCCTCCTTCGGCCACCGGTTTTGATCCACCCGCAGGTTGCTTTTCGGGTCCTTATCAGCATGGCGTACTCTAAATTCGCCCTGGGCGACGGCGACAGCGACT
>Ga0210244_100157_pt1 | contig 58066 bp, 37 predicted proteins | sample ChrtobMetaP3_0mM_FD_155473 | JGI IMG/M metagenome (GOLD analysis project Ga0210244, IMG submission 155473) | Chrysochromulina tobin associated microbial communities from unialgal haptophyte culture, Seattle, Washington, United States - P3_0mM | ecosystem: Host-associated > Algae > Haptophytes >...
CTTATCGAGCCGCTGTGGCGCACGGCACAAAGCGGGTGCACAAGCAAGCGAGCTCCAGCTGCAGCGCCGTCGAGAACCTGCAGCCACAGCAGCTCGCACGATCAGTTTTCTTTTTAGATTGTCTTAGAGTCGCAGATTAGTCGTACTAGGCCGTACGGGCACAGAACTACAAATAGTGTGTATGTGGCATCACTTTCAGGGCCAAAATGCAGTGATTCACACTCAATATTGCCAAAATTTTCGCGCCTGCGGCGGGCAGAGCTCCCCCCGCACCCTACCCCCCAAACCTCAGTTTACACCCCAGCTGGCAGCCCCTGACCTGAGCTGGAGCCAACACATTCTCTAAGCGTGGACTGTACGGCCACTCTTTGACCCCCTCCCCGGCTCCCCACAGCTCGACTCCGCGCACGTGAGTGCGCGCGCGTCTATCTTCGGAGTGAGGTCTGCACCTCCTCCTCCTCCTCCTCGTCGGCAGGCCAGCCGGCTCCTCGCCCGGGGGACGGCACACACCGCCACGAGAAAGGCCACAAAAGCTCACGCGCAGGTCAAGCACTACTCAACTTCGTCAGACGACTCCGACTCACCTTCGTCTGACCACTCCGGCGCGTAGTTCTTCTTGAACTTGCCATAGTAGACAATCTCCGCTGTGAGGAGCTCCGGGCCATAGCAGGTATCCAGGTCACCTCTATCGGCGAGGGCATGAAACATCTTGTGCCATTCGGCTTTGTCCGCGAAGGTCTCGTATGCCTCGAGGGCTGCTAAAAGAGGCGGGCGGAGGGAAGAATGGTCGAACTCGCAGCCCACGAGAGGCCACGTGTGCACTCCACGGTCGAGAAGCCCGATGACGAGCTGGGCACGCGACTCTTGGAGAGCGCACCCGATGATCAGCGAGAGGGCCGCAGCACCCGCAGCGTCATCATTGCCGTCCTGCACCTTCGGCTTCGGCTTCGCCGCCATCGTCAGCGCGTGCACGATCGTCGTGTTGTGCTGGAGGCTCTCGTGGATGGGAACGCCACCCAAACCGAGCTCGTTGAGCATCTGCGCAACTGGCTTGGCCACGTTGGCCACCGCCGCCGCCAGTGGGCGGCAGGTGAGCGCGAGGCTGGCGTGGTCGGCCGTGCTCAGCTGACGCGCCAAGTCCTCCAGAATCTCCGCGGGAAGGTCGGTCAAGTGCACACGCTCCGCCCGCGTCGCCGCTCTCGTCCGTTTCGCATGCCGGGGCGGTCCAGCTGCAGCTCAGCTCTGGCCCCGACGCTGGTACAGACTTTTGACTTGTGTCTTTTAACCCGTGTGTCTTTTAGGTGTCTTTTACCCGCGAACGAAACTTGCTATCGCGCCCGGGAGCAATTCCGAGTCCCGGCACGACGCTTTTTTGGCGCTGTCGTGGGCAGGTCGTCACGCTCACTGCTGGGGGTCCGCCAGTCATGTCCCAAGGCAGCAAGGCTCATGCCCGCGTCTCGCGCTCCGCGGCGAGCGTCTCGTAGGCGGCGCGCGCTCCTCCGTGCCCTTTCTGAGCGGCTCGCGCGAGCAGCTCGAGAGCCCGCAGCTTGTCGGCGCGAGGCACGCCTACCCCTTGCGCGTAGCACATGCCCAGATTGTGCATCGCATTCGGCTCACCCTGCTCGGCCGCCAGCCCAAACCAGCCGACGGCCTCGGTCGCGTTCTGCTCGACCCCCTCGCCAAAGTAGTAACTGACGCCCAGGTTGGTCTGTGCGAGTGGCTCGTGCCCTTCACGCGCCGCGCGTGAGAACCAGTGCACCGCGGCCGCCGCGTCGCGCTCGACGCCCTCACCGCGCTTGTAGCACAGCCCCAAGTTGAATTGCGCCTCGCTCTGACCGGCCTCGGCGGCAGCGCGCAGCGAGGCGATTGCCGCCGTCTCCTCGGGCGTCTCGTCAAACGGATCGGACTTGACGGCGCCATCCTGCTCGTCGGCAGCGAAGTCGTCGTCGTCCCAGCAGAGCGAAGCCAGCCTGGCACGCAGCTCACGCAGCGTGTACTTGCGGCGCGCCACGTCGGCCCGAGCTGAGCCCACATTCCCCACAGGCTGCTCAATGCGAGGGTTGCGGAAGGAGACGTCTGCGCCACATGGGAAGTCAAGTCAAGTCAAGTCAAATCAAGGAGACGTTTGCGCCATATGGGAAGGGCATCATGGGGCAAGCTCAGAGAGCGCCAAGGGCATCATGGCTCCTCTGCGCGATCAGCGCCGCAAGGAGCGCAGCGGTAGAGGCTCGGGCCGAAAGTAAGGCGGTATGCTCGCACGCATCGGTTCGAGGGGTCCTCAGCCTCGTCGCATACAGAAAAGCGCCCTCGTCGCGCCGCCGTGCTCGACGACCTCGTTCTTGCCGCCGCAGTGCATCGTGCGCGAGTCGAAGAGGACAGCATCGCCGGTTCCGAGCAAGGCCACGCTGCTCTCGCAATCTCGGAGCATCGCATCTCGGCTCGAGATGGTCATCTGGCCGCCCGAGCCGCCTCCGCCAAAGGCGGCGTGGGCTTGCGCCGTGTGCGTGCGAGGCAGGAAGAGTGTCGCGCCCATCGTCGCGTTGATCGGCTGCAGCGCCACGAAGCAGGTGGAAAGTAGGCGGAGAGGGGAGGGCAAATGAGGGGAGATGAGGGAGAGGGGAGAGCAGATGGAAGGGGCGAGGGGAGGGAAGGAGGGCAGGCCAGCCATCAGATCAGCCATCACAGCAGGGAGGCCATCCGAGGCCATCACAGCATAAAGGCCATCCGAGGCAATCACAGCAGAGAGGCCATCCGAGGCCCTTCGCGAGAGTACCTGCAGTGCCACGAAGCAGGTCAGGAGAGGGGGCTGATCTTGGTGCGGGTTGTCGGGATGGACAGGCTGCCGTGGCGCGCCGGGCGTCGAGATGAGGGCCGCAAGCTCATACAAGATCGCATCCTCACCGAAGGCCGCGCAAAGGACCGCGTAGAGGGTGCTGCTGCTGCTGCTGCTGCTGCTCACGGTGCTTGTGCTGCTACTGCTGCTACTGCTGCTACTGCCGCTGCTGCTGCGGCGGCCCGTGCTCTCAAGGTTGCGAGGCGCGGCGGTTCCGAACAAGAGCTCTCGCAATGCGCGTTGCACAGTGGGCGAGCCCTTCAGAGGGAGCAGTAGATCGCACCGATTCGATTTGAGAAGTACGTCAGCAAAGTCCTCACGCCAGTCGGCACCCTCGTCTTCAATGGCGGCATACGCCTTGTCGCGTCGGATGAGCAGCTCCGACCGCAGCCGGCCCGCTGTTGCTGCAGAGAGCACGTTGTTGATCCTGACCACGCCGTCGTCCAGGAGCGCCTGGCGAGAGCGTGCTTGGATGGATTTGGGCTTAATGGCTTTGTTGCGGCCCTTTTTGGTGCCGCTCCCCTTGGCAACTGCACCGCCGTTTGCCGTCGGCGCTTCCACAGCAGGGGCCTCAAGCGGCAACGCCTCACGCATTAACTCTGCCTCAAGCTCACCGCGCCGAACGAGGGCATCCATCTGATCGGCATCGAAACCGTAGATGGCGAACTTGCTGCCTGGCGTGACCGCCATCCGTGGCAGCATTGGCGTGCGCATCGCCTCCAGCATCGCGACGTTGAAGAGAGCACAGAGCCAGCTGCCTCGCGGATAAGTGAGAGGCATAGGCGAATACATGGAATTCCTATACTTGTCAGACTTCCCGTTTTCAGCAAGTTCGGAAAACGATCATCTCGTTCACAGCCTCACGACACGTCTCGCGGTCCGCCCCAGTGGGCGGTTCTGTCTCGGATGTGAGTGTGTGTAAACTCCCGGCCAGCTCGTGTTGTATCTGTCGGACCGGGGTGTGTCTGTAAACTTCATCCTTCGAGTATGCTGTATGGACCGGTTGGACACTATTTATGAGAGGTTCGTCCTAGATGAAGACTCTCTAAAAGTAAAAAGTCAAGTACTGCACAAAAGTCCGCACCACCGGTCCGGTCCTGTAGCTGTACGCTCCAGTCTGATCGCGTACGCGGTATACAGGCACACTGGCGCGCCCGCAGCCACTTTCGCCCCAGCACGCCCTGGCCCCACGTGTTTCGCCCGCACACGAGAATCGAGTTCGAGAACCATGTAGCAATATCAGTTCACAACCAAAAGATAAGCCTCTCTTGACGTGTAGTAGTACTTACTTGCCCGGGGGAGCGGCAGCAGCCGCGGCGGCCTGCTGTGGCCTCATGAGGGACTGGGGCGTGACAATAGGGGCGTGACTTGCCCATCGAGCTCCGTGTGGTCGAGGCCCCTCAGCCGGTACTCCGTCTTGACGTCACGCCGAAGAGTCTTGAGATCGACGACGGCCACAGGGGGCAAGCGCGGCCGCCAGCTGGGGCTCTCGAGGGTCTCTCCTTTGGCTTCGGCCTCGGAGACCTTGCGCATGATACGGTTGAACTCGCGGTAGGTGATGAAAGTGTCACCATCCTGGTCGAACATGTCGAAGAGTTGCGAGAGCTCATCCGCCGACGCTTTGATGCCAAGCACTGGCATGGCTCGCACCTGTGGGGAAGGGAGATGCGCCGTGGTGAGCACTTGCATGCTGGAGCACAGGCATGGCACGTACAAACTCTGCGTGTGTGATGACGCAGTCGTGGTCGACGTCCCATTCTTGGAAGAGTTCCAGGACGCCCCTGGAGTGCGCGGCGAGCGCTCGTTGGATCTGGGCCTGGATAGAGAGGGTGCCTGTGAACGTGTACGCCTCCACACGCAGCTGCTGGCACGCGTCGCATGAGCGGACCCAACGGAGCGCATGCTCGAGCTCCTGAAGGGAGATCGCGCCTGAGCCGTCGCTGTCGAGCATCGCGAAGAGGTCGGGCAGCGCGGCTGGCTCAGCGAAGTGGAGCCCGATGGAGTCCATCACCGCCCCAAACTCCTGGCGCGTGAGCACGCCGTCGCCGTCGACGTCCCAACGGTCACTGAAGAGGGTGGCGAGGCTCCCCATCACCTTCGGCGTGGCGAGGGCAGCCATGAGCTGCGCGACGGGCGCCTCGGCGCTCAACGCAGCGCTCAACGCAGCGAAAGTCAAGCGTCCCGAGCCGTCGAGGTTGAAGCTCGCAAAGAGAGCATCGCACTCGGCCGTTGAGATAGGCATCCCCCCGAGCATGAAGATGAGGTCTGCAAGCTCCTCTCGACCGAGCCAACCCCCGCCATCGTCGTCCCAATTTGGAAAGACGTCCTTTGGATGCAGCCCGTTTGTGTGGAGCAGCTCCAGCAGCCGCTCGATCAATGTCTGCCCCCCCTCATGGGCGAGGAGGTCGAGAGAGAGCTGCCGCCAGCCGGCGAGCAAGGGGCGTAGCTTCCTCTTGCGCTCGCTGGCCCAGAGCAGGGTCGCTTCGAGCTCATCGAGCGTGATCGTGCCAGAGCGGTCCTTGTCGAAGAAGTCAAAGAGCTCCCGGCACACCTGATGAGGGGGGTAATCAGAGGTCATCAGAGGTCATCAGAAGTCAAAGAGCTCCCGGCACACCTGATGAGGGGGGTAATCAGAGGTCATCAGAGGCCATCAGAGGTCATCAGAAGTCAAAGAGCTCCCGGCACACCTTCTGGCTGAACTGGAAGCCGAGCCTCGCGATTGCCGCGTTGAACTCGTCTGGACTGATAGTGCAGTCGCCGTCCCTGTCCCAGCGCCTGAAGAGGTCGAGGTACGCGGACTCGCACATGGCGGCGAGGAGTGCCTCGAGCTGGATAGGCGAGACCTTCTCGGCACGCGAGTGGAGCTGCTCGCTCGGGCTCTGGATGGCGAGCCCCTGCAGTGCCTCTTTGGCCACGCTCATGGCCGTGCGCTTCTTGCGCTTCGGCTGCTTCGCCTTCGGGTCGGCCATCGCAATCTCGGCTTGGCAGATGCTATCTCGACGATCTCGACGTGGCCTCCGGGGCACACTCCCGCCGTGACGGAGCACCTTGAGGACCTCTCCGAGCTCGAGCTCGCCCATTCCCTCCAAGTCCCAAGAGTCAAACAGAGCGAATGTCGCTCGGCGAAGCGCGCGTGCCGCTGGCCGACCCACATCCCTTGCCCGTAGCCCGAGTAACCTCGCCACCTGCTGCTCAAACGTCTTGCGGGGCAGCGGGCGATCGGCCAGTCCGCTTGCAAGGGTTGGCATGAGGTCTGCCACGTGCGCACACAGCTCGCGGCTCAGGCTCTGCTGCAGCTGCACATGCTGCGAGGGGAGCAGCGCATCCTCCGTGGGTATCTGAAGTTGGTTCTGTCCTGATGGTGTGGCCGCCTCTGTCGCGCCCACCAACGCCAGGTGAGGCATCAGCTCCATCACCAGCCGCATCCCGACTGTATGGAGGTCCTCGGTGGCCACGCGCATCCTCGGGCTGCGCATCCCCGGGCTGATGGGCGCGAGCGTCACCGTCGGCCGCGCCGCCACCTGGGCTTTCGGACGCTGGAATCGCACCGGTGATCGCAATCGCACCGCTGAGGCTTCAGCCGCAGTGTTCGATGTCTCGGCGGGGGGCTCGTCCGGCACCGTCTTCAGGTCGTGCAGCTTTGTAGCATCCGCCATGGTCGGGAGCAGCGGCATGCTTTTCGAGCAGTGGCTCTTCAGGGAAGTGGTGCCGAGGTCGCGAGATGGTGGCGCCGGTTGCTGGGGCATGTAAGCGGCTCTAATGAAGCTCGGAACCGGCTTGCGCTTGGGCCGAGGGCTGACCTGGGGGATAGGTGGCAAGGTGACTAAGGCCTTGAGATGCACTCGCTCGTCCAGCCAGACGTATCCGTGTCCCTCCGGCGACCCGCATGTGGAAGATCCCATTTTTGAAACTGTCATCTGACCTCGCAAACATTTGGCATGCACAAGGTATGCACAAGGCAACCACCATTCATAAGTTCAGTTCAGTTCAGTTCAGTTCAGTTTGTCTGCTTCCATTAGGGTCAGGCTTCCATTAGGTTGTCTGTTGTTTATGTAGTAACTGAACTGAACGTGAACTGAACATTCATAAAGCACAGTGATCCCCCGAGATGTGTGTACATGTAGGGCTGATGAGATGCGGATATGCTCAACACGGCGAGTTCCTAAATGTCCAGGGTGCCGTAATACCTGTCGTGAAGGGCCAGCAGTGCATTGTGGCTCACCGCCCGAGACACCTCGTCGCGCGGGACCTTGTCATTCGAGGTCAGGAATAGCTTGAGTTGCGTATAGTTCATGTCTTCCGGTGAGAGCACGCTGTTATTTGCGGGGCGGGGCGAGGCAGGCGGCCGACGCGACGGTGTGGCATCGGCGGCGCCCGAGCTCACACGTCCATGGCTCGCGTGGCTCGAGCTCACGGAGCTCGCATGCCCAGCCGCGACCCGCGCACCATCGCGGCTGAGGCCGGCGGAGGGAGAAAGAGGTCTGGGAATCAGGTTCTCGGGGTTGAGAGCGGCGGCCAGCTCTCGCGAGAGGCGCTTCACCTTACCAACCTCCTCAGGCGGACTCATACGTTGCATGCGTGGCGAGGACCCGCCACGCGGCAAGCAAGGGAGCGGTGACCATGAGCGGTCGAGGATGATGGGGCTGGGTTTCGTCACCGCAGGGTCGAGGATCGTTGCCGTCGGCGTGCTTGGCCTTGGAACGATGACGCTCACCGCCCGCCCGACGAAGACGCGCCGTGGCGAGCCCCTTGGGCCACCGCCCTTGACCTCCGCAATCTTGGAGCTCACCTGCTGTATCTGGTGCTGCAGCTTCTCTTGCGCCGAAAGGACCTCATCCAACTGCCTCTCGAGGCTCTCGGCTTGCGCCTTGTACTGTTGGGCGGCGGCCGAGGCGGCCTGTGCTTTCGCCTTGAACGAGTCGCGCTCGTGCACGAGCGACTTGCATCTTCGACTGTTGACCCATCTGGTGACCGGTCCCAAGGCTTTGACCTTCGCATCTCCGGGGGTGCCGCCGTTTGTGCCGCCGCCCGGGCTCATTCCTTTGACCTTGGCGTCCCCGGCGGCGGAGCTGGCGGCAGCGCTCGTGACCCCTCCGCGCATGAGCTCGAGTGTGACTGTGGTGACATCTGCGGGCATGAGCGTGTTCAAGTCGGACGCGACACGGACTCGCTGCCCGTTGATTGCCACTACGCGATCACCATTGCGCAGCTGCCCACAGCGCATTGCCGGTGTGTCCTCTCGAATGACTGCCAGCACACCCGCATCGCCCTCGAAGAGAACACCGAATCCGAAGCCTTCGTGCGGGGCCCGCTCGAGCGTCACGCGCAGCACGTACGCCGATCGTTGAGCTTGCATTCGCTTGTTAATGAGTGCAGCGGCGGCGGTCGTCAGAGACGAGCCTGAGCGTGCAAGTTGAAGTTTTTCTGGAAAAAAAAAGCATAAAATCGTGCACGGCTGGCATGCATGCAGCCTCATGGACTTTTTGGGGTGACATTCTCCGGTCAAACCAACAGCCCGATGTTGAGCTTGAGGGCGCAATCGTTCCGCAAAACAGCGCCGCGCCCGCGGCTCGGTTCCTCAGCCGCTCGTCATCGTCCCCGCCTTTACACTTTACACTTTACAATTGTATTATTGTTTATAGCCCTTGACATTGTACTGTCTACGCACAGTACAGTTGTGTAGGGACCTACCGCTGACAGGTCGCATGCGATGCGTGCTGCATGCTCGAGCACTCGCAGCGCATCTCAGTAGCCCTGCGTCATGTTCAGCCAGTATGAGCATACGAAGCTTACCTCGTGCGAGGCACGCGCGCCGCCGTGAGCGCCGCCGAGAGGGTTGTCTATCGCACCGCCTTGCCAACGCATCATCAGGGCCATCCACGAAACTAGAGGCGACAGTCCGCGAGCGATCAGACCCAGGGGGCGCAGACTGTCTGCGGCGGGCTCATCTAGGGTACGGCCGTAGAGAGAGGCCGGCTGGCGCTCGACATGGCGCTCGACCACGCATCGGGCCGCCGTCGTGAGCGCCCGGAGCGACGCCCACGGTAGCGCGTGCGCGGCGTACGCCATGGCCGCGCGGGACCCATCCGCCGCGAGCCCAAACAGGTCGAGATGGATCATGAGCGACGGGCAGAGGAGGAGCTTGATAGTCCACCAGCGCGGCCCGTACTCTGCAGGAAGCTCCTTAATGAGATGACGGCCGGTATACGCGAGGGTCAAATGGACCATCCAGCGCGGTACAGAGCGCAGCACGAGCAGGCCCCCGTGGTACGCCGCCAAGCAAAGCCCAAGCGCCGTCGCCAAGCTCAGCCGCCACGCGTGCGGGCTGTCTTGCCACACGAGTGCCGCGGCGCCGTCGACGTGGCCTAGGTGCACGTGGTAGCGTACCGCCGTTCCGACGAAGATCGTCCCGATGATCGTCGCATCGAGCAACCGAGTGTGCTCTGAGAGACCGAACCTGATGAGGCACGCAATCAGAGCCCGAACCTGATGAGGCACGCAATCAGAGCCCCCCAAGCTGACGAGGCACGCAATCAGAGGTCCTCAGAGGCATGGAGCAGATCACTTGAGCCAGCTGTGAGCCGCTCGCAATCTCTCGCAATCACTCGCAATCGGACGCCATCGGACGCCATCGGACGCCATCGCTCGCATTCAGCCCCGATCGACGACACTCACTTGAGCCCGAGCCAGCCGCGAGACGCTCGGGAGAGGAGGGCACGCTGTCCAATCTTAGTGAGAGTGATGCACAGCCCGAGCACGGCCCAGTCGACGAGCAGGCGAACGACCACGAGCCACGCGATCGTCGTCTCCGCCAGCACGTGCGCCGCGTCCTGACGGCGCGTGCAAAACGAGTCCGATTGCGGCAGCTGCGCTTCTGGGGCTCGGATGGCCTGCCTCATCAAGTCCCACAGCGGACAGCCGAGCGCCCAGAAGCAGAGCGTCAGTGCATAGACGGCCACAGCCGCGCGCACGCAGCGGTGCACGAGGAGGGCGCTCTCACGACAGAACCAGCGGCGCGTGATCTGTGGCAGCCGCGCCACGAGCAGCCGGATCCCCTGCGCGTACAGATTGCGTAGCCGCTCGCGCTGCACCACCCGCCGGTCCTCGAGCGACAAGCCGCCGAAGCCTGAGGCGGCCGCGCGCGCGTGCAGGTAGTTGATGCGCGCCTGGAGTGCGTCGGGAGCGGGCTCGTCGCCCTGCAGGCGCGCGGCAACGCGCTCGGGGTGCGACTGCAGGACCGTTGATCGCAGCACGAAGTTCACCTCGGGCATGATGAACGGGATCGGGCAGCGCGCGAGGGGGCACGTGGCGAAGCCCGAGTCGCGCAGCTGCTCGCGATGTGCGCGGTTGGCATCGATGCTCTCAAAGTGGCGGATGAGGCAGCTGCGGCACGCCGTGTGGCCGCACATGAGCGTCACCGGGTCGATGAAGATATCGAGGCACATGGGGCAGCAGAAGCCATCCTCGGTCGCCGAACGGCGGAGCGGCACGGGTCGTGGTGGTAAAGCAAGGGCTGAAGATGCGGGCGACGCCGCCTCGGCCGCGGCCGGGCGCGCACGTGCGGGTGAGACCGCGGCGCGGCGGCGCGGCGCGGCTTGCATGGCGCGCGGCTGGCCTTGAGGTGCGGAAGGATCTGCGGAAAGTCCTGAAAAGCCTACTCCCCGACTGTTCATATGAATTCACAGCCAATGGGCGGTTACCACTAGCTCAGGGACACCTGGACCCCCTTATCACAGCCATCCTCGATCAGCCGCCGGGCAGAACCACACGTAAACACTGTTCGTTCACAACACACCATGACACCAACGCGTACAACGCAATGTTCATGATGAATACACACCACACGTCGAAACAGCATTCATAGTAGGAGTGAGATGCTGCGAAGGACCCCTGTTCACTTATTTGAGGTTTCTTTCGGAAATAGCATTAGCACGTAAACGGTTTTAAACGAGGGAAAAGTGGGACGGAAAAACAGCGGCGCCTTCCGCTGTGCGCGCCCCGGTCAAGAGGTGAACACCTCTGAACGGCTTGTCAAGATAACTACAGCCGCACCCGCCCCGTCCTACCCCGAATCCTAACGTGAAGTAAACTACGCCTCGCACTCCTGATGCACGGCGACACCGTCCTGCTCCGGCGCGAGCTTCTCGTGGTGTGCTGCCATCACCTCATAGAAGCGCTCGGGCGCGCGCCCCCCTCGTGGGTGCTCCTTGAACTTTTGGAGGGCCCAGCGCTCGCCGCCGCCCTCCAAGACCCGACAGCCGCAGTGCCACGCGAGCGGCTCGGCATCGCGCAGGTGCTCCTCCTCGCTGGTACCCACGCCATCGGGCCGCTCGTGATACCATACCAGCGCCTTGCCGCGCATCGGCTCGACCGACACGCCGGCGCTCGCTCCGTTTGGGTCGGTGCACGTGGCGTCTGCCGCAGCCTGGGCGGCGCGCACGTCGTCGGTGGCTTGTGGGGAGAAGAGGCCCACGCTGCCATAGCGCGAGTCGCTCGCCCTCTCGTCCACACGCCAGAAAGTGCCACGTGGCGGCGTGATCGCCCGAAAACTGCGCACGACCGACGCATTGGGGGAGGCGGCGGGGAAGATTGTCGCACCGCCGTGTCGCGCTCCTATCAGGCTGCTCAAGTACACGAGCACCGTCGCGACGCGATTCGGGCGCCCAATCTTCTCGTGGTGCAAGTTGTACGCCGCGCGCGCCGAGGTCGGCTTGTAGCTCGTCACCTTGATCACATTCTCGTGCTCGTGCGTCCTCATGCCGACCAGGTCGCCGATGCGCTCTTCCACTGAGGTGACGAGATCCACCGCCTCGTCCGTCAACCCGTTCTGGCCGCGGCGGCCATGCTCACGGCCCTTGAGCCAGTACGTGCCACATTCGAGGCATCCCTTTTCGTCGTGCAACCCGGCCGTCGCCCTGATCAGCCCGTCGCACTCGGCCGCGCTCAGAAAGTTCGGCACCTCTGCGACGAGCGGCCGAAGGCTCAGTATGCGTGCCTCTGGCCAGTTTCTGTGCCACGGGTGGTTGGCGGCGATGGCGCGCGGCGACCGCAGAAGCTGCGGCGGCAGCTCAACAGAGATGTCCTCCTGCTGGCATCGCGCGAGCTCCAGCTTGATCTTCTCGTGGCGTGTGCAGTACGTATTGCCTGAGACGTACCTTGTCCGCGCAGCATCCAGCGTCGAAGGTGCGTAGCACCGCCACGCCAGATCGTCCGCCCCGTTCGTGCTGGCATCGAGCAGGGCTACCAGAGGTCCGTGCGCGGAAGAGTGTGGGCAATTTTTCTCGCACCATCGAGCCAGATGGGAGGTGCAGTACGCCGAAAGGATCTGCATCGGATGGCGCTGTGACACTGGTGGTGGTGGCTGCGGCGGCGGCGGAGGTAGTGGCGGCGGCGGCGGAGGTAGTGGCGGTGGCGGCGGCGGCGGAGGTAGCGGCGGCGGCGGCGGCGGTAGCGGCGGCGGCTGAGGCGGCGGCTGAGGCGGTGGTGATGGCACCATCGCCGCCGCGGCGGGACCCCCCAAAATGAATTCATACCGGGTGCTCTTCTTTTGTATGGAAGATTGTCGAAGTATCTGTTAGAGATCGATTTTCGAGAGAAAATGTTCTTCGCAATCCGGTTTCGTCGAGTACATTTGCGAACTTTGTGCGGTGAGGTGTCGGCCGAAGGCAAAATCGACGTGGGGTCCGTGGGCCCGATGATTTTGCCTCCGCCATCGCCACCCGCGACGGGTGCGGAGCACGAGCCCGCGGCGACGGCAAATCCGTATGCCATGGAGGGGCCCTTTGACTGCTTCAAGCGTCCCGATATCTTCGAGCAGCTGCGCTTCCACCCGACGACGCGAAGCTATGCCTTTGACACAGGCTTCATCAAGTCAATCGAGGAGGTGCGGACCATCAAGGACGACCAGGCGCTCGCCTCTCGCGTTCTCGGCGACCCGCGCCTCACGCAGACGATGGGCGCGCTGCAGGGCTGGGGACTCTCAGTGACCGAGGACGAGCTTCGGAAGGCAGAGCGCGTGGGCGACATGCCCAAGCGCGATGCGGTGCAATTTGAAGACTATCGGTACGCGAACGCGTACACCACGCCGCTCGAGGCCAAGGAGGCCGGCAACCGTTGCTTCAAGGACGGCGAGAACTCCCGCGCGCTCGCGTGCTACCTCAAGGTACTGCAGCTGATCGCGACAGCGCAGCCGGAGGGAAAGGCGAGCTTCGAGCCGAGCCTGCCCGCAACCGTGCATGCGAACTGCGCCGCCGTGCTCCTCAAGCTCGAGCGGCCTAAGGACGCCCTCGCCTCCGTCGCCGAGGCCGTGCGCATGGCGCCTGTCGGCTTCGACTTGACGAAGACGCACCACAGGGCGAGCCTGGCGCACGAGGCGCTCGCACGCACGAACCTGGCGAATGTGGCGGCGGAGAGCGCGGCGCAGCACTGGGAGCGCGCGCTCGAGAGTGCGCGCATGGCCCTCACCGCTGCCAAGGAGGCCGAGCTGGTCGCTGTTGGCGGAAGCAGCGGAAGCAGCGGAAGCAGCGGCGGTGGCGGAGGCGGTAGGAACATGGTGGCGGCGACGGTGCGCAATATGCAGCGCGAGGTGGGCCGACTCAAGGACGAGGCCAAGGCCGCCAGGGAGCGCTGCGAGGCAGTCCAGGCCCAGGCGAAGCGAGAGGCGGACGCGGCGGCCCGACGAGCGAAAGGCGTCGACGTGAGCATGCCCACGACAGCGCTGAGGAGCATGCCGACTGACGAGCATGCCTCCTCGACGGCGCCGGCGGCGAGCGCTGCGTCGAGCGCTCTGGTCGCGCGAGAGGGCCGGGTGGGCTTGCCCACGACGGGCTACATACGAGACATTGACCTGAGCCCTTACGCGGCCGAGTGGCTCGCGAGGGAGGTTGCCGGCCTCTCGCATCGCTGGCGCCGCACGGAGCCCGCCGACAAGGGGATCGAGGGGAAGGTCGAGGGGAAGGTGACCATCACGGCGCTCGAGCTCGACAAGTCGGAGATACATGCATCCATCAAGGAGAAGCGTGGCAAGCGCTCACTCTTCTACGACCTCTCGATGCAACTCAAGTGGAGCGCCTCCAGCGAGGCCGCGGGTACTTCGGGCGAGATGTACGGGGTGCTCAAGCTGTACAATGTGGCGCAGGACACGCGCTTCGAGCTCGGAGGCGATAAGGAGACGTGCTACATGTACGAGCTCGGCTTCCCTCCTCAGTTTCACAGGGCGGACGTGCCGCCCTGGGCCGCGCGGGTGCGTGAGGAGGCGGCCGAACTCTTTGAAATGGTGGCCACCCTCGTCACCTCCCGCTTCGTGCCCGCAGTCCAATCCAAGGGGCAGCTCGTCAGGTAGAGATAGACGGGCTAAGGTTAGGTTCGAGAACCGTTTTTGAGTCATACCGCAAACGGCGACGCAACGCTCTAGACGGATTAGAGATAGACTGACAGGGTGAGGGTCTGGGGTTCTAGAGTCGAATATAGAGCTCGTGCCGCGAATCAGCTTCGAATCAGCCATGGCGGACGATCCGAGCGCGCTAGCTCAGCGAGACCGCGGTCCGCGCGTGCGAGTAGAGCATGGAGTAGAGGTGCGGCAAGGTGTTTCACGCACACACCCACTCCCGCGCATGGAACCCAGGTCGAGGTGTGAATCGGTGTATTGGGGTCGAACTCTGTGAATCTGTCCCATGCACTCAACCCGGGCACTTTTAGGAATTCTAAAGAAACGGTTATCCTGGAACGGCCTCTCGCTCGCTTTGTTCTCTTGCGAGCGCGTTGCTCATGAAGGACATCCCGTGGGACCTCAATGGTTATGCCAAGGAGCGCCTCGAAAGACGCCAGCTTGAGGAGCTGTGCAGATTGTGCACTGCACGCTCCATCACACCAGGCGGTACGAAGGAGTCGTGTGTAGAGCGACTGCTCCAGTGGAAGCAGGAGCTCAAGGACGGAGCACATTCCACCCGAATGAGCGCGCCAACGCCTGACCCACCTGACGGCAGTGACGGTGCTGATTCCGGAGCAGCGGCCGCACCTACGGAGGCTACCGTGACGGCACCGGCATCGGCCAGCTCGCGAGGTGCTCCCAGCAAGCGCCGTGCTCCCCGTGCTGTCGACAGAATGTTTCAACAGCACAACCACGGCGAATGGCGCTCGAAACTCAAGGATCTGGCTCGCGGCGACGTGCACGGCCACTGCGACAGGCTGCTTGCTATGCAGCGTGGCAACGGTGCATACTCGCTGCGGCCTCTGGGCGGCGCGGCCCACACGACCAATGCGCCCGAGGTTGACCACATCTTCGAATGTCAAGCAATGGGCGACCTTCTCTTCCGCGTGGACGCGCTGCGGCCGGTGCTGCGCCAGTTGGACTGGGCGGCGAAGAAGTTTGAGGGGCAGCCCATGGTCGTCCAAAATGCGCTCGCCCACGCACGCGAAGTGCACAACCGCCCCGAGTTTCTCGTGGTCTGCGGCAGCCTCGAAAACAAGAAGAAGCAAGGCGCCTTCCAGAGCAGCCTGAACACCCTCGCCCAGGGCAGAGCGCTCGAGCACGGTCTCGAGGAGAGCCTTCGAGCCAACTTTAGCCGGGGTGTAGAGCCGTTTGAGTCCACCCAGGCGCGCCAGATGGCTCGGACGGTGGTCGACCTCCTCCGGGGTCTCGAGGATCCATTCACAGCAGCGCTGCGTGAGGTGCCACAGGGAGCTGCCCAGGGGCGCGAGCAGCAGGCTCGGTACGATGGGCTCGCAGATGAGGTTGTCCTGCTATACGAGCATTTCGATATCACGCGGCGCGTCTGAGCCAGGCGTCGACCTCAAGTGCGTGGGCTGTCCATGCAGGTCGGCGGCGGGTGGCGGTACCATATCCAGTGATCTTGGCTACATAATCTCGGCGCGTATGTCACGTTGTCGGTAACCCCAAGGGCATGCGGCAAACGGTGAGATCTAACAGATGCGTGTCGGTACTGTGAGGACTGAGAGTTGGGTGAGACGTGAGGGTTTTGAGACACCGGGCGGTGCGTGTGTCTCATCTTTACGGTGAACGCGCCTCGACGTGACACGTGTACGCGTATCGGTAAATGGCAGTAACGAGCTAAAACAGGCGTGGAGGGGTATCTGGTGACTTATATGGTGACCGTCTCGCGCGAAGGATCTTCGATGTTGCATGTTCTCCGGTCCCGCGGCCCGCCGTCCGGGGGGATCGGATCTCGCATCTCCCGTCCGTCGCACGTATCCCGCCTGCCGCCCGCGGACGACTCGCGTTCCGGAAATCCCCGCGCCGCGACAACCGACATCCCGTCGGGACGCTGTGCGAGGGCGGGTCCGGCGCGCCGGACGCACTGTCGCATCGACGCAAGGGCAAGCCCCGGCCGGGAGCGGGACGGCTCCGGAGTAACGCCATAAGCGTAACACGCGCGCCGTATGCCGTACCTAACCGCCTCGCGACCCTCGCTCTCCTTGTATCGCTCTACAGTGCGACAGTCGCGTCTCGTCACCAGACTTCACCGCGGGACGCGGGGCGGCCCCGCGGCGCGCGCACGCCTCGTCCCTGCTGCTTCCTCGACCCGGTGCGCGTCCACGTAACCGGTAGAGTCAGACAAGAGAGTACTGTTGTGGGTCGACCGGCCAAGACCCGACTCCCGAGTTCGCGTACTCCGAAGTCCGATAGGCCGTACCGCCGTACCGCGGGGCGCGCGCGAGCTTTCGAGCTTGGAGCTAGCAGCTTCCACGGTTCCAGCTACAGGTACAGCGAGTTACAGGCTCGAGGCTGAGAGCTGTAATCCGTCCTCAGCCTCACACACGTGGTTGACACGACACATCAGACGCGCTGAGCAGACATCGCCGCCATGCAGATGCACCGACATCACTAAGAACCTAATAACACGTGACTCACGAGATACTGTATGACGGACACTGACCCGGAACGCACGCATAAGATATGTCCTCCAGCGCCTGGAATCCTCCATGACACATGTACAAATTGCATCCGCCATCACCATCCTAGGGTGCCGTGCTCTAGCATGCCCTCTCTCAATTTCTCGCGTTGTTTATGCGCAACATCGTGGGAGCTCACTCCTCCATCGTGCGAGCTCACTCCTCGCGCATGGGCGGCAGGTAGGCGCCCCATGGGCGGCGGGTAGGCGGCCCACGGGCGGCGGGTCGGCGGGAAGGCGGCGGGTAGGCGGCGGCGCCATGGCGGCACGCTCAGCGCGCGATCAGCAGGCCACGTGGCGTGCCCGGCTCAGCGCGCGATCAGCAGGCCATTCAGCCCCGATGCCACGCCGCGCGACGCCGCCTTATCACGCGGGGTCGCGCTGCTCACCTTGCCACTCCCCTTGTTCGCGATGACCACCGGAGGCTTGTCGAAGGTCGGCATGCCAGGCGCCGCGCCGAGGACCGTGGGCGAGCTCGTCACGTTCGGTCCTGGTCCGTTGCGTTGGAGCAGCTGGCCGCGAACGTCATGGCGTGGCGTCGCACCGCCCACCTTGCTGGCCTCACGTGGCGTGGCAGCCGCTACCCTGGACGCCGAGATCGAGTGAAGCAGCGCCGGCGACGAGGCCGAGCCACCGACGACGGGCGTGGACACCCCCCTGCCTAGTCGCGGCGTCGCACTCGAGATCAGGTCGCGCGGGGTTCGGCTACCGACCGCCCCGCTGCTGACCGTCACCTCACGCGGGGTCCTGTGTCCGACGCCTCCACCCCCCTCGCGCGGTGTCGCATGCCCAACCCGACCAACGCCGGCCGACATGCGCCCCTCTCGCGGCGTCGACCCGCCAACGTTGGCCCCGCGCATAGGTGGCGAGACGCCTCGGCCTAGGGGGTTGAATCCAGGGCCTCGGGGCGTCGCACGCCCGACGCCGCCATCGCGCGGGGTGGCACCCGCCACAGCGGAGCCCACAGCGGACCCCACAGCGGAGCCCACATGCGCCCCCGTGCCCGCCATGTAGCGCGGCGTCGCCGCCGCCACCCTCGGTGCGTCGGGCACGGGCGGAGGCAGGGGCGGCGTGTACGGGGGGCAGACGAGCGTGCCCGATCCCTCCACCAGGGGCGGTGGATCCACGTTGAGCATGGCGAAGCGCGTGTTGCAGAGCATCTCGCGGTCGCCCGGCTCGCAGAAGGTTGCCTCCTCGAGCAACCGGTCGATGATGTACACGTACGTTTCGCGAGCGACCCGCCGCTTCGGCAGCGACGACGACTGAAAGTGGAGGATGCCTCCTGGGGGCTTGCCGCCGTCGTAGTAGCCGGCGCCAGTGAGCATGGAGGCGCAAACAAAGGGGCGCGGCGTCGACTGCCAGTCCTTGTCCCGGAAGATCGCGCGGTGCTTCAGCAGCACCTCGACGCACTCAACATGGCCGCCCGCGCACGCCACCTGCAGCGCTGACGTGAAGCCCTCGCCCACGCGGCCAGGCTCGTCCACCGTCCAGGGATCGAGGGCGAGGAGGGCGGTGAGGGCGAGGTGGTCGCCATCGCGCGCCGGACCCCACAGCTGCGAGCGCATCACGATCAGCCCCGCGTCCGCGTAGGCCGCCACCAAGTGGCCGATTGTGTATTGGGACTCCTTCTCCGTCATCTTCTTCGGCTCCTTGGCCGTCGAAGGGGAGGCGTCCTGGCTGCGCGACGAGCCATTCTCACTCGAGCCGTCGCTGTGTTCCTCCTCCTCCTCCTCGTCATCCCACGAGTCCCTGCGGCAGAGCGCTTTGCGCGCCGCCGTGCGCACCTGCAGACCCTCCTGCCGGCGTGTGCCCGCAAGGAAGTCGACGCTCCCCGCATCGAGCAGCGGGATGATCCACGTGACGAGCTCGCCGACCTCAAATTGCGAGAGCCCGTCAATCATTTGAACCACCTGCTCCTCGATCGCCTGCAGCTTCTCCATCAGCTCGCCGAAGGTCTCCTCGTCCTCGCGCGGCCGGCTGATCTGGAAGCCCGAGACCGACTCAAACTTGGCGCGCACCTTGCGCTCGGCCTCCTTGAGCGAGGGCAGCAGCTTGACGAGTGCATGGTCCGCTGGCACAGGCCGCTGCTGCTTCTTCTTCTTCTTCTTGCCGGCCATTGCGGTCGGGCGGCGAGTTCGACGGCTGCCTCTCGCTCAGCGAGCGCCTCTCCCCTCTTCTTTTGAGCAAAAGCTCGTTGGCGCCGTGCCGGTACGACGCGCCGAAAATTCACTGACAACACTCTAATCAAAGCCGAGCGGCTCGACGCGGCTGAATGCCTGCTGCAGCCGCTGGAAGGCTTCTCGGGCGCGCGGGTCGGCACACTTGTCCGGGTGCAGCCGCTTGGCAAGGGCCAGGAAGCGCTTGCGGACTGCCGCGCGCGCCGCCGGCACTGCTGGGTCGAGCCCGAGACAGCGCCATTCACAGGTCGCGCCCAGCACGGACTCGATCAAGTCCGCAGCCTCGGTAGGCAAGTCCGCAGACGCCTCCGCCACGCCCCTCGCCCCGGACGCGCCGCCCTCAACTGGCGCGTGGCGCTCGCGCTCGAGACGGCGCTCGAGCTCGCGCAGTGTCTCGACGAGTGGCTCAAGCAGCTGATCAGTCCGCCGCGGCCGCGACGGCCGGCCAGCGCCCACCTGAGTGTCGTCCGAGGCGGCGGAGGCGGTGGAGGCGGCGGAGGCGGTGGAGACGGTGGAGGCGGTGGAGGCGGACGAAAAGGTGCGTGCAGGCAGTGGGGCTGTCGACGGTACGCTCGGCGGCGGCACGCCCCTCCCCGGGCTTGCGGCCTCCTTGTACTTCGTGAGCTCCTCGAGGGCATGCAGCAGCCCTCGGGAGGGCTTCTCAAATGAGGTACCTCCGAGCGTGCTTGGGAGCCGTTGAGCCGCCGGCCCCCGCGCACAGCCCAAACCCATCGTATGCAGGAATGGGGTGCCCGCGACGGCGCCCTCCGAGGGGGCCCTCGCTCGCTCCGCGCCCATGTACCTCGCGTACTGCAAGGCGGCCTCCTCGGCCGTCGCGAAGCTGCCGAGGTACCTCTTCTCGGGATGCGTGCCATACCTGCGCAGCTCGACTGTATACCTGCCCTTATGTATACCTGTGCGCACGCCCTTGTAGCCGGACTGGCTGTTCCACGACGGTTCCAGCTCGAGCCCCTCGGCCGCCGCGGCCGCCCTCACCTCCTCCACCGTGAGGGGCTGCGGCTTGGGCTGTTTCTTCGGCTTGGGCTGCGGGTACGGAGGTCGCTGGGGCGCGGGGGCGGCAGCCGTGGGTCGATCCGGTGCCCAACTCGGCGCCGGCTTGGGCGGCGGCGGCGGCGCGGCAGTCCATCCACCCGGCAGCGGCGGCGGCGGCGGCGGCGGCGGCGGCGGCGGATGAGGCGGCGGCGGCGGCGGCGGCGGTACAGACTCTGGTTGTGGCGGGGCCACTGCGACGGGTGCGGTGGCTGCGGTGGAGTCGGGCTGAGCAGTGCAGGGCGTGGGCGACGGCGCTGGCCCTGGGCACAGCCCTTGGCAAACCTCGCTCTCTTCGACCGCGTCTGCCTCGTCATCGAACAGCTCAGGCTGATGCGCGCACTCATGCCTATAGAGCCCTCCATTCGATATGGACGCCTTCCCACAGACGGGGCAGGCGTGTGTGAGCTCATCCATGTGTTGCTCGCTCTCACGAGGACGGCTTCCGGATCGCTTGCCAGGGGCCACAGCGACCTGCTTGGTCTCGGCCATCAGCCAAGGGTGATGCTTGCGCCGGTGCTGGTCACCTGTCTCCTCCTCAGTGTACCTTTCGCTGTCCTCCTCTTCCTCCTCCTCGCCCTCGTCCTCCTCCTCCTCCTCCTCCTCCTCCTCCTCCTCCTCCTCCTCTGCCTCTTCCAGACATGCATCATCTGACCTCGCGTCTGAATTTCGCCGCTCGCTTATCGTCTCGCCCGGCCGCTCGACAAACGCTCTGCGCTCAAACTTGACGGGCTCGTGACCAAAGTCACAATCCCTGAACCCATCGGAATCCTTCCCAATGACGCGGCCATGGACGAGGGCCGACCGCCACGATTTCGGATGCGTAGCCTGGGCCCACTGCTGCCCCAAAGCGAGAGCCTCGATCGCGACGACATCGCCTGCCATGAGCGCCCGGCTCGTCCCCTCCGGTAGGCGAATCCTCCTACGCCGCCGCTTCGTGCCTTTGATGAGCTGCGGCTCGCACTCGGACGCTGCACGGCTGCGATCACGCACGCCGTCCTCTTCGACCATGTACCGCAACGTCGGCGTTATCCATCGGCCGCTCGACGTGTTGAGCACGCGGCTCCTCGCGGCTTGCATGCCACGTGAGCGGAGGGAAAGGTGTCGCGGAAATTCACAGTCGAGGCTCGAGCGAGTAAAGTTCAAGTTCACTTGTCACTTGGAAAGGACTTGACGTGACTATAGTTCCGCCGCCTCAACGGGCTGCGCAGCTGGCTCGTGTCGGTTGGCATGCTGACTTGTCTTGACTTGGAAGTAATGAGGAGAACGCCCATGCGCCGCGCTCTCGCTCGCTCGCTCTCGAGCCGCGCGATCGCCGTGATATCGCCGCGTGATGGTCGTGTGTTCGCCGAGATCGCCGATGCATCGGCCGCAGAGGTGGATGCGGCCGTCAGCCGTGCTGCCACCTGCGCGCGCTCACCATGGGCACGGCCGGAGTCGGTCGACGTACGCTCCGCGTCGCTGCGGGCGCTGGCGGCGGCGATTCGGCGCGAGACATCGCGACTCGCCGAGCTCGAAACGCGCGATTGCGGCAAACCCATCCGGGAGAGCGTAAGCGACATGACCGCGAGCGCCGCTTGCTTCGAGTACTATGCGGAGATCGCGGCGGAGGAGCTCACGCCGCAGCCGCTCGCGCTGCCCGACGAAGCCTTCAGGTCGCGCGTGGTCGCATCCGCGGCCGGTGTTGTCGCATGCGTCACACCGTGGAACTTCCCACTCCTGCAGGCCTCCTGCAAGGTGGCGCCCGCGCTCGCCGCCGGATGCGCGACGCTGCTCAAACCGTCTCCGCTCGCATCGCTCACATGCCTCGAGCTGGGCAAGCTGGCTCAGGCCGAGGCGGGGCTGCCCGAGGGTGCGCTGAGCGTGCTCACCGGCGGCCCGCCCGTGGGCACCTCCGACGGCGCCTCGCGCCTCATTGAGCACCCTCGCATCGACTATCTCTCGTTTACCGGCTCGACGCGCGCCGGCGTCCAGGTGCGCCCTTCCGGTCCTGATGGCCCTGATTGCGTCTGATGGCGTCTGATGGCGTCCAGGTGCGCGCCCTACCGGTCTTGATGGCCTTTGATGGCCCCCCGAGCGCCCCCTGATTGCGTCTGATTGCGTCTGATTGCGTCTGATCCTCGGCGCTTTCGTGGGCGCTGTCCAGATGCTCGGCGCGAGCGCGCCGCACGTGCGCCGTACCGGCCTGGAGCTTGGCGGCAAGGGCGCACTCATCGTCCTCGAGGACGCGCCCATGACGGCGCTCGTCGATTGGGCGATGATGGGGATCTTCATGACGTCGGGTCAGGTGTGCTGCGCGACCTCGCGCCTGCTCATACACGTCTCGCGCAAGGACGAAGTGCTTGAGGCGCTGCGGGCGAGCGCGGCGGCGGTGCGGATGGGCGACCCTCTCGACGAGACGACCCAAATGGGTGCCGTCATCACGGAGGAGGCTGCCTTGCGCCTCGTCGGAGCGGTGGCACAGGCGCGCGCCGAAGGCAGCATCCTCGTCTGTGGCGGCGGGCGCGTCGCGGCGGGCGCGTTACCGGCTGCCCTAGCCGGCGGTTACTACGTGCAGCCGACAGTGCTTGCGGACGTCCCTCGGAGTTCATCCGCGTGGCAGGCGGAGCTCTTCGGCCCGGTGCTATGCGTGCAGAGCTTTGAGAGCGAGGAACAGGCTGTCGCGCTCGCTAACGACTCGCCCTACGGCCTCGCGCATGCCGTCCTCTCCGCTGACCCAGAGCGGTGTGAACGTGTGGGAGCCCAGCTTGAGGCGGGCACTGTGTGGCTCAACTGCAATCAGGTGAGAGGTCAAGGCCGGATGACCACTGATGACCACTGATGGCCTCGGATGGCCTCTGATGGCCTCTGCTGTGCTCAACTGCAATTAGTCGACGTGGCCTCTGATGGCCTCTGATGGCCTCTGATGGCCTCTGATGGCCTCTGATGGCCTCTGATGGCCTCTGATGGCCTCTGATGGCCTCTGATGGCCTCTGATGGCCTCTGATGGCCTCTGATGGCCTCTGCAACCAGACGACGTGGCCGGTCACACCCTTTGGGGGCTGGAAGGCGAGCGGCTTCGGCAGGGAATGGGGCGCTGCCGGCATGCATGAGTACTTGCGCCACAAGACGGTCACGAGCGCTGCGCCGGGCTACTCGTGGAACTACTACGGCGCCTCAACCACGTGACACATGCGGCGTGAACACCGCCGCCCGGCCGCCGCCGCATGCGCCGCCGCCGCCGCCGGGTCAGCGTCCGGTCACGCGGTCAGTAGCGTCACGCCTTTATTGAAAACCCGGAAAACCTTTTTGGAAACCGAAATTGATACACTTTGAGCTCCGCCCGAAATAGAGACTGTCCGACAGTTATTTCAGGACGTGCCCGCGCTCACGCTCCTCCGTGACCGTGGATCCAGCCTATACTGACTCTGTGCTCACACCTCGGGTCCTCCCTCTCTATACGGAGCGAGTACAGTTTTTGGAGGTGCCGTATGCGTGCGCATGAACGGCGACGACGCAGCGCGCCGCTCAACTGCGCGCATCCTCAGCAGCCATGTCCCAGCCTCTGCCCGAAGATCCACTTAAACGCGGTTGCGGTTGGAGAGCTCGCGGTCGCCACGGCGCGAATCGTACGTGTCGAAGAAATCGTCGTCGTCGTCCTGGTACGACTGCCACTGGCTGAAGGCGAAGCCAATCGCGAAGATAACAGTGAGGAGCACGAAGCCGAGCGAGTCGTCGTTGATGCCGAGGGCCTGCGCGGCGCGATGTGCGAGGAAGGCGGCGATGAGCGGAGAGGTTGGTGGTGGGACAGGCGAGATTTTCGCGTGCCGGTAGCGCGCAGCAGGTGCTGGCCGGAGCCTCGCCCGCAGCAGCCATGCAGGTAAATTGTGCCGTCATTCCGAGCTCGCAGAGCCAGGCGCAACGCGACCCGTGCGCGCGCAGAGCACAGGGCAGGGGGAAGATGATCACAACTGCCGCTGCTCCGCGTGTGGCGCCTTGCTCGGAGGAGCGAGCGCGCGCGCGCGCCGCCGACACGCGATGGCGCGCGGTGCAGATGGGTAATCTTGTGCTGTGAGCGCACCTTGCCAGTGCCCTCACCGCCCGGCTGGTCGCCAGCAAGCGGACCAAAGTCGAGACCGCCGTTGACGCCAAGAACGGACTTAGCGTGCGCAGCCTCCGAGTGAAAGGTGACAGCGAGCGCCGCCGACGACGCGGCGAGCTTGGAGAGGTGCTGCTGCAGCTTGGGCGCGGACGGCATCTGGAAGCACTCCGCAGACGCGAGGAGCATGGCAGCGATGAGCTTCTGCATCATTTTCCAAGCAAGACCGTCGCAGCGAGGTTCTGAAGAGATCGACCACTCAATTTGGGCGAGTTTTCACAGCGGAATCGCTCACCTCGACGCCGTCGAGTGACATGTGCAGGATGTGCTTCTCCCCCCGGTGTCTTTGAACAAGTGCTACACTCAACCGTTGCTAGAACGAGTGCTCTATGCTAGAACAAGTGAACCCCAACCGAACGCCCGCGAACCCCACAAAATCAAAAAGTCAAACCCACGCCCCGTTGAGCCCTCCCTCGCCGTCCTCGTCGACCAGCAGCGGCGGCACCGCCTCCGGATCCGCCGCCTCGTCGGCGTCGGCCTCCCACGCCCGCAACCCGCCCTCCACTGTCCGTACGTCCGCGAAGCCGGCTGCGACGAGCACAGCGGCAGCCCCCTTGGCGAGCTTGCCATCGGCGCACAGCAACACGATCGTCTCGGCGCGCGTGCACACGGCGGCGACCTCCGACGCGAACGCTTCGCTCGGCAGGTAAAACCCATGCTCCCACGTATACGCGGCGAGGTTAGTGGAGCCTCCCACGTGACCTTCGAGCCTCCATTCCGCAGGCTGGCGCACGTCAATCAGCATGGCGCTGCCTTGCAGGGCGAGCGCGGCCGCCTCGGCGGGAGACACCTCGCGAGGCGCGGCCGCCGCCGGTGGGGGCGAGGGCGGCGGCGGCGAGGGCGAGGGCGGCAAGGGCGGCGGCAAGGGCGAGGCGTCCGGGTCGACCCTCATGCCCTCGAGGTCCCGCGGCATGGCGGGGTTGAGCCAATAAGCACCCGGTGTGGAGAGGTCCGCCACGCGAAGCGCGAGCGCCGCGCTCTCCTCTCCCACAAGGTCGAGGCACACGTCAGCCACACCCTCGAGCTCCGCCGCCACCTGGCCGCCCTCGTCGCGCGGCAGTGCCACGGTGCGCATGCCCGCGCCTAGCGCAGCGGCCACCTGCTGCAACGTCGTGACCAGCACAACGCAATACGCCGCAATCGGCTCGCGTCCGAGGCCGCCGGGACGACGGCCGAAGCCATCGGAGCCACCAAAGCCGTTCGGAGCGTCCACGTGTAGCCTCAGGCGCAGCGCACTCATCTCGGCTATGGTCGGCTCGCTCGACGAGAGCGGCCAGCACAGAGCGCCGTCACGCATCGCAGCATCCTCCACAGGCCTGCCGGGAGGCTCGAGAAATGCGACCAGTGCGCCTTGCTCTAGTGCCTCCGCCTTGAGCCTTGCGATGCCGGCGTGGTCCACGACGTCGCGACTCAGGATGATGGCCTCGCACTGATCGATGTTACGCAGCATGGCGATGCGAGCTGAACGCGAGGCTCGCTGCATGGTCAGCGTGCAGTACTGAGGGGCAAAAGCGAGCGCCGTCAAGACTGCCGAGAAGAGGATCATCGCGGCCGCCTCGACGCGGGAAAGGTTTGATGTTCATGCTGGAAGGAGCTCAACACCATGAGAATTCCGCAATCACGAGATGAAACGCGATGTCCGCTCCAGTCCAAATCTAGCTTCCGCAGTCGGAGTACAACGCCGGGTTTTTGACGATTCTGTCCGAAACCTCTGGTTTGGGGCGATGGTCTTCATGTATGTCATCTCCGTCGCCGCCGCAGCCTCGCCGCTGCTACTGTCAGCCGAGCGCAATATTGTGATGCCGGTTTACCGGCCGCTACTGCAGCCGGCCCGCCGATGGCCACTGCCGCGGTCGCGTAGCATTCGACTTGACGAGTCACTCTCGGACGATGCGGTACGTGACAAGCTCGCTCGCCTCCGCAATCGTAAACCAGTGGCGCGGCCCTCGGCGGCTTCAGTGTCGCCGGAGGCGGTGGCATCGCCCGCCAACGAAAAGGAGAAAGAGTTCTCATTCATGGCGCCTCCGCCCGGCCTCGAATGCAATGATGACGACGAGTGCGTGCTGCCCGAGTTGGCGGATGGGGACGAGGACAAATCGGCCAATGACGAGGGGCCCGCACCGATCGACCGGCTGCGGGCGACGGTGGCCGCACGCGCCACGGCGGCTGCGCCGCTGGACGAGTCGGCCGCGGCCGAGATCCGCACCTTCCTCAACGAGTACCTCGGTGACGAGATGCTCGGCTGGGTTCTGATTCACACGGAGTTGGGCAAGGAGGCCGCGCGCAAGAACGCGTGGAGCGCGCGCTCGTGGGTACCCAAGACGGCGCGGATCGAGGCGCTCACGGGGCGCTCGCTCACCGTGCGTGTGGGCGTGCAGGAGCGAGGCAAAGCCGAGCCCACCATTCTCATCACGGAGCTAGCCCTGCCAAGGCCGGTGGAGAGTGTCGATGCGCTTCGGGACGTTCTTCTGGAGCTGAGCCAGCCGCCCGAGAGCGAGGGCGGCAAGGGCGGGAGTGCGGCGATGAGCCCGGGCACGAGCGCCATCCTCCTCCAGCTGCCCGGCGCCACCGACGACTGGTCCCTCCCCGATGACCTGTGGCTCAATACTTGTCCGTACCCGCGCGCCGTACGGCAGATGTTTTATGAGGATGTGTCGAGTGCGATGCAGGCGGCTGTGGCGGATTTCTCATGCGCGCGCCGGATGCGCGTGTGGGTGAGCCCGCCGGAGCTCAACATGGAGATGGACTCGTACCGTGTCGGCTCGCTCCTCGAGCTCGTGCGAGATTGCGCGCTCGGGTTTGCTAAGCATGGGTTGCGCACACGCGTCTGTGTCCAGGGCTCGATGGGGCAGGGCGCGTTCACCGGAGTGCCGCGCGTGCTGAGCGGGATCCGCAAGCTGCTCAGTATGATGGACTGGCAGGCGCAGCCGGGCGAGGAGTATGAAGGGCTCCTCACGGGCGGCGACGGGGAGGGCGATGGCAGCGACGGCAGCGGCGCGGGCGGCGGCGGCGCGGGCGGCGGCGAGGAGGGCGCCTTCGACGGCATGGTGCGCTTTGGCGCGGTCGGGGCGGCGGAAGTGAGTCCGTCGGATGATGTGCTGCTGGTCTTGGCCCCGCAGAGCATGGTGGGGGCGAGCATCTATGAGCCCCTGCGAGCGATGACCGAGGCGGCCGAGGCGCAGGGCTCGGCCATCATCCTCATCAACCCGCAGCTGCAGGACCGACAATCCTCCTCTGGGGTAATGGGGGTGCGTGGGCGTGCCGAGCGTCTGGCGTTCGCCTCCTCGTTTGAGGACATCTACACCTTCCGCAACATCTACTCGGGCACCACGTTCATGTATCCAATTTTGGGTGGCTTGCGATTGACGCGGCCGGTCGGCGCCGTGTCGGGCGGGCGGCGAGTGCTTTACCAGAGGCGCGAGAGTGGGGGGCACGAGCGCTATGAGCCCGTCGGCTGCTGGCTGCGCCGTGAGCCCAGCGCGAGCGAGATCACCGAGCTCGTGCCGAACCAGGTGGTCGGTGTGGGGCCTGCCGGCGGCGGGGCGCAACCTGCGCCGAGCAGCGCGCCCGCACAACCTGCGTCCGCCATTGTCAAGGGGGAGCGCATGCCGTGGGACTGAAAGACCATTGTCAAGTGGCTCCCGAGGGACCGCGAGAGGCCGTGAAGAAACGCGGAACAATTCACATTCATACTACCGAGTCCCGTGCATGGGGGTCCGGAGAGTGTGCGCTGCGCTGCGCTTTTGAGTTTCACAGCAGCTGCAGCATTTTACCGGTAACACCGCCAATTTGTGTGTTGTCCAGCTCACACCTCGCCAGGCAAAGGCCGCTTCGTCGCATCGCCGCGCCTTCGCTGCCCGAGAGTGAAGCTAACGCGTCGTTGTCGCACCCTATCGCCACGCAGATCTTCGCAGCAGCAATGGCGCTCTCGCTTGCGGTCCTCAGCAGGTGCGAGCAGGCCCGTCTTGGACCTGGGGCGCCCAAATTTGGTCTCCGACCCTTTGCTTGCCTGTCTCTGCAACTACTGCCTTTGTAACCCTGGAGCTCACCGTGGCGACGCGCGCTCTTCTGCTGCCTGCAGCACCGGCTTCGCCGCCCCGATGGGCGCCGCGACGGGCAGCGCCGCCCCGCTCATCTCAATGAAGATGAAGGGCATGGTCGGCGACGGCGCGCCTCTGGGCTTCTTTGACCCGCTCGGCTTCTCGAAGGATGCGACGCCCGAGAAGATGAAGATGTGCGTCTCCGCCACGGCTCGAATTAATCTGCGGCTGGCAAGGCGTCGGCCGCGCAGCGAGCGTGGCTTGCCATGCTTTCGCACGAGACGGCTGTGGCCGAGCGAGCCCTCATCATCATGCATCTCCGACCTCTCTGTTGCTGACTGCACGCTCGCCCGACTGGCGCAGGTACCGCGAGGCCGAGCTGAAGCACGGGCGCGTGGCGATGATCGCGTGCTTCGGCATGATCACCGCCGACTCCACGTCGCTCTTCCCGCGCGTGTTCGAGAAGTTCAGCTCAAACCCGCTGGAAGCCTTGACCCAGTGCCCCAAGCTGGGCTGGCTGCAGATCCTCACCTTCATCATGTTCATCGAGGTGCTCGGCATCATCAACAGCAGGCGGCCCGACTACGAGCCGGGCAACTTCCTCGGCACCTCGCAGTGGGGTCTGGAGGCCGGTAACGACTTTGGCTGGGATAGCTACCAGACCAAGGAACTCAACAACGGCCGGCTCGCCATGTTCGGCGCGATCGGTATGCTCGCCGGCTCGTACATCACGGGCAAGGGACCGCTCGAGGTCATGACGGGCGGCGGCACCGTCGTCTTCTAAACGTGCGGCAGGACCCTCGCAGAGGGCTGAGGGGTGGGCGGAGGCGGCGGCGGCGGCAGCGGCGGCGGCGGCGCTCGGCTCCTATGAAGGCTCCTGTGAAGGACCAATGGACGAGCGTTCCTGATTGCGTTTGTCGCGATGCCGGGCGCCGAGACGGCTGAACCTGCGCCCGTGTGTGAACGTAAGAGTCGGCGAGTGTCAAGCGCGGACAGCGGATGCGGATAGAGGCAGCCCGAGATGCATGTGCGCATGTGGTAGTAACAGCGCGAAGTGTTCAGACAATTTGTTCTTTCGCGCGTTGCTTCAGACGGAAAATCATTTCGACAGAAACTCTTGCCATGCACATGAACGAATACACCTCTCCGGAGAGCTGGTTTGCAGCCTGCAGCCACGTCGCCGTCAACACGTGCTCTGCTCTTGCATCAGCGCGCGGCAGGTCCGTGACGTCATCACGACGTACGTGGTAGCACCGCCATAGTGCCTCCAAAAGTTGTCTATGCAGCCGCCGCCTTCTTCTTCGGGGGAGCCGCGGTCTGCGAGGGCGAGGAGCGAAGCACACAAATGAGACAGAGATGCAGGCTGGCGGTGGCGCTCGCAGCATTGCGAGGGAACGGCGCCGGCTGAGGACGCGGGCCACATGCGCGGCGTTCGCCGCACGGAGTAGGCAGCGGCTGCGCCCACGCATCAGGCAGCTGAGGTGGACCGTTGCCGTTCGTGCCCCGCCTGAAAGGAAGCTGCTTGCTCGAGCAGCTCTGTTGCGCTGGGTGGCTGGCAGGCTCTGGAGCAGGCGCCCGTGCGGATCGCCGTCTGCGGCGGCTCACCTTCTCGCGGAAGCCGTTCTTGAAGCGGCGCGGCAGCTCCTTCTCGTAGCGCATGCGGCCAGTGCCGCGGTTCTTCCTGCGAATCATCTTCGCGCCCCAGTTGTAATGCCTGTTGCGCGCCGACGGGTAGCCGCAGGCGCTGCACACCTTCTTCTGAAGGTGGAACGACGTGCGGCCGCAGCGGCGGCAGGACGTGTGCGTCTTTTGGATCTGCATCTTGTAGGCCTGCTTGGAGTGCGGCATGGTTGGCGCAGACTGACTTTCTTGGGGATAGAGAGAGCGTCGACGTCGAGGTTGGAAGGAGGGGGGTTGGAAGAAAAGTCACTGCCCAAGACGACGGAATAGTTTGAGGAAACCCCCGAGGGTTTTAGAAAGAGGTTGTGTCTCCACAAACATTTGATTACACCGCCTCACTGTGGGTGTATGAGTGTCCTCCGACGGACGTAGTAAGACGTAAATCGTAATTTCTCGTATCTCGACCGTACATGGTACATGGTTTTAACATGGTTGACCCGGGGCGCGGGGGGTGCCTAATGACCCGGTTTTTTCCGGAGCGTCTGGAACAAGGTCTCTATTATAAGTATAATGTAAATATCGCGTCATAAGACCACAACTGAAATCTGAATCCAAGAATGGACCGCGTTGGTATCCGTTACGTGTATCGTGTTCGCACGTGCGTGTTCGATTCAAGTGAGTAGGTTTGGAGGTGCAGGAGGCGGATCCCTCATGGCGTCGCCCTACGCGTACTTGTTCGTACGGCAATTGTCGTACGGTACACGCGGGAGGCCTATGTTGTATTCTAGATCTAGTTGAGACTACGACTAAGGTTGCTTAGTGGAGTACGTGTACAAGCTGTTCGAGCTACGGGTGCAGCTACATCTACTGCAGCTGCCGGCCGCGGCGAGGACGGTGGCGGCTTCCATGTCGGCCTGCCGGCTACGACCAGTTCCTGCTGCCGGTGGTCCGTGTCCTTACAGTCGAATCCCGAGAGCGCTTCGTCCAGAAGCCACTGGATGCCCTTGCACACAGTTGACAGGTCGCACGACGGGTCGACCATGGCTATCGCGGTCTCTTGCTCAGCAGCCTCCTCCTCCAACACGACGGCGGCAACGGTCGAGTATTTCTTGACGCGTGCGGGTACAGCGGGCGTGCAAAGCTTGGGGGGCGGAGGTGCGCGAGCGTTCGCAGCTCGCCCAGCGCTGGCCGCGAAGCTTCGCACGTAGGCACCGCAGCCCAGCACAGGCACCAGAGGTGCCCTGCGCTGGGGTGGCAGCCGTCGGATGCCACGAAACTTGAGGCCGAGGTGGGGCTGCGTGGAGGCCTTGGCCGTCTCCGCCGCCACACCATCTTCCTCCTGCTCCCCTCTCTCGAGTGTAAGTGTCTTCGTCCTCTCCGCCTCCACGCTCTCCACTTCCGCCCGCAGATTCGCTTCTGCTTTTCGTTCTATATCGGCGCTCTCCGCGGCTGCTCGCGCCGCCACCTCCGCCTCCGCCTCGGCCGTCGTCGTCTCCGCCTCCGCCTCCGACGTCGTCTCCGCCTCAGACGTAGCCGCCGCCGGTGCCGCCGGTGCCGCCGGTGCCGCCGGTGCCGCCGGTGCCGCCGGTGCCGCTGGTGCCGCTGGTGCCGCTATTGCCGCCGGTGCCGCTTCCACCTCATCGGATCTCGAGGCTGGCATGCCATGCCGCCAGTGCCACGCAAGTTGTATCAGCAGCGCCGCGTCGTCTTCGTGCTGCCAGCGCACCATGCGCTGCTCGAGAGCGCGCAGGCTCTTCTCATGCTTGCGCGCGATAACTTCTTCCCGCTTCGCCTCCTCGACGAGAAGGCGCTTCCGGACCCCGGCCGCGCGCATCCACATGCGTCGGTCAGCTCGCCAGCGAGCAAGTGACGCCTTATCCAGCTTGACGTGCGCCGAGCGCATCGTTGAATCCATCCAAGCCACTGCTTGCCTCGCTGTCGCCGACTTGAGATGACTGTTCTTATCTGCCCTCGGGTTGACGAGCACCACGGAACGGATGTGCTCCTCGCTCAGTGCCTCCCGCTCAGGGATGCGCGACGGCGCCTCGCAGCACGCACGCTGGGCCAAAAGGATCGACACCATCGTCGAATCCTTGCTCTGGTTGAGCTGCGATTCCTTGCGCTCGAGTGCGGGTCGAAGGGCATTTGCAGTCGCCTCCTCGACCAGGTCGCGGACGCCCGGTGTCTGCACCCACATGCGACGGTGGAAAGCAAGGCTGGAGACGCAGTCGATTGCTGACGGCGGGCGTTGTGGTCTCGTCAGCAACGTGCTGCCTGTTGCCTGCTGGGCGGGGCGCGGGAAGGCCGGCACCGTTGCCAGAGCCTCTTCGGTCGGCGCGGACCTATCTGTCCTCGCCGAGTACGGCACCGCAGCCGGAGCCGCTTCGCTTGGCGCGGACCGATCTGACCTGGCTGAGTTTGGCCAAGACGGCCGGACCGGTCGCGTTGGCAGCCGTTGAGCCTGGGAAGGATACTGGGCAGAGGACGGCCTGACCGGTCGCGGTGGCGAAAGAGTCGCTGACGCGCACTTGGCGGAGGACGGCCGGGATAGTCGCGTCGGCTGCCAAGCATCGGCGGCCACGGGGCCTGTAGCGGACTGACACAGGACGGGAGCCGGACGGACCGGTCGCGTCGGCTGCGAACCATCGGCTTTCATGGGGCCTGCGGCACCCGTGTGCGCTGGACGAGCCGCACGCGCGCTTGGCGGGGTCGTCGGCCGCTCTTCATCAGGAGCATCAAAGGCGCCCGCATGCAGCTGCGGCTGTCGAGCGCGCCGCGCGGACGCAGCACGCTCTTGCGCGGCGAAGGCACAGCGGTGCGCGCATTCTGCAATGGCCTGCTGCCTATTGGCCATCTCCGCGTCCGTCTCGAGGATGCGGGGGCGCCGCGTACGTGGCTGTGGAGGTGCGCGCCACTGCTCCCTCTGAAAGGCGGCCTCGCGCTGCAGCAGCCTCGTGCGCTGTGGGGCGAAGCGCAGGGCGAAGCTAAGGTTGCGCACTGTCGAGTCCGTCTGCGCGGTTCGTGCTAACGCCGACTCCGCCCAAAGCATCTGGTCGCGATTCCACTTGCGCTCGCGCACGAAGCGCTGAATCGTGGTAGCAGCCATAGCTTGCTGAGTCGTCACGGAGATCCGAATGGCACGATTGCTCCTCATGTGGGTCATGACATTCGAGAGCATTTTCTGCATTTGCGTCTGCCTTCGCTTGGCAGCTTGATGGGCAGCTTCCTTGGCGATCCGCGCAGCCTCCGCGGCGTGTCGATCCTGAGCATGCTGATGCCGATGGCGTACGGCGCGCTTCAAGCTTGCCCGCCACACCTCTGCTGCCTCGCCCGTCAGGGCAGAAAACGCCAACTCGAGCATCTCCCTGTAGCGCCTCAACAGCCTGAGACGGTTGCTCTGCCCAAAGGATAGTTCCAGTGGCGGCAGCAGCTTTCGAATGGCACGATCGGTGACACAGAAGTGCATCTCGATGCGCTCCATGTCGCGCCTAATCTCGTTTGCCGCCCGATGCGAGTCGGCAATACCCAAGATCCACATCTCCGATCGTAGCAGCGCCGTGCAAATCGCTGCATCACAGTGTGCGAGCTGCGGGCTGTGCCGCAGCTTCTCATAATCATCATCGACGACCTCGAGTCCGGCGCGGACGCCGACGATCCCATCCGCCTTGAAAGTTCCACGTCCACCTGGCTTCTTAGACGGAGAACCTGGCCTTTTAGACGGAGAACCAGATGACCAGCGCAGTCGCACCTTGACAAGAGCTGGCGCTTCCATCGCCGCGAGGTGCCCATTGAGGGTGGCCTCGGACCTTAGTAGGAGCGATCGGCTGATGCAGCCGCGGATGCACGCCTGCAGCCTGCAGATCAGCCGGATGGCCTCCGGTGACGAGCTTCGGCTCAACACCTTCGGTTGCCCCGGCATGGCCCGCCTCGTCCGTCGGCCTGGCCCGATGATGCCTGTTGAACGCGCTGACGCTGCGCGCGTTTCGCGTAGCAGGCATACGAAATCGAGCACGAATGGCGCACGTCGAGGCGCACGGGGGATTGTCCGAGCGACGAGGAGCGCTTCGTTACGTCGATTATGATCGATTTTATCCGAGTTTGGTTGTCGAAATCGAAATCCGCAACGAATTCTCGATCTTGCAAATCCTCGTCGAAGTCGAAGTCTTCTCTGCTCTTCGAGAAGACTGTCCTCTCCAAGGCTAGGGGCCCGTCCGAGGAGACCATCATGCTGGCGTGCGTGCTGAGCTTAGCTCTGCTGGCATTCCACATGCCCTCCATTCGGGTCACGGAGCCCGCCTCCTCTTCGCGGATAAGCGGCGTCTCTGCATCCGCGCTCACCGAAACACCAGTGCTGCAGCATCAACCACCCTCTTCGCCTCCACCCGTGGCGAACGGTGGTGGAGGAGGCGGCGACGACGACTCGAGCGCCGAATTCCTGCGGTTGCTCAGCCCGGTGGAGCAGTGCCAGGTGCTCAGCGAATGGCTGCAGCGATCGCGCATCTACAAGCTCACCGACAATGCTGAGCTCGCAGCCCAGCACCAAACTGCGATTGCGGATCTTGAGGCGCTGCAACGCTTCGTACGCTGCCGATCGGCGCGTCGTCGAACGCGGGCCGTTGTGCGCTTGGCCCGTATCCTCTGCCACCTCACCCGCTCCCTGCTGCATGGCCCCCTCGCCTCTGCGCAGGACACGACGGACAGCGGCCCAAATGGCCGACGGATGCTGCTCGGCCTCTTCGACAGGGAGCAACTCTGGGCGCTGGCGGCGGCGGAGGTGAGCCGCACAAATGGGCTGGTCGTGTCCAGCCTGTGCGTCTACCCGGCCGAGGTCAACGACGCGAGCTCGACTGCCTCACTGCGCCTGGTCCATGCCCTGCACCTGCTCGCCGATGCCATCGAGACGCCAATCAACCTCAAGGACAGCTGCCGCTTCGACAGCGAGCTGGCGGAGCTGCTGCCCGAGTGGAAAAGCAGCAGGGGCGGCGAACTGGGGGGCTTCGACGAGTGAGCCGCGCACGGAGCGGCTGAGCGCGATGTACGGTTGTGACGGCACCCGCACAAGCGCGTCCCTGAAGGTGAGACTGAGAGCGACCTCGGGAGTGGAGGCGATGTAAGCTGTGTAACGCATCAGATAGCCCATTTACGCAAATGGACCCAGTTGGCATGGGTATTTGTTGGTATCGTTTCGTTTTATGATTGATGGTTGTTTTAGAGAACGCCAAGGTGTTTTAAGGACGAGCGTCTAAGGTGTGAGCGGAGTTCTGTGTATTCGAGCTCGTTCCATGGCGAGCTACGTAAACGTATAAGTCGACCGTGCGGGAGGGTCACCGCCGGCGCCGCCCCGCTATTCGTCTCGTGTGGCACGTAGTACGGCCGACTGGCGCCCTCAGATGCGGGGGCGCTCAATGGAGCTTGAGCGCGGCCCCTCGCCATCCATATGCAGTAGGGGCACCTCTTATGGGAAGCGAAGGGCAACTAGTCGTGAGCGCATGCGGACGAGCTTCCGAGCGAGCCAGCTGCGTCGCATCCACTTGCCCAGGCACGCCTGCCGGCGCTGGCAGGGTGTGGCAGGCTCGCGTGTGGAAGAAGTCAAGAGCTCGACCTGCGAGCTCAAGCAGGTCAGACGATCGGAGAGCTCGAGGACCTGCAGTCGAAGCCGCAAGTTCTCTTGCGCCACCTCCTCGTCCACGCTGTCGGCGCTCGCATGGCCCAGAGAGAGCCCCCCCAGCGACAGCCCCCCGAGCGACATCGCACCAAGGGACATCTTGCGGGCAGTGCGGCTGCGCGGCGTTGGGCGAGGGGCTGTGTTGGGGGCCGTGTTGGGGGCCGTGTTGGGCGAGCGTAGCGATGGCCATCCAAAGAGTCTCCGGGGGGATGTGCCGTTGGGGGAGGTGCGATTCGAGAGCCAACCGGCCGGAGGAACGCTCGCACACAGCCGCTCGGGCGAGGGCGACGAATCCTTAAGTGACGAATCCTTGGGTGACGAATCCTTGGGTGACGAATCCTTGGGTGACGAATCCTTGGGCGACGAATCCTTGGGCGACGAATCCTTGGGCGGCGGCGGCGGCGGCGGCGATGGCAGCTGCGAGGTTGCATAGATGCCCGCGAAGCCATCTGTGAATGCCGACATCATGTGAATGCCCGCGAAGCCATCTGGCGGAGGCGGAGGAGGCTCCTCGGCAGAGGAGACATCGTCGTCCCTTTCCGCGCTCACAGTGGTTCCGAGAGTTTCAACGACGTCGGCGTTTACGTTCGCAGGGCGGTCGGCATTCACAGGGTCGTCGGCATTCACAGGGTAGTCGGCATTCACAGGGTAGTCGGCATTCACAGGGTCGTCGCCATCTTCGGCCGCCGCCTCAGCATCCTCGTCGGCATTGCTGTGCCGCCTGTGCATCGCAGCCGACGGCAGCGAGCGAGCTCGACGGCTCCCTTGATGAGGGATGTCATGAGACAGAGCTCGACGGCTCCCTTGATGAGGGATGTCATCAGACAGAGCTCGACGGCTCCCTTGATGAGGGATGTCATGAGACAGAGCTCGACGGCTCCCTTGATGAGGGATGTCATCAGACAGAGCTCGACGGCTCCCTTGATGAGGGATGTCATCAGACAGAGCTCGACGGCTCCCTTGATGAGGGATGTCATCAGACAGAGCTCGACGGCTCCCTTGATGAGGGATGTCATCAGACAGAGCTCGACGGCTCCCTTGATGAGGGATGTCATCAGACAGAGCTCGACGGCTCCCTTGATGAGGGATGTCATCAGACAGAGCTCGATGGCTCCCTCCCGAGCGCGTGAGCAACGGGTTCGTTGGCCCTTCGTCTGCCCGGGACGTCGCCTCCATCGGGCCTTCGTCTGCCCGGGACGTCGCCTCCATCGGGCCTTCGTCTGCCGCCTGCTCGCCGCCTCCCTCCCAGCAGCCATGAGCGCCGCCCCGGGCGCCGCCTCCGCTGCCCACCAAGCCGCCTTCGCTCGAGAGCAAGCGCGTCCTCCCCGTATGCGATTGCGAATGCCATCCCACCGATCGGCCAGTACGGCGCCTCACACGCCCACTCATCGACGGCGCGATCGCGCTCGAGGCGGCGCGTGCCGCCACGTGCAAGCTCGCGATAATCTGACGGGTGCCCGGCGAGGGCGGTTGCGAGCGTGCTGTCGCCTCCAAGGCTAGGCGCATACGTGAGGGGCTTGGAGCCTTGTCAATGCAGACGTTGTCGGCGGCGGCGGCAGCGGCGGCGAGGGCCGCGGCAGTCCCGGGCTGCAGCGCGCTTGTGTGCTCACGTGCTGGCGACTGCGGAGCCTTGATTGCACCTTGATTGCACCTTGATTGCTCTTGATTGCACATTGATTGCTCACGTGCTGGCGACTGCGGAGCCGTTGACATCTCGCCTGGCTCCAACGCGAGCGTCGCTGCCGAGCTAGGCGCCGCCTCATCCTCTGCCGGCGACCATGCCGCCTCCGCCGTCCCCTCCCTGATGGTCTTGACGATCTCAGCCGTCTCCTCCTCGGCAAATACGAAGAGTGTGGGCGCGGCGACGGCGCGTTGTACTGGGCGCCGCTTGGGTGTCCCCTTCGAGCTCGATGGCGTCTTCGTCCTCGCATCGTTCGGCGTGGGCGGTGGCGTTCGCGGCGGCGCGGCGCATAGCGGCGAGGGTGGCGGCTGTGAAGGGCGATGCGGTGTGGGCGGCGCCTCGCCCCCCTCGTTCAAAGAGCGCGGCCCCAAACCCTTGCGTCTCGCCACATAGGTGCGTAGCGACGCCGGCGGTGCGGCCGGATTCTCTGCGTTGACGTCCATCTCGGCCGTCTTGCTCTTCAAGAGCCACTTCGAAAGCGTGTTGGGCGTTTGGCCTGGCGTGGTGCAGGGTGTGGTGCAGATTCGACTGCTGCCTGGCATGGAGGTTGGCGTGCTGCCCTTGGACGACGCGGCATCGCGCATCGAGCTCTCGAGCCAGGCGAACTGTTGCTCCCAGGTCGGAGAGACCACGTCTTTCCTGGGCCGCTGTGATGTGCAAGACAGCTGCAGCTGTGGCGTGCAAGACGGGTCTTCGAGAAATCTCGCCCTCAAGGCGAGCGCAGCGGGCCGGCAGTCGAAGGGCGTGAGACACTCAAGGGACGGATACAGCGAGCGCGATGACTGCTCATATGGCGATGATGGGCGCCGTGCGTAAACACTCGGCAGGTCGCGCCACGAGCGCGACGACGGAGCGACCGGCGACGCTGCGTCGGCGCCGGCCATTCAAAAACAAGCACGAAAATCGGGAACTAAAAAACTTCTAGCGAATGCATAGGGCGTCAGCTACGGCCACACCACACGATGCGCCACACTGGACGTGAAAATGAAATCGAACGAATTGCCTTCTTCATCAGTGGCCTAGGCCTCGCCACTGACTGCGCCCCGACGTGCTGCGTCAAGACGATGGCGGACGACGATGACAGCGATGACGACAAGCCGCTCGCACAGATACTAGCGCCGAAGCAGCCTGCACCGGACAGCCAGAAGAGCAGCAGCAGCGCCGCGCCAGCTTCCAAGGCGGCGCCTCCTCCGGTGAGGCCACCACCCGCCAAGCCAGCTGCGGCGAGCGCCGTCAAGGAGGCACCGCTCAGCAGCAAGCGCAAGGCGGAGGAGCCGCCCGAATCCGCGAAGAAGCCCAAGGCCACCGACCCCACAGCCAAGCCAGCGGCCGCCGCGGCTGCCTCCTCCAGCAGCAGCGCTCCGGCGCCCAAGCCAGCAGCCAAGCTGCCGGCAGCGGCACCCGCGAAGCCGCCCGCGGCGGCCGCGGCGAGCAAACCCAAGCGCGTCGTGCAGGACGACAGCAGCGATGACGAGCCGATCAAAGCACCGCCAAAGGCGGCGAAGACTGAGGCACCCGCACCCGCGCCGGCCAAGGCGCCCGCGCCGGCGCCGGTCAAGGCGCCCGCGCCGGCGAAGCCGCCGCCGGAGCCCGCGCCCAAGCCTGCGCCTAAGCCTGCGCCCAAGCCTGCGCCCAAGCCTGAGTCTAAGCCAAGCAGCAGCAGGAAAAAGGTCGAGTCTGAGTCTGAGGACGGCGACGAGGACGAGGACGAGGACGAGGATGAGGATGAGGACGAGGACGAGGACGAGGACGAGAGCGAGGATGACTATGGCGAGTCGAAGAAGAAGAAGGCAGCGGCGCCGAAGAAGGCTGCACCCAAGCGCTCGCCCAAGCCCAAACCCAAGAAGAAGGCTAAGGATGATGACGACGACGACGACGACGACGACGACGACGACGACGACGACGACGAGGGCGGCGGGATGCCAAGCAGTCAAGGTGGCGGCAAGTGGTACGAGAAGAACCCCGATGAGGTCGAGTGGACCCGCGGCGGCCAAAAGTGGCAGACACTCGAGTGGGCGGGCGTGGTCTTCCCGCCGTTGTACGAGCCACACGGCGTCGAGTTCAGGTACAAGGGCAAGAAGGTGCCCCTCTCGCCTGATCAGGAGGAGGTGGCGACGATGTATGCGGCGATGCTCTCGACCGAATACGTGACGAATGCCGAGAAGGGCGCGGTGTTCAACAAGAACTTCATGGAGTCGTGGCGGCCTTTGCTCAAGAAGACAGAGGAGGGGAAGGAAGTCAAGGAACTCGCGCTGTGCGACTTTTCGAAGATTAAGGAGCACCTCGACGAGATTGCGGCCAAGAAGAAGGAGCTGACCGCTGCCGAGAAGAAGGCCGCCAAGATCGAGAAGGACAAGTTCGAGGAGCCGTACCTGTACGCGCTCGTCGACGGGCGCAAGGAGAAGGTGGGCAACTTCCGCGTGGAGCCGCCGGGCCTCTTCCGCGGACGTGGCGCCCACCCGAAGATGGGCAAGCTCAAGGCGCGCATCTTCCCTGAGGACGTGAGCCTCAATATGAGCAAAAAAGCCAAGGTGCGAAGCGCGCCGCCCGCCGCTGCCGAGTGTCTCACCTCGCCACGCTGAACGCCTGTGCTCTCCTCCTTCCCACCACCCACCCCACTCATTCCCACGCCCTCCTTCCTCGGTGCCGTCACGCTCGTCGCAGGTGCCGCCGGTGCCCGATTTGGGAGACGGCAAGGTGCACAAATGGGGCGAGGTGGTGCACAAGAACACGGTCACCTGGCTCGCCAAGTGGAAGGACTCGATCAACGGCGAGGATAAGTGCGTCTGGCTCGCGGCCAACTCGTCGTGGAAGGGCATGTCGGACATGGCCAAGTACGAAAAGGCGCGGCTGCTCAAGCAGCACATCGGCAAGGTGCGCAAAGACTATGCGGAGGGGATGAAGCACGGCGATCTGACGGCGCAGCAGAAGAGCGTCGCCGTGTACCTGATCGACCGGCTCGCGCTGCGTGTGGGCAATGAGAAGAACACGGACGAGGAGGCGGACACGGTAGGCTGCTGCTCGCTGCGGGTCGAGCATGTCAAGGACGACGCGGGCGAGAACATGCTCCATCTCAACTTCCTGGGTAAGGACTCGATTGTCTACGACAACACCAACCCAATCGAGCCAATCGTGTACCAGATGATCAAAAAGTTCATGAAGGGCAAGAAGCCGACCGAGGAGCTCTTCGACAAGGTTGAGCCCGACGACCTGAACGACTATTTCAAGAGTGTGATGGAAGGCCTCTCCGCCAAAGTGTTCCGCACGTATAACGCGTCGATCACGCTCTGCTCGGAGCTCGCCAAGACGGACGTGGAGGTGACGGCCGAGAAGCGCGAGAAGGAGGGCGACGTGAACGCCCTCTGCTCGTGGTACAACACCGCCAACAAGAACGTGGCCATCCTTTGCAACCACCAGAAGGCCGCGTCCGCCTCACACGGAACCACCATGGCCAAGATTGACGAGAAGATTGAGAAGGTGACGGAGGAGCTTAAGGAGGCAAAGAAGGCGAAGAGCTCAAAGGTGGACGCGCTTCAGAAGCGCCTCGTCAAGCTGCAGGCCGAGCGACAGACGAAGGATGACCTCAAGAACGTCTCCCTCGGCACCTCCAAGATCAACTACAACGACCCGCGCATCACCATCGCCTGGTGCAAGCGATTCGACGTGCCCATCCAGAAGCAGTTCCCGAAGACTCTCCTAGCCAAGTTTGCGTGGGCGATGGAGACGCCCCCCGACTTCAAGTTCTGATTGCCTCCCTCATCAGGGCGATGGAGACACTCCCCGACTTCAAGTTCTGAGCCGGCGGAGGCGGTGGCGCCGACGTTCAGAGCCGCCGCCTCTGGTGGCCTCTTCACCAGTGGCGGCAGCAGTGGCGGCGGCGCGTGCTGCGCGCCTCGCGTCCCTTGAGCGGGCGACGGCGCGCGAGGGCCGGCGGAGAGGTCGCCTCTTATGTCGTACAGTTGTAGAGAGAGGGCGAGCGAGGAGTGGACAGCGGCACCGCGTGCCGCATGATAGGTTGGAGCACGCCGAGGGGAGAGGGCGCGTGCCATGGGGCGCGCGATGCGCACGACGAGATGCGCGCAGTGGCAGCGCGTGGGCCGACGAGCGAGCGGAGCGGGGCTGGCGTGGCATATCTGGCAGGAACAGAACGTGCCGTGCGGGAACGGCAGGATTATGTGGCGCGATCCCGTCCGCCGCACATGGCGTTCATTCTGCGCGATCTCACTTTTTCAAAACCGAACCAGTGAGCCAAAACATGGTACATGCAGAAACACGGTACACGGGGCACGCAGTTGGATGGGACTGTTCCGTGTTCGGACTGAGAGCCCGGTAGTTGCGCACGATTTGATTCGAATTCCGGTCGTTGCTCGTTCGCCGCCCCGGACGCCCGGACGAGGTGCCAGGGAGCGCTCCAGGTGGCGCGGAGGCGCCAGGCGGCGGAGCCGCCGGAGCGCTCCTGGCTCCGGTCGTCTGCGAGTGATCGAGTGTTGGGCCGTTGGCGTCGACGTAACATTAAGTCTTCTCTGTGCATCACACTTGTTAGGGATGTTAAGTTTAAGTAATAGTCAGCCCCGAGCATGGCCCCGAGAGCTGGCGCCTTGTGAGCGCCGATTGGCCGAATTCTCGATTAAACTTTACGCTCGAAATTCCGTCGACGAGCGTCGAGCCCGCACGTTGTTCATCCGTGTTCCCGTTTCACGTCTCACGTTAAAACGCGAAGCCGACACACGAGTCTGATTATTCTCGAGCTCCGTCTCGTACTCTTCCAGTTCCACCTTCCAGAGCGGGGGCTTCTCAGAAGGTTCCAATGCGTGCCTTCTGATCGGCTCCTAGGCGCTGTAGTCCCTGCTGGATGGTAGTCCCTGCTGCTCTTTGACCATGAGCTGCGCGACCATCTTCTCGAGCTCTCGCACTTGCTTGTCGATGGCGGACTCCCGCTTCTGCAGCTTCTGACGCTCGCTGTCGAGCTCCGCTAGCGCCGCAGAGGCGACCTCGCCGCCGCCGCCGCCGCCGCGCCCGCTGCTGCCGGCGCCCGCGCCAACCTCGAAGGGTGAGGCGAGAGAGGGCCAGGCGCCGAGGTCTTGGCTGGGCTCGGCCAGGCCAAAGAGGCCGGGCATGAGCCACTCGAGCCGACCGTTGGCCGCGAGCCGTTTGTCTTGCAGCCGAATGACCAACTTGCGAACCCAGCTCACTTGGAGGAGCAGCGCGGCGCCCGCGCGCTCATCGAGGGCCTTGATCTCCTTGACGACCATTCGGAGCGCCCAGTAGCGCAGCATGCCGTGCCGGAGCAGGTCCTCGAAGACAAACTCGGCGAGCTCGGCGCGCGCATACGGCCGGCGCTCGAGGAGGGCGTACAGGTCTTCCTTATTTAGGCTGAAGAGTTCGCAACGCGTGGCGGCGCGGTAGGCAAGCTCCGCGGGCGCGTTGCACAGGATGTGCTCGCCGAGGAGGGATCCTTTAGCTACGATGGGGAAGAGGACGCGCTCGCCAAGTGACGAGCACGCGGCGACTGTCCCTTTGGAGAGGAAGAAGAGGTCGGCCCCGCGAGCGCGCTTGGGGACGATGAGCGAGGGATGGTGGGGCACCGACGCCTCGTACATGAGCGGCTTGAGGAGCGGATGGACCTCGAGCTGAAACTCGACCGTCGCGTACGAGCAGTACTCGATCGAGAACATGGGGATCTGTGCGGCGGTCTTCTCGAGCAGGTACGAGATCACCTCTCGCTGGAGGGCCGGCGCTAAGTTGGCCACGATCGCCTCCTCGTCCATCGCGGACTTGCGCATGTAAAAGTAGTCGAAGTACTTTCGAACGCGCGCCGCGAGGTCGGGGCCCATCCGGTGCCATCGGGTGAAGTCCTTGATCTCGGCGAACTTATCATCGAGGACGACGGCGTTCTTGTCGAGCGTGTTCACGAGCTCGCCGATGGCGGAGAGCATGTAGCCGAAGACGAGCGCGCCGAGCAGCAGGGTGCCGAGCGCGTACCTGTGGGGAAGAGGTGGGGGCGTCGTGGTGAGCATGTAGCCGAAGACGAGCGCGCCGATGAGGAGCGAGCAGAGGACGTACACGCGCTCCGTGTTGTTCGTGGGCACGATGTCGCCGAAGCCGACGGTGGTGAGGGTCGTGAGCGCCCAGTAGACCGAGTACAGGTACTTGACCGACGTGGGCTTGGTGAGGCCCGAACCGCCGTCGTAGGACGTAAGCCATGTCTTGTCGTGCTCGCCCGTCGAGGCGATGAAGTACCAGAAGCAGCCGAGGATGTGCATGAGGTAGACGAGGCCGGCGACCATCTGGACGATCTTGAGCAGCTGCATCGACGTGACGAAGGCGTCCTCGAGCTCGTCGATGATGCGCTGCACCTTGAGCAGCTTGAGCATGCGCAGCAGGCGCACCATACGCAGCGCTCGCAGCGCCGTCGGGTCGAAAGCCGAGTCGCTCACGCCATAGTGAGCCTCCGAGTCGCTCGCACCTCCAGCCTCAAAGAGCCCAAAACGCGGATCGAAGATCTCGACCGGGAAGGACGAGAGCGCGTCGATCACGAGCCACGTGCGTGCGTAATTGGTCGCGATCATCCAACGGTCGATGACCCAAAACGAGCCCGCGAGGTAGGCCGTGTTGAAGTTGAAGCACAGGTCGATGCAGAAGCAGATGGTCACGCCGAACTCGAACCACCACATGTGGCCCTCCGCGTCGGCGCTGCGGCGTCGCGCGCGGCAACAGGGCGAGGGGAGCGAGGGGAGCGGGGGGAGCACGTGAGGCAGGATGGGGCGGCGCGCTGATCGCGCTTCGTGATCGGGTCGGGCATTCCGATGGTCACCTCATTCCGATGCGGAAGGGCACCACCACGCACGAGTAGACGATCAACCAGAGGACAAGCAGGTCCCACAGCTTCTTGGCTGGCATGCCCGGGAACCAGACGCCCAAGCGATGGTGAGGGCCCGGCTCGTCCCACTTGTCCTCGGCCACGTAGGTGGCTTCGAGCCGCTCTGCGAGGAGCTTCTCGTTCGCCGACTTGGGCGCCGCCGTCTCGCCCGACCGCATGCGCCGCGCCGCCGGTCGCAATGCGCCAGGCTCGGGCTCGGACATGGCCTCGCGGCTGTCGTCCCAGCAGCCGCTGATGCGGCTGCTCACGCCGCGCAGGCCGAACACGCTGAAGAAGCAGACGGCAAGGGCGAATACAGTCGTCGACAGCGCACGCCACAGGTGCTCGAGCGCGAGCCATGCATGCGTGCTGGCTCGCGGGCCGAGAAGCTGGCGGCGCTTGGCTTTCGCGATCAGCTTGTTCTTGCGCGAGCGCTCCTGCGCGACCTCATCGGCAAGCCGCTCGCACTCGGCACGCGCAGCCACGAGCTGAAGCTGAAGCTGCTGCTGCTCAGCGCCCGTCATCGAGCTCCGGGCCATCATTTGCAGTTCGACGGCTTCGCCAAGGGTCCTGAGGCGCTCCAGCCGCAGCCGCTTCTGTGCCTGCGCCTCGAGGTCGGCCATCGCGCCGCCCACTACCGCAGAGGAGGAGCGGATGGTTTTTTTCGAGGCAAACTCGATATTTTTGGCTTTTTTTCGAGACAAACTCCGGCGGCATGAATAAGGAGGATGCTGATGAGGATTCAGACATGTCTCTCGCCTATTTGGCCAGTATTTGGCCTCCAAACTTTTCGGTCGTCGGGCGCTCAGGAACGCGCCGCTCAATCAAGGACACACATAAAATGCTGCGCGGGGTGCGATTATTCGCGGAGCCCGCATCTACCGCCGGAGCCCTTGCAGTCGCTGACCCGTGTGTGTGATCGCCGCCGCAGGCCCGTGCACTCAACTCCTCGCCGGCCACGCGGCAATTTGTCCGCCGGCTCAACCTTCATGAGGTTAGCATCGTCGCCGTCCTTCACAATCAGCAAGAGAACCTCCTTTCGCCCGCGGTCGCCATCGCTGACAGTAGGCCCCTGGTGCCCGCGTGTGCGCAGTACCAAAGTGCGCAGCTGATGGCCTCCAAGGGCGTGAACGTGCCCTTCGGCATCCCTGCCAAGTCGGTCGCCGAGGTGTGCTGCAGCCACCATCATTGCCGCCTCCACTGCTGCCGCCGCCGCCGCCGCCGTCGCCGCCACCGCGCGTCTGCAGCGTAGCGCACGGCTGCTCTCCGATCGCTGACGGGTCCGTGCGCTTGGGTGCCGTGGCGCCGTGCTCGCAGGCGGTCGCGGCGGCCAAGCAGATTGGCGACGACGAGGTCGTCATCAAGTCGCAGATCCTGGCGGGCGGCCGCGGTCTGGGCACCTTCACCAACGGGTTCAAGGGTGGCGTGCACGTGATCAAGTCGGCGGACGTGGCCAAGTACGCGGACAAGATGCTCGGCCAGACGCTGGTCACCAAGCAGTCGGGCCCCGCGGGAAAGCCCGTCGACACGCTCCTCATTGCCAAGAAGATGAAGCTCGTGCGCGAGATGTACTTTGCTATCATGCTCGACCGAACGACGATGGGCCCGCTGATCATCGCGTGCGCCGAGGGCGGCACTTCCATCGAGGACCTCGCCGAGAAGTACCCGGAAAAGATTGTCAAGGTGCCCATCGACATCAACAAGGGCATCACCGATGAGCAGGCCATGAAGGTCGTCACGGGCATCGAGGCCAAGGGCGACAAGAAGAAGGCAGCGGAGCAGATCAAGGCGCTGTACAACCTGTTCCGTGAGTCCGACTGCACGATGGTCGAGGTCAACCCCCTCGCTGAGGATCCGGAGGGCAACCTGATCGCGGCGGACGCTAAGATCGGTTTCGACGACAACGCGGCCTTCCGGCAGCCTGCGATCTTCGAGCAGCGTGACTGGACGCAGGAGGACCCTCGCGAGGTCGCGGCGAGCAAGTGGGACCTGAACTACATCGGGCTCAACGGTAACATCGGGTGCATGGTCAATGGCGCGGGCCTCGCGATGGCCACGATGGACATCATCGCCGCGTACGGAGGCTCACCGGCCAACTTCCTCGATGTGGGCGGCTCGGCGAAGAAGGAGCAAATCTCGGCCGCGTTCAAGATCATCTCTTCGGACCCGTCGGTCAAGGCGATCCTCGTCAACATCTTCGGCGGCATCATGAAGTGCGACGTGATCGCCGAGGGCGTGATCGCCGCCACAAAAGAGGTCGGCCTCAAGATCCCGCTCATCGTACGCCTCGAGGGGACCAATGTCGAGAAGGGCAAGGCGCTCATCAACGCGTCCGGCCTCAACATCATCTCCGCCAACGACCTCGATGACGCCGCAAAGAAGGCCTGCGCCGCCTTGTAGAGAGGCGGCTCGTCCGCGGCGCCAAGGCCGGCCCTGGATGGGCGGCGCACGGCGCACACGTGGACCGCTTCTGTAGCGCGCACGCTCCTTCGCTGCCGCGTGCCGGTGGGTGCGGAGGGGCGTTACGCACCGCGGTTCGAATGCGCCTGCGGCGGGGGTCATCTGTCGAGGTTCCGGTCTGGGGCGCGCGGTGGATGCGCGATTGATCGGGATGCAACCTACGCGCGAAAGGAGACCACAGCGCGCACAGGCGACGGCCGACGCGCCGACGGGCCACGTGAGTCCGCTTGATGTAATAAGACCTCTGTGTGACGAGTGAATTTTGGTGCTAGCAGTCCCTGGGCGCCCCCTTCTGCCAATTTCACCGATTCAACACGGCATCGGCGTTGCAATCTCACCCGGCCAGACTGACGGGCGGCCACCCGCGGCCCGTCGTGCCGCAGCGCTGCCTGGGCGAAATCCCGTCCCTCGGCCAAGACGGCCACCCTCTCCTTGACCCTCTCCTATGCTCGCCCGACGGAGCAGATCCTCGTGAGCCGCAGAGCGCGCCAGCTCAGCAGCACGCCCAACATCATTCGCGCGTGCTTCCTGCAGCAGGGCCTGAGGGCGAGTCGGCGGTGGCTCAGCGGCCGGCGGCGGCACGAACTCACTCCCGAGAACCGACTTGCCAGTCAGAGCGGCGGAGGCCACCTGATGGCGAGACTCGTTGCGCTCGATGGCTTGTTGCGCGAGCGCGAACGCGCGCGGGTCGACGCGACGTGCCTCGGGAGGGCACGGGTGGTTCGCGCGCGGGTTCGTGTGCCCGGAATGGCGCGCTTGCGGGTCGGTGCGACGCAGGCGGTGATCGGTGGCGCGGCTCGACATGTCCGCAGCCACCGCGACGGAGGCGTCGAGGAAGCCGTCGCCACGAGCGCCGCCCGGCGCACGCTGCCCTGGCCCCTGGGCAAGGATCACCTCGGCGAGCGGGCGCACGGTCACGTACTCAAACGAGCGTCGGTGGCGCGCTAGGTACGGGTCGGTTGCGGAGGGCTCCGGCAGTCGCAGCGCCGCGTTGGGCGGCCAGTCTGCCGTCTTGGGCCACGGCGTGTGGCGGAGCGCCGTCTCGAGCGGGTGGCCGCGGCGCGAGTAGAAGCCGTTGGCGGCGGACGGCCACTCCTGCGAAAACTGCCTCGCCTCGTGCTGCATGTTGGCCGTGCGTGCGAGGAGCACCTCGACAAGTGAGGTCGCCTCTGCAACTGTGGCTGTGCCCGAAAGTGTGCCTTTGGCTGCGCCCGCGTGCGAGGCGAGTGTATCCCGGAGGCCAATCAGGTCGCACGCCTCCATGGCCACGCGGATGGCCGCCTCGCTCGCCGCTGCGTTCGGCTCGGCCTTGGCCTTCGACGCCGCCTCAAATGCCCTATCGCTCACCTCGCTCGGCAGCACGGTCCACGGCGCCGGCTCGGGCTCGGGCCGGCGCCCCTGTGGGAACTCGTGCGGCGTGAAGGCGACGTGGTCGGCCGTGTTCACCTGCCTCCAGCCCGCGCTCGGCCAGCACTCGTACTGGAGCCACGCCTCGTGCCTCATGTCGGCTGTCCACTGCTCGGGTGGCCAGTCGGGCCCAGTCGCGCCGCCGTGCATGGCTCGGCTGGTTGGCTTCGGCCACGGCCGTCGAAACGGCGTGGATGGCGTGAGAGGATGGCCACGCCGCGAGTAGAATGCGTTCTCGGCAGTTGGCCACTCTTGCTCCTTGAGCCACGCCTCGTGCCTGTCGTTAGTCGTCGAGGCCAGCAGCTCGTCGTGAAGCGCCTGCGCAGCCGCGAGCTCTTCGGAGCCAGCCGCTGCTTCGCCGTGCGTCTTCAGCGCTGGGAGCGGTGCGCCTGTAAAGATCGCGGGGTCGTCCATTGCCGTTATCTTCACACAGGCGCAATTACATCCCTCATCAAGGGGCTGTCCCAGGCGCGCGCCTGGCTGCCCCCCCGCTCTGTGGGGAAACGTAAAGGCCTGTTATCTTCAAGTCAAGTCAAGTCGAATGGTTGTCTGTTGTTTACGCCGCTTTATGAATAGACTTGACTTGACTTATCTTCAAGCTCCCGCAGGTACGCAGGTGTGGATGTGTTCAGTAGGTGTGTATGAGGGCTCTCCCCCTCACCGCGACAAAACTGACTGAGAACAGAAATCTATTCTCGAGAAATCTATTCTTGAACACGAAGCACTGATTCTGATTTTGAAGATGTCAGATAAGCCATTCGAGACAGAGACATTGATCGAGGCCTTCCAAGACAATGCAGCACCCTCTTCTCCGCAACATGGCGCAGTCGTGCCTGTGGACGACCTAATGATTGTTGCTTATCATAATGAGAGCGCCCCCACCACGCCAAAAGACAAGCCAACTGATCCAGCCAGAAAGCCCGAAGCGCCTGCAAAGAAGGCCCCCGCGCCCGCGCGCACGCGCACTGCTGTTTTACCTGATGCTCGCTTTCCAACTGGTGCGCGCGCGGCAGCAAAAAAGGCCTCCGCGCCGGCGGCAAAGAAGGAGCCGGCAACCGAGATGCCAGCCACACCAATGGTCGGCACCTCCCTCGCAAACCACTTTGGCATGCCGTACTTGCCGCTTCAGATGGTGTGCTCGGCGATCAAAACCGGTAGCCCCGAGGAGATGTTGACAATCGGCCGGAAGGCCCGCCTGATCGCTGGCGAGGGCTCCGTCATATTCATCCCGCCCGAGCTCTACGCGCTCGGCTGGGCCGCCAACACCTTTGCGAACCGCGTCGAGACGGTCAACGACGCGGAGGCCATCGACGTGGCGCAAATCTTCGCTATCCCCCCCAAGGAGGTATACAGTTACGGCTGCTTTGGCCGCAGGAAGGTGCAGGTGTTTCCGATTATGGTGCCGGAGACGCGCGTCCGGATGACGAACGCGAGCTCGGACCGCGCCATCCTCGCGCTGCGAGACGCGCTCCGGCGTGGTAACGGCGAGACGCTCCTCGCCTTTGGGAAGCGCGTGGAGGAGGAGTGGGCGATCGGCTACCGTAACGTGCCGGATCTGCATGCGCTCGTTTGGTCGTGTCACACCCTTGGCGAGCGCTGCTTGAAAGGCGACTTTGGCTCGTCCATGACTCCCGAGGAGGCGGCCTTCCTCGCGAGACTCGAGTCCATTGTCAAGCGCGTGCACAACCTTGAAACAGGCGAGGAGCAGGTGGCTCTGGCCAGATGGCATGCGCAGGTCACGCAGGCACTCGCGGATATGGAGGCGTCTCCGGCGTCGGACGGGCTGCCGGAGGCCTTCGTGTCGCGCAATCACCTCCGCGCGCTGCCTGCTCTTGCGGCGGTGCTCAAAATGGACGACGAGGGTTGCGCCAAGATTGCGTCGATCGAGGCGATGCCCCTCACGTCCGAAAAGATCATGGCGCTGCTTGACACCGACCATTCGAAGATGCTGGATGAGGAGGAGCTCGTGGTCTTGGAGCTCGCCCTCAAGCCCATCTTCATCCTCGAGACTTGCGTACGCCACGCGGAGAAGCAAGCCAAGGCCGGCAACCCGCCGGGGTCCCTCGCGTGTCGCTTCGTGGCCGATGGTGCGATCCTCCTCGAACAGCGCAAGATCGAGCGAGATCTCATTGAGGGCGTCATCGAGGCCAACGGGCCGACGCTCATCGCCAATCTCGCCGAGCTCGAAGCCAAGCCGAAGCTGGCGCAGCGTGTAGCGCCCGAGCTTGTGCCCCTCGCACGCCAGACGATCGTACGCTTACAGGTCGAGGAGGAGCTCTATGCCGGCGTGCAAGAGCGCGTGCGCGCCAAGTGCGTGGCTGCTCTCGAGCGCGTCGGCAAGGGCGATGCGGGAAAGTGCGTCTCACGAGAGCTCCTTGAGGGGGCGCGAGCTATGGTCGAGAAGCTCGACCTCTTCTTCGAGTGTGCGAAGGCAGTCGATGCGGCTGACGCCGATGGGCTCAAGGCCAAGATTCACGACCTCATGTCCGGCTGGTGGATGAACTCGGACGCCGACGACGGCGAAATCCAGTATACTGGTAGCCCGAACTGGCTGCTCGCCGATAAGACCCAGCTGCAAGTATACAAGGTGGCACTCAAGGAGCTGACCGTGCTGAGCTCGATCCGAAAGTACATGGAGCCGCTCAACGCCGCCCAGCTGCAGGCGTCCGTCGACGTGGCGCTCGAAGTGAAAATAAACGACCCGCTCGTCGACAAGGCGATTGAGCTTCTCAACGCTCTCGATCGCGAGACGCGCTACGGTGAGTTTGCGCACCCGCTCACCGCCGGTGGTCCGTACGAGGGCGGCTCGTGGCTAGTCAACCCACAGTTCTGCCTGACCTTTCCTGCCGAGGTCGAGTCGCACACGTGCAAGCTCTCCATCATCATGATCGAGGGCGGCAACAACTCAGACTTCAATTATTTTGAGGACTTTGGGCTGCATCTCGTCCAAAACCCCGCGGGCAGCCTCGCCGAGGAGGTCGCACCCGACCACAAGGTCGTCGCCAAGACTGAGTACGATTCCGAGACGTCGATCCTTGTCCTCGAGGCCCTTCCAACCGGTGATGGCGCCAGGTACTACATCGTGCCCTCGACCAAGCTTGCGAGGGAGGTGGGGCCCTTCACGATCAAGATCCTATGCGAGACGCCTGGCGTGAACATGGACGTAGAGGCCGTCGTCAAGATGGGCGATCTCGTCCTTGAGGCGATGCGCAAGGACGATTTGGTCGAGCTCGAGCGGCTGCTCAACCTTGTCCAGGAGCGCAAACTCCAGCACGTGCATGCGACGAGGGGACTTCGGTACCTTGCGCGCCGCAAGAAGGAGATCAAACTCACCAAGGCCTGCGAGGACGCCGACCCGGACCATTCGGGAGAAGTGGAGCTCAGCGAGCTCAAAGGCCTCGTAGGCGGCACCGCCGACCTCGCGGCTGCTTTCCAGGACGGCCTTGCCGATGCTGCGAGCCTCAGCGTACCGCCGTCGCTCATCGAAAAGTCGAAGGCCTACCTTGCGCAGCTCCTCGCGCTGCCGCCTTTGGTCAAGGCGTCCGAAGACAAGGACTGGCAGGCCCTCGACGCTGCCATCCACGCGGCGAGGGAAGGCCACCTTCCTGAGCGGATCATCGAGCCCTATATGAAGGAGATGCTCCTGCTGCGCGCGGAGGTGCGTCTGCGCGCGTGCCTCGCCCGGGGCGAAGACGGATTCCCTGAGCTGCAGTCGTGCTATGACGCCGCGCTTGCAACCGTGCTCAAGGGTGCCGACGTCGATGAAGCCAAGCGCATCCTCGCTGCACTTAAGGATGCGCAGCGCTCCTTCCGCGGCGCCTTCGACCAGACTTCCGGCGGCGCCAAGACGAATGCGCTCTGGATCGACAACCCGCAGTACAAACTCACGATCGGCACGCCGCCGCCGCAGACTGTGAGCGTCTCGCTCGACCGCGATGGCGCGGCCGAGTACGTGGATTACGCCGTGCACGTTGTGAGCGTGCCGGCGGGCGGCGATCAGGTGGGTGAGGCGTGCGAAGTCGTGATGGAGTCGGCGTACAATGCCGAGACGAAGACGCTCAAGTTCGCAGTGACGGCCGAGGCAACGTACTTCATCGTGTGCTCGGCCAAGGAGGCGCACATGGCTGGTGGCTTCGTGCTGACGACCATCGGCGTCGGCAAGTATACGCTCAAACAGGTAAGCCTCTGAGAACCGCTGATGACCGCTGATGACCTCTCCGAGGAGCATGCATGTGCTCACCACGGCGCGCGCCCGGATACGCTCGAACAGGTGAGCCTCTTGCAGATCGAAATCAAGGCGGCAATGAACGCCAAGGCCTTCGAGGACTTGCCGAAACTCATCGCGCGGGGCGTGTGTGAGAAGGCCAACATCCCGAATCACCCGGAGCTCGTGAAGGCCAAGCTCATCGGAAACATTGAAAAAGGATGGCAGGAGAAGGACGCAGAGTTCATGGGCAATGCGCTCGGGGCCGCCAAGAACGCCAAAGTCGACAAGGCCGTGCTCAAGATATACTGTATGCGGTACAAACAGCTCTCGATGCAAGTTCGCTTGCACAAGGCCCTCGAGAACAAGGACACGGCCTTCCTCCTGGCCGGAGTGGAGATGGCCAAACTCATCAATTACACGGGCAAGCACTGGAAGGAGGCGCAGGCTATCACCAAGAAGCACAAATTCCACAAGTCGATCGCCTCCATCTTCCTCGACGAGAACGCCGCCGGCGCGCGCAAGTTTGGCTCCTGGCGCGACAACCCCGCGTGGAAGCTCACGGCGACGGCGAAGACGATGGTGTACATTGCCATCAACGAGGACGGCAAGCTCGACGAGGCGACGGAGGTGCGCCTCCAAAAAAAGCAGCGAAAGTCGGACCTCAAATTCGCGGCAGCACGCGACAAGGTGGCGTCGACGCAGGCCGCGTCGGATGCAGAGGAGAAGAACGAGGAGCTCAAAGCGGCGGCCATGGACGCGATGCGCGTCTTCACAGAGATGGATCAGAGGCGCAGGATAAAGAAGCAAAAGATTGACGATGGCGATGAGGATGCCTTCACCCAAGTTGGCGTGCACGTTGTCAAGAACACACGCCTCTCCGCCTTTCCTGGCGTGACCGCCGGCTACGTGGACATCGCGAGCTGTAACGAGTACGGCGATGACCAGGCCTGGCTGAGCTTCGAGTACGACCCGGAGATGGGCCCGCTCTTTGTCGTGGCTTCGACGTTCACACCAGGCGAAGAAGGCATCTTCACAATGTCCTTCATGGCCGACGCTGAGCTCACCCTCGAAGAGGTGCCCGACTTTGAGGGTAACTCGTACAGGTTTAAGGGAGAATGGTCGACCGCCAACCAGGGCCCGCGCTCCAAGAAGAATGGCGACAAGGAGACGGGCGCCAAGTTCGCCCCCGAGAAGACGTGGAACAAGAATCCGCAGTACCGCGTGTGGCTCAGGGACCCGGACACGGGCGCGGCGCTCGACTCGGCCACGCTCTCCATTGTACTCTCAACTCCGATCGAAGGCGCAGAGATGGGCTTGCACATCATGCGCAACGCATACTGCCGTACGCCGCCAGCACTCGAGCCCGCCGCCGTTGGGGCCCTGGCACGCCTTGCAAGCACCCATATTAGGCCGTCCTCGAGCCCGCCGCCGTTGGGCCCTGGCACGCCTTGCGCCTGCATACGCCTGCACATGCCTGGACTGCGTATGCCTTGTTCCCGCTTGCCGACTGCTCACTCAATACGCCACGCTCGATGCCCGGCGTTCGCAGAGTTTTATAATGAGAAAATCGAGATTCTGGCGGATCGGTACCAAAGGATGGTGGGCAAGACCGACATGCACGTGGGCTTCTCCGACGGAATGGCGCCGGAGATCGCGTTCGACGTAACTCTCGACGCCCTATTTGAGGTGAAGAAGAACGGCTGCGAGGAGGGCTTCCCCTTCTTCATCGTCCCCTCGCTCATGGACAAGAAGATGGCGGGTCCCTTTCTGATTCAAATAATCTCGGATAAGAAGATCGTCATCCAGGTACTCGATGACGACGCGCGTAAGCTTTAGTTTTGTGTGGGAAGCCGTCCGTTGAGACTGCGGTGTGGTGAGCGCTGGGGGGACCGCGAGGTGTGAGAAGCACAAAGAAGACGCCCGTCATTCATGCTTGGAGTAGGTGTACTCGTAGGAATACGCCATAGATAGCATACAGTGTACAGTTCCAACAGTATAGACAGTGAGGTGGTACACATATGGCGATCCGTGGTCCATCGCTGGCCTCGGCGCCGACGCCGACTGGACGATGCAATCATCGAAAGTGTACATCTGCGTGCCGCCGAGGTACAGTTTCAAGTATCCGTCATCCTAATTTGGTAACCCCCGGACCAAAGCACATCACACGAGGGTGTCCACTGGGTCGTGGCATGCCGAGAGGAGGGCGAACTTACGACGTGAACGTGAGCCAGCTGAGTTGCCTGCCCAGCTGCGCCAATTGTAGCCCAGTAACGTTTGCTGCTTGCGGGCATTGCAGCCTCCGCTACCCCGACGTGACACGCCATCAGCTCGAGCTGTCCCGTGCCCGTGGCCTCGTGCGCGCGATCTTGGAGCCTGGGTTTTGCCAGTGCGAGATGTTGCAGCACCTTGCTGGGCAATGGGTGCTGTTCATGGGTGACAGCACGCATCGGCACGTATATGAGGGCGCATGGCGCGTGATCGGGCATCGCGGCTTCAACCTCTCCGTCGTCCGTCCGCACGTCGATGGAATAGGCGTGCGGGACCGCGACTTGCAGAAGGACAAAGACACCGTCTTCGAGTGGCTACCCAACCATCGGTGCCGCTCCGTCATGCGTGATCCAAACGCAACTTTGAGTCCGCTGCTGCTCTCGTTTCGCTTCATGCGAGGTCTCGACTTGCACAAGCTCGATCACGTGCTCGCCAACTTTCGCCAACGGTTCCATTACCCCGAGTGGCGCCAACGCTCTCCAAAAAACCCGACACTCATGCTCCTGTCGAGCGATGCCTTTGACGCACACCCCGTGACGCGTCGCCATTTTGAGAATCGGAGCGCGCCGGCCGTCATCATCTTCAATGCGTGTGCATGGGATTTGCCGCACATCAACAAAAGTGAGTACTACTTTGGCTTCTCGAGCCCAGAGCACTGCCACTCTCCGCCGGCCGAGCGTGCGTTCGTCTATCTGGAGGAACTTCGCAACGGAACCTACTTGAAAGGCAACACAACGGTCAAGGTAATGGGCGTCCCCTGCGTCCCGGATAGCAACCGCCTCTCCGATGACGCGATCTACGCGGGCTTTGAAGCGAAATTGCGTGCAGCAATGCTGAAGCTGCGGGCAAGCTTTAAGGGCAGGCTCGTGCTGCGCAGTTGTCACGCAGGGACGCGGGACCTACGCCGCTATGGACTCACGGTTGCGGACCATCAGCTCGAGTCGCTCTTACGAATGGATGCCATCGTGCGGCGCGTCGCTGCCCAGATGTGCATCGAGCTGCTCGACGTGATGGCGCTCGATGCGGCCGCCGGCTGGCACGAACACAATTACAGCGAAACCTTTCACGTGCCGCAGCAGGCGGCGGATGCGGCGGGGCTTGCTGCCCTCCGGATGCTGATGGCGGAGCCGGAAGATTCGACAGGCGGCTTAGCAGCTGCACAGGCAGCATCCGCCGCACAGCGCAACGCCGCGCTGTGCGTAAGCCACGAGCTGCACAACCAGATCGTTGACCGCAGGACCACGTGGTGCAGAGGCGCTCTTGAGCAAAACCCTCATAAAAAGTGTGACCCATCGGGCCGAGCTGGTACAATGGCGCTGTTTACTACGAGTGCGCCAGAAAAAACCGAGACAAACCGCTAGAACCGAAGAGTATCAGTATGATCGTAATTGATATGTTGTCATGTATGTTGTAGTCGAGTAGATCACCGCCACACCGGTATGGGCAATGGGTATGGGATCATCCTTGTTGACTACAGTCGCTGTACGGACCCAGATAGGTCTCGGTTTTCATGACAGAGTAATAACATCAACGTAAAAGGAGACTCGGGGCACTTTGAGATGTGACGCCTCGGGTCCGACTCGGGAGGTTACGAATCTTTCAACCTCGCGAGCGTGGCCGATGGAGCTTGGTCAGGAAAGCTTCTCGCCTCGACGCCGCGTAACGCGGTCACTTTCATGCTCTTTTCACGTCCAGCAGGATGACTTCGTCATTCGAGCCTTGCGCCGCCGAATCGTCCCCCCAGTTTAGTGGCGCCACTCGCAGACCGCTGGCGCTTGCGACGGAGCAAAAGTGCACCAGATCGTCCCTCATGTCGCCGCTGGCAAAGAATGTGCGGCGCTGATGAGCGACGACGACGTGAGGAGGCAGGGACCGCGGGGTGCCCGGCGACGGATCCAGGAGCCATCGTATCGACTTGCAGAGCGCGCGATGGGCTCCGCGAGAGTAGGTGCAGTCGCAGGCGAGCACTAGGTCGACACGAGGCGCGATCTTCGCCTCGAGGCCCTCGCCCCATCGGTGCTCGATGACGTGTACGCGCGCCGCACTTGCGATTAGCGCTCGATTCCTCTCCAAATTCTCCTTGGCCGCGCTCAGGACGCCTTGGCCGCCACCATCTGTGAGGGTCACGTCGGCAGCGCCGAGTGCCGCGGCGTAAAGGCCAACCGCACCCGTGCCACTACCCAGCTCGTACACAGATTTACCTGCGAGCGATTGGCCGCGCAGCCAGCGGCAAACCTTGGCCGCCGCAGGCCACAGCTTGCCTCCCAGCCCTACACTATCGGCATTCTTGAGGCCGCGAGACCGGATGCTTAGGGACTTGCCGTTCGGGAGCGGCGGCATCTCCTTGAGGTGCTGCCGATTCGAGCGAGCCTCCCTTTTGGCGCGGCGCTCGCGGCGTTCTCGGCGCATGGCGAGGTGCGAGCAGTGGCGGTAGATGCCGCACGGCGCGTGCGCGCGCAGCGCGCGGCTGGCCTTCGTCGCCATCCTTACCGCCATTTGCTCGCGTACCGGGAACCGGGTTTACATGAATGTCAAGACCAGACAAAAAAGGACAACTTCGTTCCAGATGTGTGAACGTGCATGCATGTGCTGTAACACGACACACGCGAGAGAGTGTCGTGTTAACGTTCACACACACGCTGAGGGACCATGCGGGTTTTCGCTTCAGTTCTCGTCTCCACTTTGACCACAGGGAGCTCTCGGCGAGGAGAGAAAAGACCAAGGCGCGTAAAAGATGCGTGCCCGAGTTTCCCTACCATCCTCAGCCGATGGAATGTATCAATTCGTGGGCCTCGGCTACTGCGCATTGACCTCCAGCATCCCATCATCCTGCCGTGATGATGATAAAGGATCATGGCCGCTGCCACCTCTTGCGAGCAGCACTAATGCAGCCGCAGAACTAGCATGCAGTACGATGTGTGCGCAGTGTGCCAACTGCCACTACATATCTTATTCTCTTCGTGCTCAGGAGTGCTCGTGGTTTGCCTCGTGCGGCCATCTGAAAACCGACGTCAATGGGTTCAGCACCATTCGTGTGGTGAAAGGCGGCCAGAGCCGTTCAGCGTTCGTGGCAGTCTCGTCACCGTCGCCAGCACCGTCCAAGCGAGCTGCTGCGGACCATGAGGCTTTCGGCTCGTTCCTCGGGAAGGTTTCGGCCGGTGCTCCCGGCTACTGCGAGGCGACCGAGTTCCATGGGGAGTACTGGCATGATCGTGCCTGCGAGTGTACGCAGAATGGTGCGTGGCTTCTGCCCTTGGAGGAGCTTCGTCAACTTCCAGACGACGGAAGGCTGCGAGAGTGGGCCTCGGCGTGGTGCCTGCGCCAGTGCGAGACGTGCGCTAACTGCCGTTTCGTCAGCGTCAGCGTCAATGACGGCGACTGCAGCTGGTTTTCAACCTGCCCGGGCTTGCACGCTGATCGTCAGTGGCTGAAAGGGAATGCGAGCACGGACTTCGTCACTCACCGCCTCCAAGTGCGAGCGAGCGAGCGAGGCACGAGCAGGCCACCGGCACTGCCTGGAATGTGATGCTGGCGCTCACGGCAGCCTTCGGTGGGCACGCAGGCGGACCCACCACCCCCCGCGCGCAGCCTCGACTCTACGCATCCTACGAGGGCGAAGGCGACGGCGAGGCCGGGTTTCTGGACGCGCAGGCCCTCGAGCCACCGCGTATGCTCGAAGGCTACTCGGCCTCGCCGCTCTACGCCTCCAACGAAACTTCGCGCCATGCGTCGAGGGCAGGTAGTAAGGAGT